>Ga0206128_1000113_pt1 | contig 99182 bp, 108 predicted proteins | sample Helgoland_Spring_7_FD_148601 | JGI IMG/M metagenome (GOLD analysis project Ga0206128, IMG submission 148601) | Pelagic subsurface seawater microbial communities from Kabeltonne, Helgoland, North Sea - Helgoland_Spring_Bloom_20160426_1 | ecosystem: Environmental > Aquatic > Marine > Epipelagic ... | reverse complement strand
CACTGCTGCTCACTGCTGCTGCTGCCCCCGTGTCAAACCTCAGTACCATTAACAAAATTCCCATAATCCACTGAGTCGACATCCCCACAAGATAAACATAATGGAAAACCAAATGCCACCACACCACCAATATAATAGGAAGCAAACAACATAACACACTCTCCCAAACAATTCTTTGTGAAGTAATAGCGCCGGCCATAATTAAAGCCAACACAAGCGGCAATATATAGACAAACCCACAAAGTCAATGCAAGCATACCCCAACAAAGGTAAACAATACTTAAATCAATAATGCGATTTGACAAAACAACATCATTACACGAGAGCATATCCCTATCTTCACAACCAGATATGTTAGAAAGTCCAAGAGCCAAATAGCAGAGACCATAAAACATTGAACAAACAACACACGGCAATATATGACGAGAATAACGCCAGGAAAGATAAAGTGCTTGTAAATTAATAAACCAATAAAACATAACACATGCAATAATGATATTCGCATCGGTCCAGGTGCGGACATCATCAATCATATAGGCACTGTTTTCTTGTGCATCTTTGAAAAGAATATACACCAATAGATAATTCAACGCAAAGATATGTGCAAAGATGTACAAAATATAGTGTGCGATACAGAAACAAATATCAGCCCGCATGGTAACAAATCACCAATCTGAATTTAAAAATCAATTTCAAATTGAAATAAAATATGAAAGTAAGAGAATACTAGAATGTATCATTGCAGACGAGACCAGCATCCCGATTTTCAGATGATTCAAAAGAGGAATGATGAGCCATACCTGGCGGAAGGCCAAGTCAAGGTCACAGGCAACACAATATCAAATGTAGATATATTCGAAGCCACGATAATATTTCACACACATCGCACATTCACACTCGGGCCAGGTGTATGTATAATGGGTTGGTGTGACCCCGAAAATCCCACAAAGCATAATCTATTAATAGATTGCAAACATGGTACATATTGGAAAGACGGATACTATTTAAAAGGTTCCCGTCTCCATAAGAATCTAGAACGCATGCCATCAATGAAAGAGGGGGATGTAGTAACATTTGGCATGTTTGGAAATAGCCCAAAGATAAATGACATAGTCCTTGATGACATAGAGATAAACATGGAGACATGGAAAGTATTGTGTTTAATTAACAACGGAACGATATCCATATGACCATATGATTTTTTTTCAAAATAAAAATTGAAAAAAAAAAGAAATAATCGGCCACCTACATGCGCACAGGACTCGCCCCACGCAAAGGTGATGAATTCTATCACATAACTCGATATTATGGATTTTATTCAGCAACCATTGACACAGCATGGCTGCAACAAAAAATGCATCAGTGTAAGATGCGTATACAATTTTGTGTATCACATAATATCAATATACATACTGACATCATATATAAAACGCTCAAGAATAAAATACCACCACCACCAAAGCTTTATGTCAATCGCTGCAATGAAATCTCAAAAGCCAATCTGGTATATCCATTATCAACAAATAAGAGCCTTGACAATTTGCTAAAACAGTTAAAAAAAACAAATCCCACAATTGAGTACTGTGGTGTGGTAGCCGAATCAGTGAATTAAAGAAAACTACGTACAAATCGTTTGCGATTATTAGGATTCGCGCGCCAGCGACGATAATCATCAACATCAGCAAAGGTAATAGTTGGTGGTTCCAACATATTCTCATAATTAAAACCGGCAAATTCGCCAGCATCATCGAATGTTTTTTCATACCGCACGATATTTGCAAAAGTAACCCGATACATTACTATATAAAGAACAAAGTATTTAAATCATTTTCATGTTAAAATATAATCGTTTTGCCGCCGGTCCATATATATTTATCTCTCTCACCAGAGATATCCCAATAATATAAAATATGACCATAATCCGGATCAACATTATCATAAATCATCATCTCTCCACCAATAAAATAATCCATGGATTCCCCACAAATGTCTAATACGTTCTTCATGGCAAACGCAATCGCATCACTCTCAGCCATTGTTCTTATAGATGTCAAAGTCCAGGAAGCATCATAAACCCCAGAATCATAAACAATCGATTCAGCATAAGCTTTATGTTGTTCCCAGGTTAAGAGGGAAGTATTGAAAGAAAAGTCATAAGTAAAACCACCCTCAACATATTCTCCACCACCACCCACCCTCACACTCCTATAAATACCTCCGGCAATAGCATCACCATTACTAGTATCCCATGCAAGACTGCGCATCCAAAAGGCATTCAGATTTTCGGTTGTGTTAGGTTTCCAGTTAGAATTACTCGCCATATTGCTACCATTGACGATAACATATGAATTATCGAAGGCAGAAAATCCTAAATCAACGGGAATTAAATAATCACCTCCACTAATAGTAATAATACCAGGTAAAACCTGTTCAACCTCAGCATCGTCCCAATTAGTATATAAAATAACAAAACTATCGGTAACAATACTATTTAAATTTTCACTATACGGTCCATCAATTTTCACACTAAATTCCATCGGTTCGGTCAAGGTAATACCCCCAATATCAAACCGCCTAAATTCACCAAAACCATTAACGGTTGTTGTAGAAGTCTCACCTATAAGCACTCCACCCTCCCCTCCCTGCAAAGTCATGGACAAAGTACTTGTTACAGGACGTACATTATCAGCTGAATCTGTGACACTAACAGCAATGCGGTCGAAGTTATCAGCCATGATGCGGTTTCCATATTTAAGAGGTTGGTTACTCAAATCGATAAAACCATAAACATCAAACAAATCAGTATTTTTGGTACTATCGGTATGGGAAATATCATAATGAATAAAGAAATCATAGCCAGTATTATTAATACTAAAATCAAGCATGGTTAAAGAGCCATCGACAACATCAATCGACCGTGTCTCAATAAGATTATCAACACTTTCAACAGTTTGGTAGAGAGAAACCACAGCCGGGCCATTAAAATCAATTCGATTATCATAAAAGTCCCTCAAGTCAACACGATAGTTGGAAAGGTCATCACCCACTGCGATAGATATCGGCGCACCTGCAGCAGCACCACTTGCACCACTTGCAGCACCGCCAGACAAATCCAGCTTAGCAAACACAGTGAAGTTTTCACTAATGACGGGTCCGGTGGTATTAGACATGTCATAATGAATCAAATAATCCGTACCAATCTTATTGACACTCATATCGCCAAATACCGTTCCCTGATACAAAGTAAATGTCTCAAGCTGGTCGCTATCAAAGTCGGTAGTATAAGAATAAGAAGGGTCAATAACGCCACCAGACAAATCAAAAACAGCCTGAGAGTAAGAGTTGATGGCACTCCGTTCTAACCGCACACCAAAGTTTGTAATAGGTTCCCCAACATAAAATTCTCTCTTCACGGAAGAATGCAATGCAGTTAATTCTCCTAAAACATCAAATGTTGGTGTAAGATACCCACTTATATCACCCTCCGCATTAGAAAAGACAAGACGATACCCAGTACGAGGATAATCGATACGCAAATCGCTAAATGATACATCCCCATTAACAGCAGCACGAGTGAGAGTACCAAAGAGAGGTGTTAAATAAGTATTTGTATTGGGATCAAGTCGGACGGTAATTTCATTATCGGCCCCAGAAAACACATTATTAGCATAATCCACAATTTGCAAACCAATCGATGACAATCCGTTACCAGCGACACCTAAAATATACGAAGCATCCTCAACCACAGTAGTGCTATTAATAGCACCATATGAGCTTTGTATATAGAGAGGGTGATCTTCTAAGCTACCAGATATGGTAAAGACAACCACATCACCAAAAGACATATCAATTGTCGCACTTGCACCGCCAGCACCGCCGCCAGCACCGCCAGCACCGCCACTAACATCCAAAAAATATCCAGTACCGTCAAACGAAATAATATAATTAAGACATGCGTCGGCGATACCAGACCCCTCGACGACATTAATCAATCCCCTAATATTATCATTACTTCCATCTTGATAATAAAAATCGCCAAGACTATCGGGTTTGAAAACGACAGTACTCCCACCGGCAAAAGAGCCCTGTCCGGACACATCAGTAACAGTAAAAATATCATTATCTAGAATAGTATTATCAAAGCCATCGCCGAGCAGATTATTAAGTTTCCCTTTGACATTAAAATAATCGGTAGTCAAATCTTGAACAATATTGCCGGTAAATTTGTAATAATAATAAGTATCTGGTTTCAAAACTTGCAAATCGGTAAATATATTCAAACCAGAATCCTCAACATAGGACGAATCTGTCACACCGCCAAGAATATTCGAACCCAGCTCAATAGTATCATATGTATATATGGTTTCGGTTTCGGTATATTCAATATTAGAAACAAAGCGTTTTAAAAGGTGAGCAGTAATATCTTTGATACTTTCTTCTAAATGATAACATTCTTCGACAATCTTGCCCAGTTTAATAGTATCAATATCTCGCAAATAAATAACAGAAGGGAAAGCCGAATATAATATCAACTTAGGATTAGCATATTCAATATGCAGTGGAATTTGTTTGGGATAATTAAATCCGCGCATATATTGAGACGTATCATACATTTGATCACGCATGGTGCCAGTAAAAACATTATCATAAACAGAATAAGATTTGCGGGCACATTCATCAAAAAGCACAGAATCGAAAACTTTATTACCGGAATCGTCATAAAATTCAATACCCGATAGGTCCTGAGAACTATATTGTTGTTTATAATATAGTTCACCGCCTACATTAAAGCCAGCCCCACCACCAGCACCAGCCCCAGCCAAACATTCACAAACATTGTGTCCTTGCGCGAGTGAATATAATGTATCGTAGTTTTTCACATTCCGAACACGACTAATGAGTTGATTTTCGCGATAATCATAACGTATGGTAAATTGATCATTTAATGTATCATTATTAACATATCCGCATCTATCTTTTGACAAATTCTTAGCAAAAGTATATTGATGCTGGTGGCGCAAATCCTTGGCGTGATCGGTGCCAGAAATGTTTCTTTTTCCGTTGCCAAATGCCTGAGACATATATATATATATATGAAAACAAACTTAAAGAGCAAACTCAATTGCCCCTTATCAATTGCCATCACATTTGGCACAGACCGAAGGTGATTTAACGTCTTCTTCTCCTATATTAAAACCACCAATATGTGAATTGCTGCCAATCTGCACTCCCTTGCATAAAAGTGTGGGGGTACTCTCAGTTAAAATAAGAGGCTCAATACTCAGACTATCCGTATAAGGCGTAGCTTTCGGGATATGGTAACCACGCCGATCATCTTCAACTCTATTATAAATGGCGCGTAAAAACTCGATAAATCCCTCCTCAACGCCGCCACCCCGTACATAATTATTCACTTCTCTAAATATAAGGTCATGCTTAAGAGCAAACGACAGACCCTGGTCATACGTAATTTTCCGTCGATTTTCCATATCAGTCTTAGTGCCAAGCAATAGAATAGGATGAGCATATGGATGATTGCAATTGGTTCCATTTTGAAATTCTCTCAACCAAAAAGCGAGATGATTAAAAGAAGATTCATTTGTGGTATCATACATTAATATAGCGGCGCCGGTGCCCCTATAATAGCTTTTAATAATACACCGATATTTTTCTTGACCTGCTGTATCCCATAAATGAACTTTCACAGTTGTATTGTTAAAAATCGTTTCAACGATGGAATTAAAATCAATACCAATGGTGGGTTGATATTGCATGTCACGATTTTGTCGTCTCAGAAGAGTATTACATAATGTGGTTTTCCCAACACCGGTGTCTCCTAATAGTATGGTTTTGAATGTATAACTATGCATATTATAATAATAGGTAAATAGTTTTAAGCAAAAATGATGATGATAGAATGATAGAAAAAAAAACCCACAAACAGCAGACAAGTACAAAACATGACCAAAATTGCCAGTGCGCTTCAGCAAAAACAATAGATATTAGCAGAATCGGTTTAATAGAAGACTCCGTCACAAAACCCGAGGGGTATCCATCAACTATTCCCAAGTATATACCGATGATTCCCGAAATCTCCCAGGGTCCAACCATTGTAACTCCGGATTTGCAAGTAACTCTGGTGGAAACATGGATATAATTTCGTCAGCTAATTTAAAAGAAGAGTTAATTTCATCAAATGTATGTTGAAAGCCGGTTTCTACTAGATTCTCTTTCATTATTATTTTATATAATAATGAAATTTCAGGAATTTAACAATAGAATCAATCGAAATTGCGAGAGCGTGGTGTCCAATTCTCCGGCAGTGGGGTCTGCATTCTGGCCAGGTATTTGGGTCCCCAAGGTGGCGTCTCTCGCCCTCCGCAACGTTGCCTTCCTTATTCGCTCCTTCATCACTCCGTCCGCCTGGGCCTGATGAATCAGACTCTGGAAGTGTGCACTTTTTCTCTGCGCCTCCGCCGCACCACTCACTCTCACCACAAGCCCTCATCCTCCGCCACTCCACTCCTCCTCGTCGCCCGCAGTGCAGCTTTGCGGATTTCCATCTCCTCCGGCAAGAAGGTGCTGGTGTGCGTTATCTCTCTCTCCCTAAGGAGCCTTACGCACTCCACAGCCTTATCATTCTCTTCCTCCTCCGCTGTCCTGCCCCCGTAGATATCCCCAATTTTGCTCTTAAATTTCGCCACACCACGTTTAAAACAGCCTTGAGCGCCGCACGTTTTGTCCTCTGGAGACAAATCTTCCGCCATATTTCGTTGAAGGGAGGTCGGGCTGGCCCGACGGCCATCATTGTGGTGGTTGTGCACGAAGCGCACGCGGTTGCCCATGCTGGCGCGGGCGCCACTGGGCTTAGGGCTGCCGCCCCCCCCTCTCATTTTTTTCTTACATACGGTTTTTTTCTTACATACGGTTTTTTTCTTACATACGGTTTTTTTCTTACATACGGGTTTTTTCTTACATATAGTTTTTCTTTTATAAACAGTTTTTCTCTTAAATATATGTGGGTTTTTGCGTCGAGTTTTCGGGGACATTTATATATATAATATATATAAATATGGCTAGAAGGTGCATTAATAGAAAAAGACGCAGGCTCCCGGGAACCGGACAGTGCGGATTATGTTAACTAACACAGAAAATTGAAATTTTTTTACAAAGATAAGACAAGTACAAAACATGAACCACATCGTCCTCCTTCTTCTTCTGCTCGTGGCCAAGGCCAACAGTGAAATTATATATGATATATACGATATATCATGTATAGATGTAGATAAATGGGAAGGGACTGTGTCACCATGTTCTGAATATTTTGATATCCTCCGGTCTTCCACTTCGGTAGTTAAATGTCACGAAGTAATCAATGGCAATGGCACCAAAGGATTCGGCTGTTTTCCGAAAACGGTAGGTTTATGGCCGAAACAAAAAGTGACAGTATCGTATAAGATTACAACAGGAACCATGATGGTCTATGCAACACAGTCCACGACACCAGCACCCAAATTTGTAATAGGGTGGGCATTTATATTTCTCGCAGGGGGGCTCTGTAATTATCCAATAGAAATAATAATTTGTTTCATGTTGATTAATAATTTGGAAATGTGTTCAGGTGTGGCATATGTGTATTAATAAAAAATACACAAGCATATGTGTATTATTGCAGACAATGTATATTTTTTATTGCATTTAAGCCAAATCGGCATCACGTTGTCCAACCAAACGGACAATGACAGGCATGTAAGCATTCATTAATTCGGTGTTATTCGTAGAAATATTGCCAATTTTGTTAGCAGTAGCATGACATTTGGCAGTAAATCCATCAGTGAGTTGTACATAATCATTGGTAAGCTGAATATTGCCATTGTTAAGATTGGAAACCTTATCAAGACGTTTCTGACCAGATGGGTTATTAGATTTCAAAGGAATCTGGAAATTTAGAGTGCAGAAGTCATCATCAAGACGGTCACTGTTGCCAGACGCATCGGCCACAGCAACAGCAGATACATCAGGGAAGACAATTTCAAGAGGACATAAATGATAATTACCGGTATTCCCGTCTAAATCCTGATAGAGGTAACTAATATCATTAATTTGGACATCATTAAAGTTATTGTTGGCACAGATGTCAACAAAAGAGTACCATTCAGTACGACCAGTTTCAACATCATAAACACCATGCATAGAGTCCATCCATCCCTGAGCCGTGGGAACAACAGCGCGCAAGCCAGATAAATCAATTTCTGCATTGTAGGTTGTGTCTAAATATTCGGATTGCCATTGGCGGAAAGGGTTGGCCGAAGATTCTAAAACTTCGGCAGCCACGGACGAACCCGAACAGCACATATAAGTAGAGGCCCAAGGATAATAATAGAAGAATGCCGATTCCTGAGGAGTCAATTCTCTAATTTCACCAGAACAATCTTGATAATCTTCATGATCAAAATTACCACTCGCATTAAATGGCGCATCAACATACCGCGCGACAGAAGCGGCAGAAGCATCAAAATTCTCACCAGAGCATGAAAATACAACTTTATGAATGTGTTCATTTAAAGCAAGCCCGGTCAACGTGGAATCGCCCGTCGCCGCATCTAATTTACCCAACATAAAGTTTTTAAATTTATTAGAGAGAATTTCACCAGAAATGGTATATAAGGCAGCGACATCACCCATGGAACCATCCATACCATTAGAGCAAGCATCTGAAATAGACACAGTAGCCAAAGCATTAATATTGGCAGGAGTAATATTATCTAAGGCACTAAACGATAAATCACCCATCAACTCAGTTAAACCAACAAAATTGGCAGCAAGAGACGACGCAGCATCATTACGAAGAGTATGTAACGAATCGGGAACATGGACACATTTAAGACCACAATCCTCCCCAGTAGAGCCACTAACATCAAGCATAATATCGCCTAAATAGTTATCACTATTGAGATCAAGAACACTAGGATCGGCTAAGGTATTTCCAACATAAGAAAGATCGAACCGATTCCCAATTTCAACAAAATTAGCTTCAGTGACACCGGTCCTATCAGAAGCAAACGTGCAAACCCACCCACTCGAATCAGGGAACGATGCAGAACTAGCATCATTTAGGCGACCACCAACAAAATTCATACCAGCAATACTACCATAAGTAGTATTAAGAATATATTTAGGGGCACTAGAAGTGTACCCCCCCTCCAAACCACCATCAATAGCAGTTCCTGTACCAACATTAAATGAGAAGCTAATATCTTTAACAGTACGTGTGCGAGGAGTGACATCAAAGCCATTTAATATGTAAGAATTGGCCAAGTCAAGATTCTTTGGCCAAACGTCATCTGCAGCAGGAATATTATATTTAGCATATAAGCGGCCAGCTGCAATAACATTATAAGACCCATCGACTTCGGTATTACATAAATCAATAACTCGCCAAGAAACATCAAGGTCATCATTAGTAAGTTGGGTCAAACCACCAGACGCCCTGTCGCCAGTAGGTAACATAATAGTATCAAACTTAATACGGTCATACGATATATCATTAACATTATTGTGACCATCACCATTAGCGGTCATCTCACGAACAATTTTTGAAACAAGCCTATATTCATCAACGCGGGGTTTAAGAAGATATTTTTCAGATACGCCTAATACTCCACCAGCCACTCCGGTTTCGCCGCTAATAGTCTGATAGTCACTGAGAAGACTAGACACCGCAACAGGTATAGCAGCAGCACGTTTAACCCAGCCCCCTTTGGAATAAAGATTACGAATACCGCGGTTATCACATGCGAACTGAATGTGAGCCTGAGGGTTCTTAATCCTGGTTTTATCTTTCACAACATAGTCAACATAACTAAATGTTAAATCAATATCATTGCTAAGGTCTAAACGACCAGCACCACTTGCAACCCAAGCATACATGTTGTTTTGTAACATAGCACCATGAAGAGTATCGCTTCGACTATTTAACTCGTTCGCCATTTATATATATATAAAATATAAAAAATAAAATATCATTTAAAATAAAAAAAAAGCATATAAAAAAAAAGCATTTAAAATAACATTTAAAATAACATTTAAAATAACATTTAAAATAACATTTAAAATAACATTTAAAATAACATTTAAAATAACATTTAAAATAAAAAAAAGCATATAAAAAACATATCAAAATCAATGATACAAGCATTCAATATTAAGGCACATAGAATAGTCCATGTTATTTAAATTAATAACTCTGCCAAATTCATCAATTATTTGAAAATCTAATGTAGAAATAGTAACGGGACCTAAATATTTGCGAGGTTCAGTAATTAGATGCATACCAGTTTCATTCAATATATGAAATGTAGGAGTTTTCATGCTAATTCGTGCTAAAATATTTCGATTCATAACGGAAGAATTAAAAAGTGATATATAAGTATCAACACAATTATTATGATCATTCGCGACCAAATACATATATCGCGAACCATGATCATCATACATACCACTTGACACATACCGAGTATTCCCAATAAATTCACCATCTCTAAATCCTAATATCCAGCCGAATTTCAATGGAATAGGTTTATCATCATTGTTGCCTTTTTTATCACGATTAAAATAGATATTAATCAATTGAGTACCCTGATTTGTAATAACGGTTTTACCAGTTCCGCTACCCATCGTAGTAATATCAACCGATATTGTAATACTATCACCATTTGTTGTAATAGAATCATTGATTTCACTTAGTAAATCGGAGTGACTATAATTACCAGAAGGAACAACAACGGTTTTAATAACACTAAATAGACCTTCTTCAATGACTTGGTATGAAAAAAAATTATTACCTATGGTATCGTCGATTACAAAAAAAGAGGTAGGAAATTCGAGCGCCGATAATTGTAAGGAAATAACATTTGTAAATTTGTCAGCAAGATGACACTTAAAATCAGTAGATTTAGTCGTAGCATAATTCTCTCTAAACCGAGTATCAATAGTTACGCATCTAGTAAACGTTTGATGTTTAATTTGATTCAATCTATCTCGTTTATATTTAACGACATGGACTTCGCCGTCAACATTATCAGTATCACGATACGTATGAATATCATCATTTTTCTTATGAGATTGATCAAAATATGGTTCGACAATATTTGGCCGAGTAAGTTCGCTATCAATCCGCCGGCCCGCAGCAACACCCTGCCCATATCCAGGGCCAAGACCAAGCGCCTCCAAATCACTCCCACCACCCAGAGCGCAAGCGCCAGCAGCCCCACCTAAAGCCCCCCCACCTAAAGCCCCAGGCAAGCTAGCCCCCGGCATATCATCTCTAAACAATCCACTATTATTCAGGTGTCGTATTAATGTAACACGAAGGGAATTAAGAAACTGTGAAATACGTTTTTTATTCTTGGGAGATAATTCATTGCTATCGCCAACCATATTAAGATATGCATCAACATTTTCTTGCAAAGAATCTTGTGTATATTCATTGTTAAGACCAAACAATTTTCTGATATCATTAACACTATAATTTTCAATATCCAAATCTATATCATTCATAATTATTATATAATCATAATATATTCATAATTAATATATAATTCATATTATTATGTATTCAAATACAACTCAGGTAAAATATCTTCTTGGGTAATTTCGCCATTATTCATACGAGAAAGCAACTCACGAACAATCGTAGTGCGTGTATCTCGGATCCATGTATCATCATCAGGACGATACCCATACAAAAAAATGTACAAATTATAGAATGCAGTAAGTTCAATAGCAAAAGTAGCCGAACCATAACCACCTGCAGCATCCAATGTACTATATTCAACATCCATCAAAACGGCAATTTGTCGTTTTAAGTTATCAATTTCGGCTTGTGTTTCTTGTTTATAACTGAGAAAACTAGACTCTAATGTCTTCATATTATAAGCAGCATTTGTCGCCTTAGATATTGAATCAATAAATATTTTCAGAGTTTTATCTGTTGTAATTGTGGCATAATAATTATTTAATCCAAGAACAATCGAATCTCTCTCATCAGAAGTTCCAATACGGTTAAAGTTACGATTATCAAAAGGAACTAAAAATTTAGTATATGCCAAGTCGACCAAAGTGGAAATGGTTGTTGGTAATATACCGGACATGCTAGCAAATCCGGCCAGGGTGCTAATTGCTGCTTCAGTTGTTCCAGTAAGAGAAGAAGCCGCCGCAGTAGAAGTTTTGACACCAAAAATATTTTGTGATGTAGATCCAAACATTATATATATGTTTTTCTGATAATATTATTATATAAGTTATATTTAATGTTTTCGCGACAACGCGCCCAGCAGCCACCACCCAAAGAATCTGTCGCAATCCAAGGTGGCAATGGCATAACAAAATATTGGATTCATATGCCACAGAATTATGTTGAGTATGTATTGTTTTTAAATATACAATGTTATTACAAAAAGGTTTCACCAACACAAGATAAAATAATTATTTATGATAAGACCCCACACCCTCATAACATTTTTACTCATTTTAATTTAATAAAAACGTTGTCAGAAAAGACTTTTTCGGATGATTTAGAATATATTAAAAAACGATATACTTTAATTCATATTGTTGATTTAATGTTGAAAATTGCATCCGAGTCGCCCCAACAGACATTAAAAATAAATATTACGAATGTATTTGATAAATATTTCGTTACTGCACAAGCAATGACACGTAACTTTATGAGAACAAAATTAAATGATAAAAGTATAATATTATTACATTTGTCGCCAAGTAGTATGACGAATGATATTTTTTTCATTTTGGCGATAAGAACGATATTAAAATTAGAATGTATAAAGGAAAAAAATGAAATAGACCTCGATGACCCCGAAATCAAAAAACAAATAAGTAATATAGCAAGCATTTCAGACGATAGTCTCGTTATGGTGTATAGTGATTGTAAGTCTAATAATAGTTTATATGTAAAACAATTTATACACAAATTATGTGTTTCATTGCCATTTTTGAAACCTATTATACATGATGGAAATAAATGTGTAGAAGAACTCATATCAAATAATAAAACCAAACCAGAAATACCCCGAAATATTTTGTATAATTTATCATATTATACAATTATTGATACCGACGAACATTTAATGTTTAGTATAGCAACAATGATGAATAACAATTCGACTTTTATATTTGCAAATAAATTTATCAGGCCATCCCTGGCAGAAATAATGAGATTAAAAATAGGATATATAGAGTATGATAAATGTAGAACATTAGAAGAAATTGAAGATAAAAGGTATATAGCGATATAAATAATGCAAGCGAAGCAGCAAGCGCAAGCGAAGCAGGCACAAGCGAAGCAGGCACAAGCGCAGCAGGCACAAGCGAAGCAGGCACAAGCGCAAGCGCAGCAGCCCCAGCAGCCCCAGCAAGCGCAAGCGAAGCAGCCCCAGCAAGCGAAGCAGCAAGCGAAGCAGCAAGCGAAGCAGCAAGCGAAGCAGCAAGCGAAGCAGCAAGCGAAGCAGCAAGCGAAGCAGCCCCAAGCGAAGCAGCAAGCGAAGCAGCAAGCGACCAAGCAAGCGCAGCAGCAAGCGCAGCAGCAAGCGCAGCAGCCCCAGCAGCCCCACATCCCACATCCTTTGCCAAGGATAGGTCAATCCGAAGAATAATTGATATAAATATATATATATATATATATATCAGTAATGGGGAATTGTGTTTCTTTCTGTAATAAGCAGCCAGACGAAGAAGATTCGCTCAATTCGTCAGAGGATTTTGAGCAAATATTTGATGGAATTAAAAACAAGGAACTGTGGATGCATACAACGCCATTTGTTGCGCCAATAACAAAGGGTAGAGTAATTAAAGTATATGATGGTGATACGATAACAATTGCAGCCAAATTGGAAACGCCACAGTCACCGCTGTATAGATTTTCGGTAAGATTAAATGGAATAGATACACCAGAGTTGAAAACAAAGAATGAAGTAGAGAAGAGAGTGGCGCTCCAAGCCAGAGATGCACTGTCGGCAAAAATTCTATATAGGGATGTAGAACTAAGGGGGGTACAGACAGAAAAATATGGCAGACTATTGGCAGGAGTATGGCTAGAAAATGAATGTTTGAATGAATGGATGATAACGCAACGGTTTGCTGTGAAATATGATGGAGGAACAAAGAATTGTCCAGATAATTGGGAGGATTTCCACAATGGCATGGCATAAAAACCACAGTATAAAAAACCAAATACAGTATAAAAACAAAATACAGTAAAAAAACACTTTAAAAATATGTTATAACTTATATATTATGTCTAGTTCAGATATTGTAACATGGAATTTTACATTACCCGAGAATTTTGAACCAGTTGACCAATTTTTAATGAGTTTAAAAGCACAATTAGATGTAATGGCACAAAAGTCAAAACCGACCATGCTCCATGCAATATTAGATGGCCGAGAAGTATATCGTGTTTCAATGCAAAATCGAATGAAATTGGATAGCTTTGGCAAACGGTATTGGAAATTAATTAATGAATATGTAATTATGACCACAGTGATTACAATCACAGAAGAACAAAAAATTAAACTATCAAAGATTTATGAGTCGGGCAATGGCAATTCACCATATCAGGTAATATTAGAAAAGGATATTTCTGGTAACAAATAATTTATGGCACAGGTGGGTACCACGCATCGGAATACGGACCACCCATGCAAATGATAATAGGTGTTTGTCCAGCCAACTTACGCCGTCTTTGTTCTTTTTCATAAGCTTTGTTGTTATTTTCGAACAAAGCTTGTTCTTTTGGGGACCACGCATCCTGCCACTTATCTGGCATAAGCCACTTATCTGGCATAAGCCCCTCTCCTGGCATAAGGCCCTTTTCTGGCATAAGCCCCTTATCTGGCATAGGCCCCTCTCCTGCAGGGGAATAGAAATCAGTCTGAGTACGAACACGCTTGGACATTGCTAATACTTTATACAAACAAAATGAAATATCAATTTTTATTAATTGATATTTTATCACCCCCCATATATAATATCAAATGTGTGAAGTCATCCAGCATCCGAAGTTTAGATATCGCCAAAAAATTGCAGCATTCGATTATGACCACACACTCGTCAAACCAAAATCAAAGAGTACATTTGCAAAAGATGTTGATGATTGGATGTGGATCAGACCAAACGTTAAGACCAAATTACAGGAACTATACAAAAACCAGTATTCCATAGTTATATTTACAAATCAGCACCAAGCATTTAAGCAAGTCCAAATTAAAATGGTGCTCGATACGCTTGATATCCCATACAAGGCTTTTATCATGATGGATAAAGCCATAAAAAAACCAAACCCGCTATGTTTTCAGACCCATATTGCAGCACGAAAAATGTCAAATAAATCATTCTATGTAGGTGATGCCCTAGGACGTCAACAAGACTGGGGGGATGTTGATAAGGTATTTGCCAATAATAACAACATCCTGTACCATTCACCGGAGGAGATATTTCCGTTCCCACAAGTAGCCACCACAACAATCAAGACGTCATCGAAGAAGGAACTTATCATAATGGTTGGATATCAAGGTAGTGGAAAATCGACATTTGCGCAAAAACATTTCGGTGGCAAGTATGAAATTTTGCAAGGGGATGTTCTCAAAACCGAAGCCAAAATGTCCAAGCATCTCCGCACACAGTTATCCAGTGGGAATTCGGTGGTATTAGATGCAACCAACCCAAGTATTAAAAAACGTGCAGTGTTTATAAAAATTGCAAAAGAGCATGATGCGACAGTAAGAATTATTCATGTCGCAACAACAATGGAAGAAGCGCTGGAACGTAACGCACAAAGGGACAATCCAGTCCCAAAATTGGCATTCTATGTATTTCGTAAGAATTTTAATGAGCCAACCCGAGCCGAGGGTGTCGAAGAAATTATCACAGTTTAATACCAAAATGCGAATACAATAGAGCACAATATAATGGTTGCGGAAATATCACCAAATCGTTGAAACGAAAGATGCTTATTATATGAGCATACGCAGCCATTAAATTCGGCGAGACTATTATCAAGAATATATTCCCGTGTTTCAAGAGATTCTTCACGGAGATTAAGCAGTTCTTCAAATACTTTATTCATATCATCACACATCTTAGCAGAAGTAGCTGCGATATCTTCATCAAACGCATCAGGCACAGGAGCATCAGGCACACTTACAGCGGGCACAAGCGAAGCGTGCTCTGCAAGAGCATCAGGCACACTTACAGCGGGCACACTTACAGCACTTACAGCAGGCACACTTACAGCGGGCACACTTACAGCAGGCACAAGCGAAGCGTGCTCTGCACTTACAGCAGGCTCTGCACTTACAGCAGGCTCATCAGATACAGCAGGCTCAGCACTTACATCAGGCTCATCAGATACAGCAGGCACAGGCTCAGCACCAGGCTCTGCACTTACAGCATCAGGATCTGCACTTACATCAGGCGCTGCACTTACATCAGGCTCATCAGGCACAAGCGCATCAGGCTCATCAGATACAGCAGGTACAGGCACATCAGATACACTCCCGAAATAAGATGGTCCAGCAGTAGATGGTGGAGGAGGAGGACTCCATGTAGATGTCAGAGGAGTGGCCATAGGGTCAATTTCCAGACTCAATCGTCTGGTAAGAGGAATTGGTGCAGGGGGTGTATTGTCATGGGCACTATCAGACTCAGGATCGGATATATTATCTAAAACGCGAACCAATTTTTTGAAGAGAAGTGAATGTAGGGTTGATGAACCGCTTAATTTTCTATATTGCACATTTGTGGCACCATCATCCATTACAGAAATTAGACAATTTACGACATAATCGCTTGCATCAGCCGTGCAACAAACCAAAGTAAAATTCCATTTTGTACCTAGCACAGAAGCTCTTGATTCAACAGTCATCCCATACCGCCTGAGTTCATTAACAAAATCATTTTCCATAGTATGAAGAATTGCTTCTGGATCAATCGTCTTAGAAATATAAACAGTATTACAATGAAGTGCGGACGAATGAAATTGAGGGGGTGCCCCATAGCCTTTGCAATAATAATTCGGCTCAGTCACAGGACTATCAACCTCAATAGACAGATTGTTCATTATTGATATAATTAAATACAATATATTTATATCAATTTATAAAGAAGTGATAATCACTCAGCCTTGTCCACTGCTGAGAGCCCAGCGAGGACCAACTTGTTCCTAGTCCCCTTCAGTGCTGTCAGAGCTATCATCCTCCGCCATCAGCTCTTGGACATCCCCCACCACCCCCTCCATCCATTCCTATCCCCACTCCATCTGCTGGTGCCACACCTTCTACTCCATCTCCTGCTGCTCCTGTTGTCGTATTTTGTTGTCCATCTTCTACTCCATCTCCTGCTGCTCCTGTTGTCGTATTTTGTTGTCCATCTACTGCTCCATCTGCTGCTGGCGCGACTGGTATCGTATTTTGTACTCCGACCCCTCCATCTGCTTGCGATGACGTATTTTGTACTCCGACCCCTCCTGCTGCTGCATCTGCTGCTGGTGGTGGTGCTACACCGTCTGCTCCATCTACTACTCCATCTACTGCTGCTCCTGCTCCTGCCACACCGTCTGCTACGACTGATGCTGCTGCATCTGCTCCTGCTTTCTTTTTTACATCCACCGCCACTCTCATGTCACTCAAAACGAGTGCAAACCCCTTCGTTCCCTTATTAATTAGTTGTTCGCTCTGCTTCTCCATATCTTTCATTGTCAACTTATATATCCAATCCCGTTGAGTTTTCTGAGACATTTCGACAACGCCAGGGGTGTGATGTTCAATCTCCCCCCGCTTGTCGGAACATCTCAGATAAACATTTTGCACTACTTTGAACATTACATATTTCTTTGATTCAGCAATAATGTCAGAAAGCGCAGGGTCATCAGCATCATCCTGCAAAACAGACCTAATTTTATTTGCCAATGCATCAATTTTATTGAGACGTAATGTTACCTGGTCCTCGGATATATCAGAATATTCAAAAAATGAAATTCTATCCTCTATTCTATCAGCCCCATCCAGTGCTTTTTTCACTTCCGTCCGTAGCGTCGTTTCATTATTATATTTATCAACAACCCATAGGGCGTCCTTGCCAGCATCTCCAACCATCCTGAGTCCATCCGCAGCTTTCTTGGCCTCAACAAAATTCGCTGCTAACAAATTGGTGTTAAATTCAGCATCTGCATCTGCCAGCGCTTTCGTAATCGCAGCCGTCGCTACCCCCACTGCACCATGCATAGCCAATGATACGGCGTCTGCCAATGCTTTTTCTTTTATATGTTCAACCGTAGCAATCTCACGCTCTAATATCTTAGCAGCGTCGTCTAATTTTTTAATTATATTTTTGTAGTCTGTTGGCACATCTTGCCCTAATTCGGAACGCACAGTATTTGTTAACTTAGTTATTGGACCAGTGGGGTCTTTCACAGCGGCCTCCCACAACAGTTTCGCAGAGTTCGAAAAATTCATATCCAGCCCCTCGCCCAACCCCTCCAGACCGTCGTCCACCACCAAGACCTTTTTTAGTCTCAACCCCTCCAACACCACCTCCGATATCGCAGCTCTATTATCACCCTCGATGACAAAGGATGGTTTATCCCTTCTCTGCCCGATCTTCTCATTCAGCTGATGGGTCAGCACGGCAGTTATATTACCCCAGTCCTTCCCCTTCGGCGCCTTCTCCCCCTTCAGCGCCGTCTTCAGCCCATTCAGAATCGTGGTCGCATCCTGCCACCACCATTTCACACTGTCCTTCCATTTAAACCATTTCAACCAAGCCTGACCTTCTGCAACGTCATCCGCTGATAACGTCTTCAATTTTTCAATTTCGGCAGTTTCTGCCAGACCATGTGCTGTCACCAACGCTTTAATTGCATCTGCTGTTGTCGTTGCCTCTGCTGTTGTCGTTGCCTCTGCTGTTGCCTCTGCTGCTGCTGAGGGCATTATATATATATAATATCTATTTTAAAATCAAAACCAGAATAATTATAACAACTGTTCGTGAGATATTTTATCATCCATATCATATACTATACATGTACAAATACTATACATATACTCATTTACTTTTCAAAATGCACTTCATAAACGTTTCAATCTTAGGGGATTGAGTGACTAAAATATCAATATTTTTGATATAAGTATCATAGTTAAAGTTGATAGCATCAACATTAGTTAATTCGGGACAATCATTGTTAAATATAGTGGGTATTTGAGATTGAATATTTTGCGTAGCAATAGATAAGAGTGATTTAGTAATAGGACGCCAGCCATTTTTAGAATAAACCAGAACTTTATTATTATAAAGGCAAAGAGGTCCATCGCAGTCAATATTATGCCACATGACGTTAATAATGCCTTGCACCGAGCCGTCGGCAATAATACCATAAATATTGTCCCTGGATACAGTAATACGCTTAGCCCAATCTTCAAAATAGATATCACATGGTAGCAATTTATCATAATTGCGCGTAAATTTGGCGACAGTTTTGTTGAGAGTGGCGATTTCCTCTTTCATGGAACATATCATTTCAAACATTACAGAAACAGAGGGGATATCGCAACGGCCACACCTTATAGAATGTTTATCCGTCCAATGTTTAGAGCATTCAGGGCATGACATACATCAATAATTTTCAAAGGAAACAAAGTTTCAATTTAATATATTAATATATATTAAATGAGTTTATGTGGATGTGATTCTCAGACAGCAATGATAGCAGGGCAGAGAGAAGGATGTCGAAATCTAGCAGGAAGCGACCAGGAGTCACAAGATGCGCGTCAAAGAATTATACAAGGGACGGTGAGAGTTTCGGCATCGGAGTATTTAATGAATAAGATGAACATAACGGCATATGGGTCAAATGGGTCACAATTAGATACGGGTTCAAAACCAATCACAAAGAATGATTCATATGCGCGTTATTTAGCAAAAAAGAAAGGTTGTGTTCTGCGAGAGCAGCAGGTCACTAACCCCCCAACCGAACCGAAAAGTGGTGGGAAGGTACGCAGATTTGGGATGTTTAGATCAAAATGCTAAGGAATAATGTATACAATAATGTATACAATAAGGAATATTGTAATAATGTATAATGCACTTTACGAAACCGAAATGCAAACGATTTAATCCAGGTACCAAAGACAAATTGAATGATAAGAATCATATATGTCAAATTAAGCCACAGAATGCAATTGGATACACCAGTGCCACCCAAACCACGCACGACAAAGCACCCCTGACACTGGCAGGCAATATGATTTTTTGCAAAACGCCAAAGGCCAAATGCTCACAATGTTCATAATATATTAAGTCACAATTAATATATTACAATCTTAGACGCCAATTTTCTTAGACACCAATTTTCTTAGACACCCTCTTCCTCTGCCTTTCCTCAGCGGCTTTAAGTTTAATTACACGTTCCTGGTGCGCATAGGCTTTATATGACCTACGATATAGGCCATTCTTCTGCTCCTCATAAAGAGGATTATTCAATTCGAGGTTCTTATGGTAAGTCGCAGCATGGCTTTCAACCACCATAGTCTTGTTAATGACTAAATTGTCAATGAGCCAGTTAGGTAGTTCAACATGGAAATAACTGACACGCTCACCAACGGGAACACGTTCTAAATCTGCACCATGATGAGCAGGAATAAACCATTCATTGCCATCAGTATCAGCAGATACGGCATGATTAGGACTGATAGTAAAATCAGCCTTGGGCATATTCTTGGCGAAATAATCCTTGGGGATAATGTATGGGGTATTCGTAGAAGTCGTCTCAGTATTGTTGCGGATAAGACCAGTAATAGGGACCACACGGCCATCATGAGTCGTGACATTATCACCAATCGACAATTTCTCGACCTTCTTAAAACCCGTAGGAGTTTTAACTAAGGTGCCCTTGGTCAAACAGGGGATGTCGCCCGCGGTGATGATAACACTACCAACAGTTAAGATAACATTAGCATGTCCAATTTCAAAAGCAGTACCGGGTGATTTATTTACGACAGATGCGTGAGAATTAGCAGCTAACGCGGCAGCATTAATATAGTCTTTAACTTCTAAAACGGTTGATTTTTGCGTTAATTTATAAATATTCTCTTTTCCTTGGAAACTAATCTTTAATACACCATCAACCTCAAGAGCAGAATAAATAGTTTTATTGGCCAAATCCTGTCTCCTGATCACTAACACGTCAGTATTCGCGTCCTCAGGAGGCAATACGATGACATCATTCTTAATACGTGTATAATTGAGTTTGTTAGCATAAAATTTCAAGGAGGCTTTATCAACTAAAACCCGTTTCTCCGAACGCGGCAAAGGATTATTATCAAATAAATTCTTAAATATGCGTCGGCGCTCATCATTTGTTAAGTTAATTAGAGCAGAATTAATAGCAGTCTTGGTTGAGCCACGTTTATGCGAATCGGTTAATGCAATAGGTGTAATAGAGATATCGGTGCCAGTACCAGCAGCTTCATTAACAGCACCATCAACAACAACTCTTACGGTATAGGTCACAGCCACACCCATGGCAGTATTAGGAATATTCACAAAATTATAAACATTATTGCCCGCAACACTAATGGGGTTGGCATTATTGGTCAAAACCTCAAAACGGTTAAATGCCGCGGGTGTATTAGTGCCACCGACTTGGCGCCATGATATTAATACACAGCTACCATCATATGTAGCAGATAATGTGTTAGGGTTATTCACAGCAACCACATTATATGTGAGTTGAGCAGGTGAAGTATTATTAGAGTCTTTTAATGGATTTCCAGCCGCATCCAGACCTGAATAATTTACAACAGTACTACCAGCAACATTAGCATTAATGGATGCAACATTTGCAGTCAGACCACTCATACCATTAACTAAATCAGCTGGTAAATTAAGAAGCCCAGAATTTTTCGTATTGAATGTTGCACCTTCCCCAACAAAAACAAGCTGAGAACGAGTACCATTTGAGAAATCTAAAATGGGGGAAGTGATATCAATTTCCATAGAGAATGGAACCGAAGTGTGAGTAAGCATACCATCACCAGGGTGAAGATATTGAGAACGAATACGCAGATTATGTGTGCCCTCGGATAACTGTGAAATAACAGTACTAATAGAACCATTATTCGCAACGAATCCACTCGCCAATACCGTATCGTTAACATCCAATACATCATAAGATATATCATGTGTAGCAGTACCGACAACAGTTGGTGTCTGAGATTTTGTCAATGCAGGCCCAGTCACAACAGGGTCCACCAAACTAGGCGAGATTCTGAACGTTAATACGGCATTAGCATTGGCATTAGTATCAGTAACATCATTGCCGGCAGCATCTGTACCATAATAACTAACCAATTTGTCACCATATGTGGTAGTATCAACATTAGATGGATCACTTGTAAGACCAGGTGCAATAATATCACCAGGAACATCTAATAAATCGCCACTTAAACTAAGAATGCTATTTGCCATTACGCCATCAACAATTTCCAGAATATTTGTACCAGTTGTCGTGAATTTCAATACAGGGGCAATGCTATCTAATACAATATTGAAAGAAGCCGAACTCTTATCTACATTATGAGCATAGACATTATTAGTGCCCTCAGCAAGAGATGAAGCCGCGAGTGTGAGTGAAAACGCACCATCGCTGCCAACAGTACCAGTGCCAATAATAGAATTATCAGATATTTTCTTAATATTAACAGTAGCATTAGGCTCACCAGTGCCAGTTACAACAGGGGTAGTATCATTGGTTAAAGCAGGACTGGCCACACTAGGAGTTAATGCAGAATAAACCATATTAAAGGCATTAATATATTGTTTCCCATCAGTAGCCGGGTCATTCTTATCCAATTCTCCAAGCGCAACCACACCATTATACGCAACAGAATAAAAAGTAACATCGCTTAAATCCGTTGAACCACCAGACTTGGCGACAGTGTCCCATCCTAATTCATCACCCATAGCAGCACCCTTTGCACTGCCATTGGCACTCAATAGTGCATCTGCCGTGACTTTGTATACAAGAACATTACCACAAGAATCGGTATTCCAGGTGTTTCCGCCAACACTGGTTCCTTTATGGGGAACACCAATGGTAACAAAGTTGCCAGCACCATCCATGCTAACAGATTTGCCGAATAATTCACCCTGGACATCACCTGTCATTTGAGCACCGACAACAGTCCAAGCCGAGCCGTCATAATTATAAACAGCAGCCGCACCCATGCCAGAATTATACTCTTCGTTGCTGACAATAACTTTCGATATACTAGAATTAGCATCAACATTTTTGCATCCATCCAAAGCGATATCCCCACCAACTTGATTCCATTCGACAACAGGATTAACAAAAGATTTTCCACCAGCAAGTTTCACATAGCCATTAGATTCTATCGTTTCTATTAGCGCTTCCTGTGATAACCAAGACTCTCCATCATGGACGACCTTATCTTTCCACATAATAGGATATTCATTGCCTAATCCATCGACATGTTTAAAATCAAGCCCGCCCACAGGGTTAAATGACTGATCAATATTACCAGCGGTGAATAAATAACTAGCATCATAAACCCGGGCACAGTCAGATCCTTTCACAGCAACTAAAACACGAGAACCGTTAGTATTTAATTTAACACTTGTCCCAACACCATCACCAGCAGACCCAACAATATCAGGAGCAAATGGTCTCCATGAGAAAGGTCCATTGCGCAATGTGTTACCAAATTCATTTGTAATATCACCGACCCCGACACCGTATCGAGCAAGGAAAGCACATCTACCCATCCCACTTTCATGTCCAGGACCACCAATAGCAACAAAATTGCCATTATCGGTAATATCGACAGAACTACCAAATTGTTCCCCAGCATGAACATTGTCTACAAAATAATTAAGCTTGTGATTACCTGATGTATCGCCACTCGATGCGTGTGAAGTAATACCATCACCATTTCCAAGAGACCAAATATTGCCAATTCCAGTCACATTCAGTTTATCTAAAACATATGCGAAACCTGATGCAGGTTTGACGCCCTCGCCAGCACCATTATTATATACCTGAGTATTAGCATTTTTAAGACCTATAATAGAAGTGAGACCAGTACTATTTAATGCAACAGCACCATCTTTCATTTCGGCAGCAGTGCCAGTTTGAATATCAACATATCTGCTAACACCACCAGTTGCAGCCATAGAAAAAGACGTATCTGTATGGCTATGATAATCATTATGTGTCATGTCAAGCAATCGAACACCATTGGTATTTAAAGACAGTCCCTGTGTCCTAGAAACTTCGCAATCTGTCAAATCTACATTAAAAGCCGCAGCAGTAGGTCCATCCCATATAATGTTATTAGTATGGCCTAATCGCGCACTGAAATTATTTTGGAAAACATTCGTTCGGAGTGCGTTTTCATCGTAAGCAACATTTGCGTCATCAGGATCGGTAACAGTCCATGTATTATGGACATCCTTATACTGACCCCTCGCCTGTACATTATCAATATATACATTTGCTAAACCTGTGCCCTCATCAATGCCATTCTCAACTATTTTAAGTTTATATAGGGCGCCATGAGGTCCAAGATTAAAAGAAAAATCTAAATTATTACCATCTGGGATGTCGCTGCTATTGAAGGAAAAATCCGCATTATATCCGTCACCACCGACTCCCTTAGTAAGGCTCAAAGTGCCACCATTATAGGTTAAATCTAATGAGTTCCCTAAACTGACACCACTGACATCAAGAGAAAGCACATAATTATTACTTATATCTAATTTATTGCCCTCAATTGCAAGATTAAAATATCCGACGCTATCACCGGTTCTAATACCAGAAGCATCCAAATATCCGGCACCACTTGTCTTGGTTAATAAGAAACCTGCCGTGCTATTACTATCTACAATACCGTCCGCACCCCAACTATCATTTTTACTAACATCTAGGGTAGGTAAAGTTGCATATCCTGCATTACCTCCTGATATGTCATTAATAGTATATGTATTATTATCCACAGCATTCTGAACGCCAGACCATTCAAATTCAAAAATGGCCGCAGTTGAGGGCATCACCCAATAATTAGTTAACTCGCCAAGATTGATATTGGAACTAGCATCCTGACCAGAGCCCCAATCAATGGTTGTTACAGTGTTTGCCACCACGGCAGAACCAGAATTACTTGCATCCACAGCACCAGACACGTATTTTAATTCTAATTTACCAGGAGAATCTAAGGTATTGCCATTTTGAGAATCAAAATTAATATTTGTAAGCTTAAATGGATGGTCGTCTTTGTTATAAACCTTGATTTTGCCTTTCAAACCAGCGCTCGTCTCACCAAACTCCCAAACACCACCAACAACACCCACGCCACCAGCATATGCACCACTAGCATAATTAGCATTATTCAAACCGACTATATTAGTTGCAAGCGTGCCAACACCGGAAGAGTCTGTAAGTCCAACAGTCAATGTTAAAAATTCATTATTTTTGATAATATTAACACCACCACCAACGGCAGTATTATCAGTATTAAAATCTACAACACCAATGCGTTGAAGACTAACATCATTGTGATAAACACTATTTTTATATTTCCAGATTTCATATGGATTGGAACTAGGGTTTGAATATTTAAAAAATTTGCTATTATAGTCAGGTTTTACTTCAAATATTTGAACCTCGTGTTGCCCCGCAGTGACCGCAGAAATATCTTGACTAAATAAATCGTCTAATGAAACTTTATTGCTTGATAATCCGCGTATAGAATACTGAGTCTTTGTACGGAGTTCCTGTGCACCGGTAACATATGTTTTTATATTAAATTCATCATTTTGGAAGAGGGAGGGGGGGGGAAAGACGACGACGCCATCTTTATAAAAATCGGGGGCAGGGCCGACAGTAGGCGAATAAAATTTATAGATATCATCACCAATTGTAATTGTATCGGACTCAGCAGCAGACCTCGCGTCATTGTTTAAAGCATTTTTAAATGATTCAAATGTTAAATTAGCACATGAGTCCATAACTTTAAAATTTGTGCCGGACAGAAAAGAAACTGCTGACGAATTTTTAATATTGGATTGTTCCCATACGTCACTGACATTTTTATTGTAAAAAAGAGCCCCATCGCCAGAATTTTGACCGGCTACCATCGTAGTCCCGACAACATCAATTGCAATAGGTTTCTTAGTTGCATCAAACAAAGGAAGTGTACTATCATTAATGACTTGTGTAGAATTGGGGGCGTAGCTTAAACTTGACATTGTTATATAATTAAGTAATATAATAAAAATACATAAAATACATAAAATACAAAAAATACATAAATATATAAAAAATACATAAAATACAAAACATACATAAAATACATAAAATACAAAACTTATAGTTCTAATTTAGCAGCATGTTCCTCAATACTAGTATATTCATAAATAGGAATATTATTTTTAAGTGCGGCCTTATATTTATTGCTAGTATAGTGATTTGGTGGAATATGCAAAGCATCGGTGGTTTTCTTAACAGAATTATCGATATGTATTCCATTATCATAGAGTAGTTTTAATAGGGCAATTTTTTGTTTCTTGTCGGAAATACCAGAAATCGCATGATACTCGCCTGCCCGTTTCCCTAAAACACTCGCCCCCGCACCAGCACCAGCAGCCCCCGTGGCACCCGCACCAGCAGCCCCAGCAGCCCCAGCAGCACCGGCAGCCCCCGCAGCCCCAGCACCAGCACCCGCAGCCCCAGCACCCGCAGCCCCAGCAGCCCCCGTAAGTTTGTCTTGCAACCCAGTTGCATTCATCCAATCGACAAATTCATCAATATTCTCAATAAAGTTGTCACATGTCGTTTTTGCAAATCCTTTAATTTTAATACATTTGGACCGTTTGGTTTCTTTTGAGTCATTGCTCATAACAATATCAGGATACTCCTTCATTAATTTTTGGATTTTTTCAAGGCCTAATCCGCGTCCAAACATATTACTAGCCGACATAATCTCAGGAAGGCTGGCATTTTTAATTGCCAAAATCAATCCATCATGAAATTTCGATGCTCCGTCATAACCAATGCCGTCAATAGCGGTAAGTTCAGCAATGGACATACCGAGAATTTTCCCAATAGAATTATATCCAGCATCAACCATTTTTGCAACAGTGGCTTTACCAATTCCGGTGACGCCGATACCAGTGACGAATTTAGTAATCAATTCAGTCATAACGACCTCATTATTTTCTGGATTAACAAGAACAATATCCACACCGGTTTCATTCCATACATATGAGTTTTTATCAGCTGGCATCATAGTGACTTTGGCGCCTTTCAGTACTGTTTTGACATAAGGGATAACATCTCCACTTTTAACAATTTCAAGTCGTGCACCAACGCCAATTTTATTGTCACGAATATACGCAGCATTAAAACCAGTCGTAAAACCAATGGTTGACCCGCCAATTATAACAGGATTAATAGCAATCTTGGGTTTAAGATATCCATCTTTGCTTGCATTCCATTCCACACCTGTAACAAAGGTTTCTGCAACCTGATCTTCCAATACCATTTTAAATGCAAATGCATGTTCAGGATTTTTAACTTTGGCAGAGCCATTTGCGGATTCAACCAAAACATTGGCGGTTACAATAACGCCATCAATTTCATATTGATAATCGCTCCGCCATTTTTTTAGCAAGGTGGAAAGTCCATCAATATCGATAGTTTCGACAATCTCGGTCATGATGGGGGTATCAGGGCCGTTGATTTGGGAGAACAGGGTGGTTTGTTGTTCAGGATCTAATTTTGGAAACAGGACTTCATAACAGATAAAGGACAGATCTTTAAATTTGGCGATGGCCTCAGCGGAGTCCAAATTTTTGGTTTGGTTTACAATACCGGACACAAGATTTCGTGCATTTGCGAATGAATCGGCATATTTCTTTTGGAAAACAGATTTTTTCATAATAATTTCACCCCGTAGGGTAACGTTCGACGAACCCAGCGAAGGTAGATAAGGAATAATATGGGAAATATCTTGCCCCATTTTACCATTACCGCGTGTATACAATTTCTGTTCTCCATTTTCGTTATAGAACAGGCCACTAACACCATCCATTTTTGATGTAATAATATAATTATCTGATTTCCCGGCAATACCGGGATATTTTGCGAACCAATTGTCAATCAGTTTTTGAGTTTTAAATTTATTCATCGAAGGCATTTTGTATGGTAGAGCAACTTTACCTTCCCCTGCATCAGCACCAATCGGCATTTCATAATCAGGATATTTTTCCGCAATGTAATCATTCAATACATCATATTGGTCATCATCAATGACAGGTTCATGATTGAAATACATATCATTTGCATGTAAAAGCATACCAGCAATTTGTTCTTTTGTCAAAGTATCCAAGTATAAGACACCCTGTTGGACAAAATCATTGATAAGCACCCCCGCACCTTGTTCTCCCTGCTCATTCTTTTGCGGCACCTTCTGCACCTTCTTCGGCACCTGCTTCTGAGCCTGCTTCGGCACCTGCTTCTGAGCCTGCTTCGGCACCTTCTTCTGAGCCTGCTTCTGAGCCTGCTTCTGCGCCTGCTTCGGCACCTGCTTCTGAGCCTGCTTCTGAGCCTGCTTTTGCACCTTCGGCGCCTTAGCTACAATCACTTTTGGTAGCTGGGTCTGCTGGGCTTGTTGCTCCGCATTAATTAATTCAACAGCAAGGCCATTAATTCTCTCGGGTGGAGATTTATATTTCATACCAAGAAAGTCGAATATATCTTTTTCGGAATGAAAATTTTCATCAAGGTTGCCAGAATTCAATAGAGTAAATCCATGCTCATTCAAGGAATAACCCAACGACAGTGCTCTGAGTCGCATTGCAGTATTAAAGTATTTACTACCTGTGAAATAAAGCAATGCAAAGGCAAATTCAGTGGGAGGAGAATATAGAAAGTCAATACGACGAAAGGTTTCAAAACCAGGCACACGTCCAATGACCAAGCATTTAACAACGCCATCGGTCAATCGTTCTACAATAATGCCTTTGGATTGAAATCGTGAAAGCATTTCTTTGAAATTATTGATTTCTCCGGTAACAATGATATCAATATCACCAGAAGTTGAAAGGCCTCTTCGATAACTGCCAGTAATTTCATAATTCATACCATCAGGAATAAGGTTTGTAGAGAGAATATAGTCATTCAATGAGTCAATTTCGCTGCGTGGAATTCGTTTCAATACATCTTCATAATATTTCAGACCAATAGCTTGTTTCTTATTAAGAATAGAGGGATCGGTTTTAAATGCGGACCTCAATCCGTCAATATCGGTAATACCACTTTCGACAATTTTTTTAATGGAAACTTCGCCAAGCCCATAAACATTTTTGAAAATAATGTATGCATTAACAAGTTTGTCGGATTTCAGCTCATCTAAATATAGAATTTTGCCGGTGGTCAAAAACTCGGACAAATGTGTAATTGTACTTTTTCCAACATTAGGAATACCGTTAAGGTCAGCACTAGATTGAATTTCTTTTTTATGTGCAATAAGAGAATCCAATGCTTTTTCGAAGGCTCGTTTCTTAAAAGCATTTTCTCCTTTTAATCCAACGTAAAAGACCAATTCTTCCATCACGGCAATAAGTGCGCTATTCATCTCAGTTGCCATTATAATATGGACATACTATAAACAATAAAAATCAATTTAATTATATGAGAATAGTATAAGTAATGTTAAAATTTAAACGAGACATTTGTGAAAATGGAGGGCATGATGAAGGAATCCAATTTGTAAATAAATGGGACAACCAAGATAATATTGGAATTAGTCAAGGGCTGGGTACAATACAATGGGTCACGGAGGGAGGGAATATATATATGACAATTAAGACTAGACATGGTCAGACTGAACAAAAAACGATACCGATAAAAAAAATAACGGATTTCCAATCTTTTATGGAGGAAAGGAAGGAAGAACCGAGTATGTTTGATAGATTAAATAGTGATTTCAATATGTCGCCACATGAAATTTTCAATCCATTTATATTATCATCCAGATTTCCACAGCATACCACAGACTCGGGGGATGAGCACGAAAGTCCATCAGCCAACCACACACTGAACGACCCAATGAACGACCCAATGTACGACACACTGTACGGTGTGACCGGCCGCAGCAGTGGAGGGAGATTGGCAAAGCAGAAAGGGGGACAGCCCTCCAAAAAGCAGAAATCATTTAAAATCAATAAAAATCGCAAGAAACAAACCCCGCATAAAAGAAAAAAATCGCCACGTCAGCGTTCTCGCACAGAACGCATAGAAAAACCATATGGCAATGAAATAAAGGCACTCTAATAAAAATTGACATAAAAATATGCCAGTATACTTATACAAGAATGGCACCGCTTACAAGATCACAGAAAAACAAACAGGTATATCTAGTATCTCAGTTACCAGTAGCAAAAAAAATCAAAATCACTGACGACCATGAATATCCAATAGCACCACTGGTTCCGGAAGCACTACCAGTGCAGCAGCAGCAGCAAGCAGAGCAGCCCCAGCAGCAGTGGGCAGCAGTGAGCAGCAGTGAGCAGCAAGCGGAGCAGCAGCCCCAGCAGCAAGCGGAGCAGCCCCAGCAGCAGGCAGAGCAGCAAGCGGAGCAGCAGCCCCAGCAGCAAGCAGAGCAGCAGCCCCAGCAGCCCAATGATAAACAATATCTTGCCAATAGTAATCCGCATATTCGTGATGATGTTGTAACCACGATTAATCTCGCCAAAGTCACCACAATTTATGGAATCAGACCAAATAAAAGGGGATTTATATCACCAAGCAAGTTTATTCATCATTTTGGGGAACCATTTAATGCTGATGCAATAATTGCAAAAATCATTGCATCAAATAATCCCAAGTATGCAGATATGACGCCGGATGAAATCAAGTTCAAGTGGGAACAGGATAGTAAGCTGGCATGTACTCAGGGTACAAAAATGCATAATGCAATTGAGTTGTATTATAATCAAGTTCCGGGTATCAAAAAAGCAACAGCATGGGAAGGATTGGAAGAAGAATGTAGTCAATTTGACGAATTCATTAAATTTCAAGAATCGGCTGGATTGGAACCATACCGAACAGAATGGCAAATATTTGATGAGGATAAGCGTATTTGTGGATTTGTTGATATGGTATTTAAGAACAAGAATGGAAATTATGAAATCTATGATTGGAAGCGAGTAAAGGAGATTAAGAAATCCGGATTTTCGAAACTGAAACATAGTGCGCTGTGCTGTTTTGGAGACTGTAATTATTGGCATTACACAATGCAATTGAATCTATACAAGTATATCTTGGAATCAAAGTATGACATGAAGATTGATGGAATGTATTTGGTGGAATTTTATCCTGGTAAGAAACTACAACGACATGAATGTCCATCGCTTATAACAGAGTTGAATGAAGTGTTTGACTCCTTTCCGCCAATGTAAAATTATATTTATTTAACAATATAAATAAATATAGTATGTTATAATATGTGGTTTGAAGTATATAAATTTTTATCTGGAACAATAATTATAGGTTGTGGATTTTTTCTTGGATATACCATTGTGAGTATGTATGTATATAAAGAGCAAAAGGTCATTGCTGCCAATTTAACAGATGACGAAAAATTGGAACAATCTATACAGGAATTTGTAACTAAATATTTAGAAGATTACAAGGCACTAGACCGAGACCACATTGATGAAGAAACGATAAAAGCTCTCAGCAACATAACTCTAATGGAGGAGACGCCACTTGGAATAGTAAAGATGTATTATTCTCATGATAATGAATCATTTATATATTGGTCTGAGAGGCAGGTTCCATACAAAGTGTTGGAATCAGTATCACGTAAATATGTAATTGATAACGATTGCAAAAGTATTCATTATGATATGGAAGAAGAGATCGCAATGAAAAAGAAAGAATTATTAGAAGCAACCCAAGAAGAAGAAGAGGAGGAGGAACCGGCTAACTCAGTTTTTGTAACATTTAAAAAGACCAAAGTCGCGGGGGAGAAAAAGCCAATTCTATGTGACAATGCAAATCGGTATAGTTATAGAGGAAAATACCAAGGCACAGGCGAAGCAGGCACAGGCGAAGCAGCCCCAACAGCAGGCACAAGCCCAAGCACAAGCGAAGCAGCAAGCGCAAGCGAAGCAGCAAGCGCAAGCGAAGCAGCAAGCGCAAGCGAAGCAGGCCCAGGCACAAGCGAAGCAGGCACAAGCGCAAGCGAAGCAGCCCCAGGCGCAAGCACAAGCGCAGCAGCCACAGCAGCCCCAGCAGGCACAAGCGGAGCAAGCGCAGCAGCCCCAACAGGCCGGCACGCAGGTCGTGCCATTGGATTTGCGGAGTATTTAAAACTGAAAGAGAAAGGTATCTATACAATTAATGGTGGTATGTATGAAACGAGAAATGAATTACAGGAAAAGGTAAAGGAACTTATCCAGGAAGAAGGTGATAGGCAGGGAATTCTTGAATGTGAAACATTATCAATTAGTCCGTCAAATTTTGACACCCATCTGACTCCAAGTACTGATGAAATACCGCAATCACCAGATAAGAAAAATGAGAGTTGGTTATGGTAACTATTTCTTGCTATCAAATTTTTTAAAACCGACGCTTTTTTCAAGATTAAATGAACTTTTAAGATGTGACTTGGCAATCTCAAAGCACACCTTATCAATCTCATCAAATGATGACACAAAACGCACAGAAGGAGGGTCAGATTTGGGAGGCATTGTATTAATATACATGTATTATTAATCTTCAATTATTTTTAACAAAGCAAATAATATTCTCTCTAGACTTGCTAATTTTATTATTAGAAGAATACATTTGAGTAATATTGGTATCAATGATATAGCCATGATCTACTAAATAGCAAAACAATTCTGGTAATTCATCGGCGAGCATAAGCTCAGTCGGATCTCGAAGTGATACGACAGCATGAATACAATCATATTGTCGTGCTCCACCGAATTCGGATAATGGTTTATCTGCTAGGAATTGTGTTTTAATGTCGCTAGTTTTCTCAGATAAAATGACGATGCGTTTATATTCATTATTATGTAGATAAATGCGAGTTTTTACAATAAACATATAATATAATAGTATAATATGTCAGAACAATTATTAAACCAAGGGGGATATGGCTGTGTATATTTTCCAGCAAAAACATGCCATCAAAAAATAGAACCAAATGATTTTGTAACAAAGGTACAAATGAAAGAAGAGAAAGAGGAAAGGATGGGTAAATTAATAACTAATATTGCAGACTTTGGTAGTTTTTTTGCACCAGTTATTGAAACATGTCCAGTGATAGCGATTAATCCAGAATTAAAGGACCGTCATGGTAAAAAATGTAATATAATCAAGAAAGCTAATGACCAAAAAAAAGAATTGGTGATGATGCGCATTCCGTACATACCTAATGGGGACTTTAAGAAATATATTAAAGAGTCAGGAATAACAGAGATATTGTCATGTTATCGCCATTTATTGTTGTCGATTGAACACCTTATAAATATTAATATAATTCATTATGATTTGAAGGAGGACAATATTTTGTTCAATAGACGTTTAAATAATCCGATAATAATTGATTTTGGATTATCATTTCAAAGAACAGATGTTCCTCCTTCTAATCTTAAAGAGTTAAAAAAGTATTTTTACGTGTATGAACCAACATATTCACTATGGCCATTAGACGTTCATTTATTATGTCTTATCGCAGACGACTATAGTAACCCAGTTACCAATGATAAAATAGAAGATATGTGTAAAAGGTATGTATATAAGGCATTTTCTGACCCAGCGCAGCAGGCACTAGCGGAGCAGGTACTAGCGGAGCAGCAGGCACAAGCGGAGCAGGTACTAGCGGAGCAGGCACAAGCGGAGCAGGTACTAGCACAGCAGCAGGCACAAGCGGAGCAGGTACTAGCACAGCAGCAGGCACAGCAGCAGGCACTAGCACAGCAGCAGGCACAAGCGCAGCAGCAGGCACTGCAGCAGGCACTGCAGCAGGCACAAGCGGTGCAGGCGCAGCAGCAGCAGCAGGCACAAGCACAGCAGGCACAAGCGCTAGCACTGCAGGCCCAGCAGGCCCAGGCGGACCCATCTTTAATTTATGGTCAGATGACACCTATACAAAAATTCTTTTATGATAAATCGATAGCATATTATGCAGGTTTTGTAAATATACCGTTAAATGAGGTAGTAAATTCATTGTTGAAGAATTGGAAAACATGGGATTTATATGCAATACATTTGATGTTTTATAAGCGCAGCAGTAAGCGCAGCAGTGAGCGCAGCAGTGAGCGCAGCAGTGAGCGCAGCAGTGAGCGCAGCAATAAGGGCAGCAATATGCCAGTCGATATTTTTACTACATATATAGATGAGTTGATGATGAATCAGCTAGACCCGGACCCGACAAAACGAAAAAATGTATCAGAATTAATGGATAAAATACAAGAAATATATTATCTATAAAATTAAACTTTTTTGTAATTCTTGGCAGCTAATTTGAGTACTTCCTTAAAAGATAAATTCTTATTGTTGCTCTTAACTTTTTTAATATGGTCAAGCCATGGGTTGCTTTTGCGTTTTTTGCCGGTGCGTTTTTTGCCAGTGCGTTTTTTGGTAGGTTTCTTGCAAGGTTTGCAAGGTTTACAGCGCCGAGTTTTCTTAGCCATTATATATATATAAAATATAATAAATATATAATAGCTATAAATATAATGGTGAAAAATTTTGGAGGAAATAAATCAAAAAAGCAAGGTAGTAAATATCAAAATACAGATTTTCGTGCGACGACACGATTCTCTAAACACCCAGATGAAATATATGCAGTGGTAATAAAGGAATATGGAGGAGGTCGGGCACTTATAAAGTGCATTGATGGCGATGAGAGAATATTAATTATACGTAATAAATTTAAAGGGAAATCGAAACGGCAGAATTATATCAAGTCGGGAGTGTGGGTACTAGCAGGTAAACGCGAGTGGGAACGACTGAAAGCATCATCAAAAGAGAATTGTGATTTACTAGAAGTGTATACACAGGAGGATGCAAATTTCTTACGAAAAAATGTAGAAGGTGCATGGGAATTTTTGGCTGGACAAGATGAAGTACCATGTGATGATGGTCAAGAGGGAAAGGAATTCACAGATATCTGTGAAGAAGAGGAATTCACAGATATCTGTGAAGAAGATATTTGTGAAGAAGATGATATAGATGACATATAGTGAATCCCAAGAGTATCATCGCCTGAAAATACAGGTATAAAATGTTGATTTTTATCTCGAATTCTCTCTAGAGTTTCGCTTACTGAATTCTCTCTACACATGATAAGTTCTTCATTGATAAGAATGATTTTTTCAACCCATACATGAAAATACTCAACATCGCACATGATGTTACTTTCTCTCTATAAAAATAATCAATTTTACATTTGTCCAATTGCGCGATGTACATCACCAGTATAGTATAGTCTCAGTCGTTCTTCAATTGAATCAAAACTCAGTACCCATCGTGGAATGTGCCATTCAAGAAGACCAATTTGACCAGGCCGTACAAGCCGATATTTAACTTTAATAACTACTTGTTGAACAAGACATTGAGAGGGAATATAATGGAGTGGTTTAAATCCGGGATCATTAAAGCAAGAAGCAATTTTAGCTTTCCATGTATCGAATGCATGGTGTTTGTTTGCTGACTTTCCCGCACGCATATTGCATAAAAAAAAGAGTTATACAAATATAATCAATTTTCCAAAACGGGGCGTTTTTCAATGTAAACATTTAGCTATCATCAGAATAGTATGCTTTGATGTATGCTTGGGGGGAAACGGTGATGCCACCAGTTTCGCGTTCTGCCATGCGTAGCTGTCCTCGTTCTCTGACAAAGACAGCACACCATCCAGATGGATATAAGGTAGTAATGCGTGGCCCAGTGAATTCTTGACACAAGTCTAGATAGCTAAGCCAGCCCATCATAACTTCGTCAGAAAGTTCATCCAGTACCAAATCGCGCTGGGCGTTCAATGCGCACAAAGTTGGCTGCATCTTGGTCTTCCATTCACCGAGGGCGTGATGTTTGTTGGCGGACTTTCGTGCGGACATTCTCGGTTGTTAAGGCTGAGTTGCACGAATTTCTTCAATCTGACAAAAAAAATCAATTAAATCAAAGCATCACCGGTATCTATGTTTGGCCCCTACTCTTCACAGCTTTCCGTGAATCACAGCTTTCCGTGAATCACAGCTTTCCGTGAATCACAGCTTTCCGTGAATCAATCTACTTCCTCCTCGTGTACCTCCGCCTCTTGTACCTCCGCCTCTTGTACCTCCGCCTCTTGTACCGCCTCTTGCGCTACCGACAGTAAAAGAATATGATTTAATAAATTAGAACTTGTTGGAAAGTTTTCAAGTGAGTTTTCAATGACGTCGGTTTTGATTTCTTCCGATTCCATTTTAAACCGACATAATGGGCATTCCGGTTTCTCTTTCAACCATTCGCACAGTTGTTTGTAACCGAAATAATGGTCACATGGTAATATCCCAATTTCACTTTCACCATCTATGAAGTCTTCCTGTGATATTAGGCATTTTGTGCCACTTTTCGTATGTTTTTCACTATAATATATTTGTTTTTCAATCGACCCAAGAGCATTTGATGTTATAGTATTTTTATAAGGTGCAATATCACGAGTGCTGTTATCAATCGCACGAGAAAGCATTCGCTCCTCCATTAAATCAATAATTTGTTCATTTATAGATGATATTAAAGATGTAACTGGGTCGTCGTCGTCTGATGTAAATCCATTCATTTATATATTATTCATCATATTATTCATCATATTATTCAAAATTAAAGCTTCGTTTTGTTTTCCGTCTTCCTTTTAGATGTATATTTTTCAAAGTTTTTTTGTTTTTGACCCGCCGCAGAAACATAATATATACAGTTGTATAGTCATCAAATATACCTAATGTATCATCAAATACTATTGTATTAACACCATTTAATTGTGAAGAAAAATCAGTTTCGTCGTCTACCATAAATTCATCGTGATCTTCTGAGTTGATATTAAACTGCATTATTTTGAAGGAATTATATGTCTTTTTATATTTAATTAATAGTTCTAAAAGTTCATCCTTTGAAAGAACACTGGGCTCTTTCAATGTGTAATTAACATTAACAATATCTTTGATTTCTAAATTTTTAACACTTTCATTAACAATCGGTAGTGAAGTATCAACCGTATAAATAAAAGATAATTTAACAGAGGTCACACTTTTTGTCTTTGTAAGTCGGTAGTCTTTTGTTGTCTTTTCGTATTTTTCAATCCAATCCATTAAAAAATACGCGTACAATTTTTTAAAACCACAAACGCATTATTAAAACCCTCCTTTGCGATCATATGTGTCACTCATTAACTGTTCTTCAAAGTAAACATCGCTGAGTTGTTTTGCCTTTGGCATAACTTTGCCCTTATGTTTGCCAACATAGTTAAATTTGGCATTTTGTCTGGTGACACAAGATTTTTCAATCATTTTATCATAAACGGGATTTGTTTCGTTTAGTGGTTCAGGTGTCATTTCGTACAACTTCTCTCCGAAATTCACTCGAATTTGCCGGCTTTCTGCATTTCTTCTCATCAGATCGCACATGAATCGTCGGCGCTTAGCTAAATCAAAATCCTCTTTGTCTGCGCGTTGATCGGTGGCAAAGGCATAAATACTTTCCATGTGTGTAAGGTCAACCCAACCGTTCATTATGGTATGACATTACACCAGAAAAAATTATCAATTTTTTCCACAAATTGATTTTTAAAAATAGACTCGGATGCCACTATCGATGCAGACATATCTCAATCCACGCACACCGTGCATTTGTATTCCTAGACTCCCAAAGGATACCACGAAAGAAGATATTGCCGATGTATTTAGGAGGTTGGATTGGGGAAATGTTCAAAATATAATCATTGTGACAAATCAAAAGAAACAACAGGAGCGCGATTTTGTGTGTGTGTTTGTGCATTTGGTATGGAAAAAGAATGCGACATATGAGATAAGGCAAAAACTACTTAATAAAGAAAGTATAAAGGTGGTTTGTGGAGAATATGAATTTTGGAAATTATATGCAAAAAAAAATAACTAGTATATATAATATCAATGAGTGGAGCAGGAGCAGGAGGAATATGGGCAGGAGCAGCAACAGCAGCAAAAGAAGCAGGAGAAGCAGCAGCAGGAGCACAACTCGTCGCCTTCAATGCCCTCACATACGGAGTACCGCCAAATGGTGGAGCTTTTCTTTATACTAATGCAATGTTTCAGGCTGCAATGGACCATTTTGACCTGCACACCCGCAGTTACCTTGATGAAACATTAGCTAACATATTGGATTATCACCTTGCAGGAAAAAGAACCGCTTCATATGCTGCCAAACAAGAATATAGTACGGGTATTGGCACGATTATAGGTAGTTATGACGGCATTGCAGAACAATGCAATGGAGTATTTGCACAAATATATTCATATGAGAAACATGCTGCACGATTAGGTAGAGGAATAAAATTACATGCAGGAAATTTTGGATTAGAGGTTGCAAAACATAATTTGCTTAATTATAAAATGTTATTAATAAAACATCAAACAATGTATAATATTCTTACCTTAATAATGACACCGGCGGGCGGTATGGCTCCCGGTATGAACCAATTATGGGAAAATTTATATAACCATATGATTCAAAAAAAAACAGAGCTCAAAATTGAGAAGCTCAAAATAGATCCCGCTACACCAGTGGGGTTTACATATAGAGATTTGGGGGGGAGTGAGGGTACGGTAGCACAATGTCAAAAAATTTTGAATGCTGATCTTATACAAAACACGTGGAAATCTTGGCGAGACAGTTGTTGCGAACAACGCGACCATTTTGCAGTTAAACGTTGGACAGATATACATATGCTAGGGATGGAGGAGTGGGACCCTGCCGGGGGTGTCCGCGATGATGGTGTTAAAAGGGTTGCAACAAGAATAACTCTAAAGGGTGGAGTTGGGGACACCACACCGAGCACCATGAAAGTTGCCATCTCTGCGTGTAAAATTGGATTTTCAGGGGGGAACATAATAGCAGTTCTAGCGGGATATGCACAACAACACATGACCGGCCTCCTCAATACCGACGCTGAATTATATGAATCACCAAGTGATTTAGATTTCAAATTATATTGTCCAAGTTTTTTTACCGACCATCCAACTGCTGCTACCGATACCGAATTAATGCGTAAAAAAGGGTGTTTTGGATTAGCTCGGGTTGGTTTTGCAATGGGAGAAGCAATAGACTTGTCCATACCATGTTTTGGAAATGATTTACAGGGTCATTTACTTGCAATAATAAGTCATTCGGGTAATTCATGGCTCAAGTTAATTTTAGAATATGTAGTAATTTTATATGGACCTGGTGCTGATTTACTTGATAAAAAACGACCAAAACGGATTAAACGATTGGTTTTTTTGAAGACGTTATCTCAAGCTGGGGGTAAGGTATTAATTAAACAAGTAATGGATGGTGTTCAGATTGATGCAAAGGCCGCTGACGCCGGCACCGACGCGGCCGATGAACTTTATATGTATTTCACACAAGCATTGCAATTGGGAGAATTTTACCCATTTTCCGTTAGTATTATGGGTATTGTAGGAGACATTTACCCCCCCCCACCCATTGGACGGGGACAAGGGGGGGGGGCGACGGGGGTGAACTGCCCCAACCCGTTCACAAAGCAAAAAGGAGGGGTCGACTATGGTGACTCAGGTGACCCATCGTATCTTGCGGTCGGCAGGACAATAAGGAAGAGTCCCATGGACCGCTCCCACGTTCCGTACTACATGAAGCCAATTATTTCCCCCGCAGCCATGGGTAATGGTCCCCTTCAGGTGGAGTTGATGTCGAAACAGGGCGAGACACTGTTATGGCGTTACCTCCACCAACCCACCACTGTCGCTGAGTTAGAGAATATGATAACGCTCGAACTCCAATCCATTGCCCCTTCCGCCATCAATACCGTCACTAACATCGTCACTAACAACACCAGCCAAAGCAGTTATTTATATGACGAGTTCTGGTCTCACCTCGACCCAATTTGGGGTGGGAAATACATTCGAAAAAGAGTTAAGAAAACCAAAAAAAATAAGAAATCCAAACAAATTAAGAAATCCAAACAAATTAAGAAATCCAAACAAATTAAGAAATCACGAAAAAATAAGAAACGAAAGAAAACAAAAAGAAATAAAGCATAAAAATGATATTTATGTATATTATGACCGACGGATTAATGTTAGATGATTTAAATATTAAAATGAAAGTTACACGTCAAGAAATAGCATTTTTAGAAGCAGATACAAATTCTCCCAATGAGTCAATTTCTCCAACTGATTTACCATCTCCACCAAATGCATTTATAAATGTCACCGATACAGCAAATACAAGAATAAAGATATTAGAAGATGAATTAGCCAGTAAGCGGCTAAGGCGAAATAACAATAAGATTCTAGCCTGGTTTAAGAATGTATTGTTATATTTATTTTTATTATATGCATTTATGATACCAAATCTATATTTAGTATTATTATATCAAGACAATATCATGGTAATATTCCAAATAGAGCAGAGAACGCCATATACAGGAGCAAATAATAAAACCCCTACAGGAGAGCAAGGCATACAAGGGCTACAAGGCATACAAGGGGAAGCCGGGGCACAAGGGGCACAAGGTGATGAAGGGTTGCAAGGCATACAAGGGCTACAAGGGCTGCAAGGCATACAAGGCGAACAAGGTATGCAAGGCATACAAGGCGAACAAGGCACACAAGGCACACAAGGCGAACAAGGCACACAAGGGATGCAAGGTGATGAATGTAATAAAGAAGAGCTAGTAAATGAAGTTTTAGAGAGAATAAATTTAACAAATTTAACAGTGGAAAAGATAATAACGAAGAGATTGGAGGCGGAGACCATAGTCGGAACGGATTATCAAGGCACAACATTTAATAAATGTGTTAGTGGTTGGTGTTAAATATATATATATATATTAATATGTCATATTCAATACAAGGGATTATAAATGTGAACCGATTAGAAAACGGCTACACGATAACATTATCAAAAACAAATATGGGTTCTGATCAGGATAAATTCTTAAATGCATTCGAGAAGACAATGCAGGAAGTTTTAGAAGATGGACCTATATATGACATAGTAAGATTAAAACCAGAAAACGAGTTAAATTATCAAGAAGGAGAGGTGTTGGCGAAACATTTAACAGTAATGGTATCACATTTATTATTAGAGGGTTTTGCACTATATTCTCTCTCGGTAGAAGATATCTATGTAATAAATAATTCAAAGTATCTATTTACAAATCCGGATAGATGTGTTCCAGTAACACCTGCAAAGAGAATAATACAACCAACAAACCATGCAAGAGGTACATATATAGCACCAGAACTAGTATCTCTTCCATCACGCACACCGATAGATAGGGCAACATCTAATTGGTGTATAGGTGCATTATTGATGCAAATGTTGTTCCAATCACAAGACCAATCAAAATTATTGCAAATAAAAGAGACAAGTTTATATTACTTTATATCGAGATGTCTAGATAAAAATGTAGAATTGAGAGAAGTTTTATATATGTAATATATAATGTCGCTTGTCACAATGGCTAGAAAAGTAAAAGCGCAACAGGGTGTATCCAAAAAAGGTTTTTCATTAAATGGCACTTATAAAGAATCAGGAGCACCACGAACTACCGTAAAAACATCTCTTACATCAAGACGTAACCGCTATAATACCGCAGTATGTTTTGGAGGCCAAGAAGGAATCCAGTGTGAAAGAGTATGGGATGGTAAGAAGGAGGTACCAAAAGATGGTGGCATAAGCATGGCAGGAGGAGATGCAATCCGTGCGAGTGAATATATAGACCGATTGCACTATACAGTAGCCAGATGTAAGAATCTATTATTTAAGACTGATATGATTGGTGCAGATGTAAAGGTAATCTTAGTGGGGGATAATTACATCATACGTTCAAATGAGAAAAATTATCCTGTTAAGTGGTATAATTCCACAGGTGCAATTAAGGTATTAGCCGATACAGGCAGTGGAGATGCAATAATAAAATCAATATCAGTTACAGGAAGAAGAACAACAACAATAGAAAGTAAAGTAACGCAGGACACCCCAACAACAATATATAGTAATACTACTCAGGCAACAGCAGGCATTTATCAGGAATTATCTACAACAGGAATTTCAGTAAGTACAGCAGATATAGATGTAGTAAATCTTGGTAAAGAGTTTTACATTAAAATAGACTATACTGATGCCGCCACATTAAAAGATAATTTTACAAATTTTACAGATATAAATGGTGATGACATTCTGACCGATCCATGGCCCGCCGCCGCCGATGCTTACTGGATCGGTTTTATTTTTAAAATAGGTAGAACTGTTGTAATTAACGAGATAACATATTTGCAAAAAAATCTGAGACATTTTACATTAAAGACGCTTTCATTTGAGAATCCTGAGCGGACTATTTTCGAGCCGGTTGGTTGCGATTCGATTAGTGATGGTTCAGGATTAGGTGGGACGGCGGGTTCAGATAATCGTGGCTATTATGGGAGAGGCAGTTGCAAGGTGCACTATGTAAATAAGGACCCGGCGTTTGAACCCAAAGGGTATGATGGACCGGGTGGTTATTTAGACATGATAAAAATGCCACATGATGATACAGCCAGATATTGTGGCAATTAAGTTTGTTGAATATCTAATGTATTGGAAAACCATTTTTGACCGGTGGTAATAACGGTTGTTGTGTATTGGTCAATTGGGCATTTAACAATATTTACATTCATTGAATTATTCTCTATTGATTCAGTATAAACAATATTTTTTATACCGAAGAACTTCATTTTTTCATAACAATCGCGGCATGGTGCTGACTCACGCAAGTCACCATTTTGTCCTATACGCGTGACATATATTGTAATCCGTTTCTGACCTTGCTTACCTAATTTACACAACTTATGTAAAACATCGCATTCAGCATGACATGTAGCACTAATGATATTGTTACTCGAATGGTATTGGTTATAACCACGGGCAATGATGCGGCCACCACATACGGCAACGGCACCATGTCGCATTTGCATAGGAGAAGCTGCGGCTTGTTGGGCGGCGGAACTGATGTAGTTGGCGTCTTTGTTGCTGAACATAGTACTAATAAGGAATGAGTCAATTAAAAATCAATTAAACGAATTGATATAAAACCAATTCAACATAATTATTTAGAGAGAATGCCAATGCTATTGAAGCTATATGTAGAAAACGGTGAATTGTATGAAAAGTATTTGGATGCCATTGTGCAGCATAATGAGAAGATGAAGCGTTCGGATTATCCTGATGCAGGGTTTGATTTGTTTGTTCATAAAGAAGAGCATTTGAAATGGGATAAGACGTCGATGATAGATTCTGGTGTGAAATGTAGTGCATGGTGGTTGAATAAAAAAGATGAAGTTGTTGAGCCAACTGGGTTTTATGTATATCCGCGTTCGAGTATTTCAAAGACGCCAATAAGAATGGCAAATTCTGTAGGAATTATAGATGGTGGTTATAGAGGTAATTTGAAATTTGCAGTAGATGTGCATAAACAATTGGTAACAAATGACGAATTTACATATGAAGATAGTTATCATGTAAAGGAATTTACGCGTTTATTTCAGGTATGTTCGCCAACAATGTGTAGAATTAAGGCGGTAATGGTATCGTCTGAAAATGAACTGGGTATGACCAACCGAGGAGAGGGTTCGTTTGGCAGTACTGGGCAATAATAGCCCTCAAGGCAATAATTTAGCCCTGCAATAATTTAGCCCTGCAATAATTTAGCCCTAAGGGCCCAAAAGGCAATAATTTAGTAAAAAATTATAATATAATTATATTATATAATGGCAAGAAAATGTAAAACGTGCAAGGTCTATGTTAAAAAGGGCCATAAATGTAGTCCCAAACGCAAAAGTCCCAGGCGGACAAAGCGTAGGAGTCCCAAGGGGCGTAGGAGTCCCAAGGGGGCCAAGGGGCGTAGGAGTCCCAGGCGTAGGAGTCCCAAGCGTAGGAGTCCCAAGAGGCGCTCAAAGAGGCGCAGATCTAAGAGAGTAAAGTTTTTAGGTTTATTTTAAATATAACTTAATATAATTTAATAACAGTGATGGATATTGAATTATATGGATTTTTTTCCAAAGAAGCGAAGCAGGAAAGATATGAGCGAGATGAGAGCATGCCGGTTTCATGTATGTATTTAGGAGAATATGGTGGAGAAATAGAAATTACTGCGGTATTTGCCGCGACCAGTTTCAAAAATTTGGAGGATTGTATTAAAAATAACGATTATAATTGGAAAGACGTTGAATATGTAGGAGTTGTCGTAAAATACTTGCGTTCAATATATTCTTAATATATATATATGCCTAGTCTCGCTACAAGATTGGGGCAAATAATAGCAATGCGGGAAGCAATTGCACGGGGCACACGCAGCAGGAGCGGCAGCAGGAGCAGGAGCAGGAGCAGGAGCAAGAGCGGCAGCAGGAGCGGCAGCAGGAGCGGCAGCAGGAGCGGCAGCAGGAGCGGCAGCAGAAAAAGACAGGGTGGCCCAGGAAAATCAGCAGGTCCTCGTCTTCCAAAATTTCATGAACCTGACGAATATATGCCAGACAATGAATTTCCAACAAAAGGCGACTTGTTGAAAAATTCAAAAATTTCAAAAATTTATTTGGATGACTATGAAATGGAACAAATAGATACGTCAAAAAATCAGCCACTTAATGTTATCCGCGACTCTCCTGGTTCCAAACGTGGTGATAACAATAAGTATGTTAAAAAATTTACGATGAATGGAAAACGATATACTCATTGGTCTATGACAGAGGATGGTATACAAAAACATGTGAGAAAATACCCCAGACGTTATAAAGTAGGAGATGTCATATTAATGTATCCAGCCGGCGCTGCAGACTATGGATGGGAGTTATATTTAATAGGCAACAATCAGAAATTGCAGGTAAATTCGAATTATATATTAACAATAATACTAGATATGGAGTCTGGGCAAGGCAGTGATAAAACTAATATACAAAATCAATATCCGGGTGAATATGAAGAAATAAAAGACGATATTAAAGAATGGATAAAAGTGTATTGAAAGTATGAACAATTTAAAAACAAAATGCCTATAACCCTTATATGAATACATTTGATATGATGTGGTGCAAAGATTTGCGAGAAGCATTCAATGCTGCAGGATATAATATATCATATGATGACGATACATTTAAAGCAGTTAATAAGATTGATGTAACGACACGTTTTTTGATTAAAATTAATCAAAAAGATATATTGACAACAATCCCATTGCAAGAAAATTATGAGTATATATCGACATTTACGGATTATTATAAATTAACTGAATATATATTGTATCATTTGAATGATTATCGGAGATGCACTTCATCAATATACCAATGATTATGCCTATCTTGCGTATAAATAGGAATAACCTCTGGGGGCACACACGTCCATTTTACGTGCAATTTATACATATTATCGATTCTTTTTATTTTCAAAACCGTGCCATAAAAAGAATTAATTTCATCAATCACTTTGCCAATATTATCATGTGCAATAAGCATATTATTTTGCATATTTTTTTGCATACTATATGACAATATAGTATGTTTTTATATAGTAAATTGGGCTTTGTTTTCTTGTCGGAAAGTATAATCACCTAGGTTGCCTTCAAGACGGCTAACGATGCCATTCATATCACAATGTACGATAACGGTTCTGTCATCGATATGTATAGTAGCAGGATTGATTAATATCTGTTGATTGTTACCAACTGCATATATTCTCTCTCTAACAATTAAATTATTTTCATAAATAATCAGTTTGATATAATGAATTCTACCGATAGGCATATGAGTAATACATGGTTTCTCATTAAAAAAGCTAATAAAACAATCAGTATTTGGACAAGTGGGATGATAATATTGTCCATTGTTAGTGTATTTTTTCATACACGTCCAACAAAATTCTGTTTTACAATTACTACATGCGATATGGTGGCATTCTAATGTTCCACCGGCCATACCAGTGCGCCGCTCATATATTTCCTGTTCGTCACTTTGTAATTTTTGTACATTAGAGGTACATCCAGGGCATTTACGGCAATAGTTTTTGATATATGTCATATTTTCATTACTTATAGTATCAATTTCTTTAAACCGGGCACAGGATATGCCTTCATGCCAATAATCGTTACAAAAACTACATATTTTAGTATTACAATCAAAGCATGTTAATAGATATTTAAATTCGCACTGTTTGGGAGGACTGGTTGGTAAATTATCGTCGATTAATTCATATGGATTTTCGCACCGTGGGCAATATCGTAATTTTTCGGCGGGGATATGTTCTTTCATAATGGTAAATTTTTCAAATTTATTAAAATCATTTTGGGATAACAGTGCTCGTAGACCTGCCAGATCTCCGGTAATATGTGTTTGACATTCATTAAACATTGGACATCGCAATGGTATATCAGTTGTAATATTACCAATAGCAGTACGTATCATATTGCGCATACATATAATACATATACGATGTTGTTCGCAAGAGAGAATAGTATGATGAACGTCTTCCATGCAAATAGGGCATGAGAATGTAGGTCCATTTTGAGTTCTTTCTACAAAAGTATTATCTACAGACCCGAAATCAACACCGCCACCAGGTCTGGGCATTACACGTCGTCCATCAGGCAATAATATGCGATTGGCTGCATAAATATTGCGCATCATTGGATTGGTAAGGTCTTGTTCTATTTGTGCGATTTGATTATTAATTGTCCGACCTTCAAAATAAGCATTTGGTTGACGACCAATATTAGTACCTGCATATGGTCTATTAATGACAGGGCCACCAGCACCAGCAGCACCAGCAGCACCAGCCGCACCGGCAGCAGCACCAGCCCTCCCGGCAGCAGCACCAGCACCAGCGGCAGCAGCACCAGCCCTCCCGGCAGCAGCACCCGCACCACCAGCACCCGCACCACCAGCACCAGCAGCACCCGCACTTGGCCTCCGGCCACCCGCAGCACTTGGTTGCCTATTAAAATTTGTTAATCTTAGGGGTGGTGGAATAGTGATTGGTCTAGCAGTACCTAATGTAATATCATTCAGGCGATTGGCACCAACCTGATTTACGCGTTCAATAACTTCATTAATAGTTTCGGTGAGATCATTATAGCGTTGCTGCATGGTGGGCATATGGCCATTGCCTGGCACTTGGCGGGGGCCTGCTGGCCCCGGGCCTTGCATGGTAGGGAAGCGTAATCCATCATCGTGCAATAAAATCCGACGATGTCTAAGTCGTCTTACCAGTCGCATAAGTAAAGGCCGCATTTTAATGATAGCTAATCTTCTTGCAATTTTATTCAGCTTTCTTTTACGTATATATGGGATAGTTTTGATAAATCTAACGATGGTATCGCTGGCGTTATTAACTTTTTTAAAATATATATATTCTCTCCATGTTGTTTGGATAATTAATATAGCACAGAGCCTATCTTCATCTAATTCACGAATCAATCTATGTCTGGCTAAAAATCTACGAATATATGATTGACATTGAATGATATTATTTATATTAAATCGATTTAGATTACGTCTTTTAAGTTTCTCGCGTATGGCACGCATTTACATATTAAATACGAAAAAAAACTTAGATTTTATTGGTGGTCCTTGCTTCTTTCTCCTTGTCTCCTTTCTGCGTAGTGCCCCCTACTGGTGCCAGCTTTTTGATGCCACTACGTCTGTCTATTTCCGGTATCCCATTGGGAAAGATATTAAAAAAGGTATCCATTTATATAGAGTGCACATAAAGATGATGATATGTAAACTAATAAATCGGTGATATAAAAAAAAAATTGATATAAAAAAAAAATTGAAGTTAGTTGTGCAACTCAGCTTATAATTGAGAACATGACGTGTGGATTTTGCAAGAGCATTGGTCTATTTACCTTCGAGACTCACGACATCAAGGACTGCCACCGGCTAGCGAATACCCGCTGCGGCTACTGCAAAGGTTTCGGACACACTCCCAAGTACTGCAAGAAGCTGGCGAAGAAGACTGTCAGGGAAGCAGCAGAGACAATTTGCGGGGGAGTTCAGTTTAGACTGATGTGCGAGTCATTTAGTGCCGTGCCAATCATGTCCCGAACAGATTTGCCCCCCCTGCCCCCCATGCCATCAACAGCTGTTTACCTGCGAACTGTTACCCAGACAGCGATAGCCACCAACACTCTGGGTGAGCGTTCGCGTGCTCCCACGGCAGCAGAATTGGAAAAGATGCAGACTTCACTGCGAAAGAGAATCCCGGACAGTGTGCAGTCTAGAAAAGAGTACTGCCACAATCCGCTTTGTCTCAGGTGATGAAACTTCATTGGAAGGAAAGAAATAGCCGATATTTTTTGTTTTTTTTAGAGGATTCGCTAAATGATATACCGGTGATAGAAAAAAAAAATTGAAAAAAACTATGTGTTTGAAGATATTTGTGCAACTCAGCTAATAACCGAGAAAATGTCTTGTGGATTCTGCCGCAATCTGAACCTTCCCTTCAATGGTCACGTCGCCCGCGACTGCCCGGAACTCGCCAAGACAGAGTGTCGCTATTGCCATGAACTTGGTCACACCGTAAAACAGTGTCCCAATATCAAGCACACTCCCCGTCGCCAGGAACCTCGCCGACAAGAACCCCGCAAACAACAGCCAGCTCCTCGCGCGGCGAAAATTGTGGCTCCCAATCCCTTCTCAGCATCGAATGTTGAGATGCCAGGCGAAGAAGCCAGTCGCCTGAGGCGCCTCGAAGAGGGCCAGCCCAAGAAGCAATTCGTCAAGCCACTGGCAGGTGTCTGGGGCAAGAACAAGGCAGTCGACCTTGTTTCCGGCAACAAAAAGTGGAATCTCACCAAGCCTGCGGAACCTGAGGCAGAGGTACTGAACATGCGCGACTACGACGATGCACCAGCGCATTGCCAGAAGTTCCACACACCCAGGGTGTCGTGTTGGGCTGATGATGAATAGGAGCACAAAAAAAGGAGGAAAGAAGTCGCTGAGATTTTTTGTTTAAACATATTATTTAGTGCCGTATTTAGGTCTATTTACATTGCGTTTTTTATCATTGGCCATATCTTCATCTGTGTAATGAGTATCGGAAATAATCCCCATTGAAATGAGAATGGTGTGAACTCCAGTGTCGTGATTTGGCATTATAAGAATTGTTAAAGTTATGGGTTTTCTTTTCAATTTGTTGAAAATAAAAACCAACCTCATATATATGGAAGGCGCAAAACCGTGTTGTGATTGTAGAAGTGTATTTATTCGAATGACACCAAAAAGGTGTCCGGCATGCAAAAAAGATATATGTCCTAGGTGTGTGTCATTGACGAAAAACGACCAACAATACCGTGGATGGTGTAATGCATGTATATGGTTTGATATAGGATAATAGGATATAAAGAAAAATAGTATAATAATATAATCTTGGTTCGTGTACAGCAAAAGAAAATTTATACAGAGAGAATATTCTCTCAACCACGAATAGTTAAACAAGATTCATTGTCTGTGTAGCGCAATTGGATAACGCGTGGGACTTCTAATCCCAAGATTGCGGGTTCAAATCCCGTCATAGATAAGTTACGATCATAATATTAAATTCGGTAGATTTAGTATGATGAAGAGAAAAAAGACAGCGGCCGAGGTCCAAAAGGATGTAAAATTGTTACAAGAATGGATACGTGTAGAGGGATTATTACGTAAAAAAAAGGGTGATGAATCCCTTTAATGTTGTAACCTCCCCATTTAATTGCTGTTCAAATACCATATATGGTTATTTACATTGGACATTTTGTTGCAATTTTATTTATGTTTAACTAGGAGGCTGAGCCTGTTCTTTGGCCTGTTACTCATGGCCAAAATACATTCATATGCGAATTTTAATTCAATTTTTAAATTCTTACACCGGAATCTGATTATGCGAAAGTGTTTTGGCGACACTCCGATGTAATTCAGATAGGAGGCAATGGCCGGCGTTTTCATGTTCAGTGGTTTGAATTTTTCCATAATGTATTATTCATAATATATTAATACATTATAAATGGAAGACGTATTAAATAATGAAGGGCAGGCACAGGCACAGGCACAGGCACAGGCACAGCAGCAAGAGCAGGCACAGGCACAGCAGCAAGAGCAGGCACAGGCACAGGCACAGCAGCAAGAGCAGACACAAGCACAGCAGCAAGAGCAGGCACAAGCAGAGCAGGCACAGCAGCAAGAGCAGGCACAAGCAGAGCAGGCACAAGCAGAGCAGGCACAAGCAGAGCAGGCACAGCAGCAAGAGCAGGCACAAGCAGAGCAGGCACAAGCAGAGCAGGCACAGGCGGAGCAGCAAGAAAATATAATAATAATACCATCATTAGAAGCATCGATGAAGCGAGTGGCGAGTTTGGATAAGATGTCGTTCCAGTTTATGACAACGCGTAACAAATCGGCACGGGATGTAGCAATAGTGAATGATATTAATGATAATAAGTTTCATAAACTCTCTTACATCGATGTAGAGAGAGAAGTTGATAAGAATTATCTAAATATGAATCATAAATATTCATCATCATTGGATATATTGGCGAGTTATTTAAAAGGCCAAAAAATTATCTATATGGAATCCAAAAACCATTGTGAGGTGAGGTTAAATTATTTGATGTTGCCGGCGATAATGTTATCGGCATTTGCGACAGTACTTGCAGGGGCAGGTGGTAACGATATTATTTTGGCATGTGTAAATGCGGTTATAGGATTTCTATTAGCATTGGTAAATTATCTAAAATTAGACGCGGCACAGGAAGCTCATAAGATATCATCAAGGGCATATGATAAATTGCAGTCAGCGGTAGAATTTACATCAGGATCAATATTACTATTTCATAATGAAATACCAGCAGAGGATGAGCAATCGCATGAAGTTAAACTTAGAGAGAAGTTACGAGATGTAGAACATAAGATAACAGAAATAAAGGAGACGAATCAATTTCTGACACCATACGAAGTCAGACGAGATTATCCGGTGATGTATAATATCAATGTATTCTCTCTAATAAAGAAGATAGAGGACCATAGGAAGAAGACGATAACATGTTTGAAGAATGTAAAGAATGAGATAGGGTTCATACAATTCTTACAAGAAAGGCAAGATTATGAATTGGATGAATCGTACAAGGAGAAGTTGGTAGGATTATTCTCTCTAAAAAAGGATTTAATAAATGAGATATTAATATTACAATCGGCATATTCGATGATAGATACGATGTTTCTCCAGGAGATTAAGAATGCAGATGTGATAAAACGCAGGTGTTGTAGGATGGTGAAAGGGTGTTGTGAGCCCGAAATAATAGAACCAGAGGAGATTAATCCATTTATATCTAAATTAATAGACCCGTTTAAAAGGGCAAAAAAGAAAGGGTCATCATTTTGTTGGCAAAAAGGAGGAGGAACAGACGAATCTGAAAAAAATGACGACCGAGAGTTTTGGTTTAGATCCGAAGAGTCCATGGTTTAAGCATTCATATTAACATTCATGCCGGGGCCGTCACGAAGGGGCCATGGGTAGTTGAGTTTAATGCCACCGGTAAGATTGGCACTATAAATACCGACCATATCCCCCCCACCGCCACCATCGTTATCCATTCTATGAATCATTTTGTTGCCGATGCCTAAATTGATAGCGGGGTCTGGGTTATTGTCAGATGAAGGTTTTATATGTTGAGCACCGGCGTTAATAATCATATTAGCGGCTAAATAAATGAGCATAACAACAACTAATCCCATAACAATTGAACGGACGTTCATAAGTTCGTCTTTCATTTATATAAATAAATAAGAAAATAAAATTTACATATTATTATACATATCATTGGCAATTTCTCGTTTTGAATCTTGGACGCATTGAGAATATGTTTCAATATTTTCTACATCACCAAAGTCTTCCATAGTAAAGCGAAATACATCAATGGCTTGTGTTTGTCCTACACGATGTGCCCGAGCAATTGCTTGATCTTCTACACATGGATTCCATGACGGACTAATGAAATAGATTTCTGAATACTGCTGTAAATTGAGACCTTCACAACAGGACTGTATTTGCAAAAGCAATACATCAATATCACAACTGGTCATTAGTCTATTGCGTTCAATAGCAGAAACCGAGCCATTAATGATGCCAACAGTATAATCGTTGGATAAGATATCATTCATAACGCGAATTTCTTCATTAAAGTGGCAGAACACGAGTTTCTTGCGGCCATTATTATTTTTGAGAATGAGATCGGTGACATGTGTCATTTTGCTATTGGTAACTGTACCATCAATGAGTGAGCTGAATGTGTCTGTGATCATTTTCGGACAAGTGCAGGACTGTCTTGCTCGAATCATCAGTGGCAATATAATAGATTGTCCTTTGACAATGCTGTAGTATTTTTCGGGAACAATGTATTCATCTTCTTCAAATGAATTTGAACGTTCAGAATGAATTAATGCATTAATGTTAAATGCAATAGTGCGTTCTTGTTCGGAAAGCCAAGGAACAGTTTCGTTGTGTAGAGTAACTCCGGGAATGTTGAGACCGACACCTTTTTTGGTGCGTTTAATCACACATGTGGCTAACAATTTGCGAACATCATCTGCACTGTCTCGGTCAAAATCATCAGGAAGGCCGATGATTTGCATGATGTTCCAGAAGTCTTGGACGCCGTTATTAATCGGTGTTCCGGTGACTAGCCACACGACACGACTATCCAGATCAATCGCAGCTTTATAGCTATTTGTTGATGTGTTGCGCATATGGTGGGCCTCATCGTAGATGACTCGGTCCCATTTCTTAAAGGAGAACCGCTTTGAAACAATTGAATTTGATGACGACATAGTTCCATATGTGGTCAGCACAATATTGGCTTCATTGATTTGTTTTTGAGAAATTTTATGGACGGTGGTGCCATGCATTACTAAAACGGTATGATCGATGCCAGCTTTTTCATAGAAAGTATTGAGTTGCGATTTCCATTGTTCCACAAGGGCAGTAGGAAGGACAATGAGAGTACTCTCGTAAGGATTGCAAGCACAAAGGCCAAGCATGACGATGGTTTTGCCTAAACCCATTTCATCAGCGATAAGTCCGCCATTTATACCTAAATAGGGAGCGACAGATTGTTCATTGGCGAGACAAAAGTCAAATGCATCCTGTTGCCATTTGTGGTTATCGAGGCCGGCGTTGGTAACGAAGTCGTTGAAAAACATTGAGAGTCCAATAATAGACCAAAAAAAAAATCAATTTTTTACGCTGTCATTGTCGCTGACGCTGCCACTCCCGCTGCTGTGAAAAGCAATAATAAGTAAATGCTTATGATACTTCCGCCAGCGAAGACATCTGGGTGATCTGCTGCCCCACCTCCCACCTTTGCTGGCAAAATGTCGACTCTTTGTTTGGAACCCATTGTCTGTTTTGATTTCTTTTTTACCTTTCTTGTTGCCTTCATTATATAATACAAATATTAAATCGGTCCATATAGGTTTCGAACCTATGGCCTTGCGGTTAACAGCCGCACACTCTAACCAGCTGAGCTAATAGACCCCGTATATTTGTATTATATTATCGTATATATATCGTATATATTATCGTATATATTATCGTATATATTATCGTATATATATCGTATATATTATCGTATATATATCGTATAATACATTAATCTCACATAGTATGTGAATGTCATAGTATGTGAATGTCATAGACATTTTAATATCACAGACATTTTAATATCACAGACATTTTAATTAATTTTTATTTTTTTTGTATCACTGTGTTAACTCGCATCACAAAGCGCACAATGCATTAACTAAGGATTTCGGCCCACGTAGGGGTTTTAACGGTGTGACTTTTTTATTCTGTGGTGCTTTTCGAACTAAATTCTAATCTGGCCCCATACTGGCATCAAATATATAATGTTTGCTACATAATGCCATTTTCATCCAACCTATATGCTATATAGCATATTAGATAACTGCTTGCTGTTCGTTGGATAGTATATAGTATATAGTTTCTTTAAGTAGTTAAATTATAATATACCCATAAAATCATATTTATCGCCGAAATAGCTATTATAAATCTTTCTAATTTCGTATGTATCTTGTAATCGTGTGATAGCAATATCTAAGTCTTTAAGAAGACGGTTCTCTCCGATTTGCACAGCGATGGCTTCTTCATTAAGGCCGAAATTATTCTTATTAATTAAGAATTCATCATCTTGTTCATTGTAGGCATCCATAAAAGACATGGCAATACCGTCCCATTTGGGCTCTTCACTAATATATTTTTGTTTAAGTTCGTCAATAGAATCTACCTTCATACCTTTAACATCGGCACCCAGCCGTTTGAATGCGTTGCCCATACCGGAACCCTTAGCATAGAGTAATTGTTTTGTATGAATATTGGCAGCATTTATTTCATCATCGCGTTTAAACTCCATAAGTTTTTCGGTGGTAGCTGCTTGTAAGAAAATAGAAAAATAAAAAGAAATGGTCATAATGATAAAGGCGACAAATACGCCTAGGGGTTTGAGCTTGCTATTTTCAGATATAAAACCCATTTCACCAAACATAGATGCAATTGATGAGAATATTGCGCGTTTATAGCCGCGTTTAGGTTCAACAAAATACATGAGATTGCCTAATATGATACCGAGTATGATCAATAATGCAAGTGGAGGTAAGAATAATTTATACGCAATTTTGCCCATATATTCTGCATAACCTTGCTTTGGTTTGGTAAGAATTGACTTTTGATTAATAAATAATGGTCGAGTAAAATTAATCATTTTCGTGCGTTTTGCATTGGTAGTGAGTGATGTCAATGCCAGATGGAATTCGCCATTTTGTACTCGTCTTAGCTGTTTAGTATAATTCAAAGTTTCTATAAAGGTTTCTTCAAAATCGTATTTCCTGGCTAATTCAACCTTGATGCTTTTCCATATGTCATAAACAATGCCAGTGTATTTACCAGATTTTTTATAAATATATGGGGCTTGCACTAATGCTAAAACTTTTATGACGCGTTTTTTGCCGGGTTGGTGCATTTCCATAGGGCCATCTTTCAATACGGTTGCCGTTGGGATATCTTCATCTTCGCTATCATCACTATCTTTGTCCTTTGGTTTTTTAGGTTTTGTCACGAAACCTTTTTCTAAAATTTTGATTTTATCTTCTAAAAGTCGTCTATAGAAAGTTTGATTCATTGTGTTAAGTTCATCTTCTTTATCAGAGAAAGAAAACCCGAAGTTCATTAATATATATAAATATATTAATGTTGTGTAACGAGTGCAAAGTCGGAAGGCAGTGCCAAGCCCCGCTCTTCAGCTTGTGTCCGCTCTGCAGCTTGTGTCCGCTCTGCAGCGTGGGCCCGCTCTGCGGCCAGTTCTGCGGCCAGTTCTTGGATGTAAATTAATATTTGTGCATTGGACAAATTCGGCTCCTGAAATCTACACCAAGGGCATGAATGATTATTATTATGCCATTTCATATAACAGTGTTTATGAAAGGCACAATTACAGCACGGTGCATTATATAAGTTACTATAAATAGGTTGTATACAAATTGGACACTCCCCTTTCTCACTCCAACATTGCCCCATCGTTGTTATTAATGTATATATATATATATATGCATTTACAAATAGGAATAATATCATTAGTCTATGCGGCACTGATATTATATAGAAAAAATGTATTATTAAGAAAATTTAATATACAAACGTGGTTGATGATAAAATCCGGATTAATGTTTGTCATGTTGTCAATTGCAGCATTAATAAATCAAAAGACATTTTTTGATAAAGATGTTATCCCGAAACTCCGTCAAAATATGATTACAATCATTATATTTATATGTTTTACACTTTTAGAGATTTTTGGGTGGTTATATATGTTAAAAAATAGTGACATGTCTAGAATGATACCATTAAATAGTGTTTATATTTCGGTATTTTCGGCGTTACTTGGTATCGCAATTTTAAATGAAAATTTTTCATATAAAACCGGAGCGGGTATTATATTTGCTATAATAAGTATATATCTTTTAAACTAGTCGCCGGTCCAATATTCATTGATGCTATTCTTATTTTTTTTCCAGTCCTGCTGGTTATTTTTGAGCAAGCGTTCAAATTTTTGAATGCGGTCATCTTGTTTTGCATTTTCCAAGGCAATGTTTGTGTAAGGTACAAATTTGATATGTGATTTATGATTAATAATTTTCATACCGAGATTATACAATACGCGATAATTATTAACAATATGGCCAAACTTCATTCTGTATTGTATTACGTGATACACTTTATATTATTTTACAAATAGAAGTAAGAAAAAACTTTCCCACCAGTAGTTTTTTCCTCAAATATCATTAGTCAATGTCGACTGGGCGGCGCAGGAACACGGCAGGTTTGTATGCAGGTTTCACGTGTGTGAACCAGCAATGGTAATCCTGGGATGATGATGACCGGCATTCAGCAAAAGTCTTGTGTTTGCAGATTCGCGATTGGCACAACTTGATGTAACACATTTGGCACCTGTTTGGGGCGCGTGTTCCACCGGCTGAACCATAAATGGCAACAGCGTTGTCGTCGCAATTCGTGCAGAAGATTTTGGGCATGGGGATTTTCTCGGTTGTTAAGGCTGAGTTGCACAGATATACTGTATCGAGGTTTTTTTTTCAATTTTTTTTAAACGCGACTGGTATATGAGTTAGCGACTCAATACACATATGAGTTAGCGACTCAATACACATATGAGTTAGCGACTCAATACACATTTAGCGACTCAATGCACCTTTTGAACCCCAGGCGGATTGTATTTTATTCTTGGCATTTATAGAGCCAGTTTTAAATCCAGAAATATTCAGCTCGTTCAAATGTGATATCACTTTTAAAATTGGATCTAAATCGTTGATTGGATTGTACTTTAAATCTAGAACTTTTAAATTTTTCATAGAGGCGATGGGAGTAATATCAGTAATTTGATTCATTCCGAGATGAAGTTCGGTAATGTTTGCATGAGTTAATGGTGATATGTCAGTAATATGATTATTAGACAATCGTAAAACTTTCATGTTATCCAGCTTATCTTTTAATGCACTCAAATCGGATATTCTATTTCCAGAAACATTTAATTCTTCTAATGAATCAAGATATGGTATTAAGTTTTTTAAATCATGAATGTTTTGATTCGCCAAAAATAATTTCTTAACAGATCGAACATTTTTTGCCACAGCAGCCCAGCCGGCATTTTTTGGCACGAGTAATTTTATGCGTTGGTTCCATTTTTTGATGTTAGCTTCTGCTTCTGAAATTTTCATAGTTAAAGAGTTCTTAATGCGTTCATTATTTGAATCAGGCTGTTTCAAAACGAGTGCAATTTTTTTAAGATCTTTATCGTCTAAATTGTCAGGGTCGAACTCCCAATGCTGTGCCAATGGTTTTAAAGCAACATTCAAACCACTTGATAAAATAAAATCTTTTGGCTTAGATAAATCTCGTGACTTACTACGTTTTTTTCTAGTTCTGGGCGTATCAATAATAGATTTTCTATTGGACGATTTCCCTCGCGACATATATATATACATATATATATATATATCCACCATTACTCCTGCCGGGTATTGATCCCGGGACTCCGACTTATAAGATCGGTATGATTACCATTTCAAGCACAGGAGTATTTCTCTTCACACTTTATGTCCTAAGAGAAAAGGACAAATGGTCAGGACGGGATTCGAACCCGCGCGGACTGACGTCCAACAGAACTTGAATCTGTCTCCTTAAACCACTCGGACACCTCACCATACACACACTTAAAGTCGTTGTATTTCGACTATGACCAGGGCGGGATTCGAACCCGCGCGGACTGACGTCCAACAGATCTTAAGTCTGTCTCCTTAAACCACTCGGACACCTGGCCAAAATAGCGGGGAGTGGGGTCGAACCACCGGCCTTCGGGTTATGAGCCCGACACGCTAACCTCTGCGCCACCCCGCTATATATAATACACATATATATTCTTTAAGTTCATTTTATTAACTCATACACCAATACCAAATAGGAATAATAGATAGGATAATGAAAGTTTGCGCGATTAAATTCCATTCGAATTCGATTACCCGAATATTATGCATATATTGTCCAATACCTCTCGTCATGCAATATACAATAAAAATGTTTCCATATCAATTTTACATTAATGTGATGATTTTGCCATTTCCAACATCGACTGCGTTCAATACTTCAATACAATTATCTACCATATCAAATGTGGGATTTTCTTCATCTAGATTCTCCTCGTGCAGAATGAGGTTGACAATCCGTATTAATTCGATACCGGTATAGAGTTTATCTTGACGATAAGATTCGGGACCACAATATTTGTATCGCCTACACAAATACATTTCAATAACATATTCACGGCTTTGCATCAGAATCGTGCGAGCTTTTGCCCGGTCAGCGCGTTCAGAAGGGGTAAGGCGTCGTGTTTCAATTTCATGATCCACACTACATACAAGGAGATCAGTGGTAACAAAATCTGTCATATGCAAGTATACATTGTTGATATTAAAAATCAATTTACGACTGGGTTAAAGCTTAGATGGGGTGTAGAGGACATCATCGTCATGACCTTCCTGTCCCCAGTCTGTCCATACAACAGCGGGCACAAGCGAAGCAGGCACAAGCGAAGCGGGCACAAGCGAAGCGGGCACAAGCGAAGCGGGCACAAGCGAAGCGGGCACAAGCGAAGCGGGCACAAGCGAAGCAGGCACAAGCGAAGCGGGCACAAGGTCAGCCCCACATATTTCTTGACACTGGATAATATCATTAAATTGTATATTGTTCAAGTCGATCTTAGAGAGAATATCGATATCATCTTTGGTGATATCCCATCCTTCATTGTAGAGCTGTTTAATTGTAAAAACGATAAGTTCAACTAGTTGTTTGCCAGAATAGATTTGATTTTTATTTACACTGGGGCCATATGAGATGCCATTGTAAAAAAAACGCATATATATATTGTATATTTTGCTCTCTAAGTCCTTTTTAAAATTGCTTATGCCCCGCTTTAAGTCCTTTTTAAAATTGATTAAGTTTTGTACTCCCTATTTATATAATGGCCGCTATCCTCAAAAATATTCGCCTTTTCGCCACGATTCAATCAAAAAATGAAACCATTTTCAAACCGTGCGTCGAGCGAATGCAACCACAACTCTCACATGACGAATATCAACTTTTGATCGGAACACCCGCAACAATTGAGAAACATATCGCATTCTTTACCGCATTAGATAATGCCATCGACGACCTCTCTAATATGACTCATAGCGATTTGGAGCAAATTACACAAATGTTAGAACCACATGACTCTTATAGTATCGAATATGACTCCGTGTATAAACGATTTCAACCTTTAAATAAACACTTCTCTCAACCTGAATTAATTCACTTTATGATATTATTTGATATTGGCAAAAAACTCGCCAGATATTATACTTTTATTCAGGATGTATTTGCTATTCCAAACGACCTCATCAACCGTGTCAAAGAAAATTTGCAATAACCTTCAAATTGATTCAAATTCAAATTTTTAAAGCACGTGAATTAGGAGGTTCTCCTACTATTTATGAAATTGTATCGCCAAACAATTATCCTTTTTATGCACTAGTTTATTAAAATTGATATATAAAAACTTTTTCTTATTATATATACAATGCAGGGCAAACCGATTGACACAATTACTATGACCGTTCGTAGAAACATGAATGCAACTAAAATGCGCACAATCTTAGAGCACCATTTCGAAATGTGCTCCATTGATAACATTTCGTTCAAAAAACTTAAACAAGGCTTTAAAGAGGCCACCGTCAATGTTTCCCACTGGCACGAACATTCGGCTGACTGCATGATTGGCGAAACCATCAAAGAACTGTTTAAGAAACGTCACACACTTTTGTGTTATGATAGAAGTAAGTATTGGATGATTAAAGTGAGCGAAACCACATGGCAACATAGACAAAACCTGAAACTCACTCATGAGAACGAAGAGCTGAATTCTCGTGTGTCCACATTGAAACACGACCTTTATTATGCAAATAAGAGAAGTTGTGATATTAAAGACAAATGTGACAAGGTTGTTGATGCTACGCGTGCCCTTACGGAAGCCCAAAAGCCATTTTGGGATAATTGGGATAAACTCATCGCCGAGCTTCAAGACATTGATTGTGAATGTCCGTTTGAGAAAATTCGATATGCATTGAAAAAAGATTTGTGTCATGCTGCTAGTAAAAGAAGCGCATCCATTAGCGCGTATAGAGAAATGTATAGAGAAACAAATGCAGCCATCAAAATCCAATCTCTCACTAGGGGCTTCATGGCCCGCCGGCAAGTTTTCGTAAAGCTTTATGATGAATACATTGTAAAGCAAGAATCAACCCTTCACGATGATTGTATGTTTGCGCTACCCCCCGCTGACACAGACGTTGCCACAGACGATGCCACAGATGACGATGCCACAGATGACGATGCCACAATCGTTGATGATGAGGATGAACAAAGTTATGAGGTCATACTGACACCGAGAAGGGTAACACGTTCAATGACATAATTGTCATATTTTTTTTGTATATTTACTAAATAATTGATTGAATAAATGATTAGCAAATATACCAGCAAATGGGTGAAAAATTTGGCTGTGCAACAACGAGATTTGTGAATGACACTTGGGAAGAAAATCAAAAATGGTGCGCTAAAAACAAATATAAATGTGCTTATAGTTCATCATCTCCAATGGCCGCATCACTTGACGATATACCATATATATATATTATCGAAATGAATAATGAAACAAATACAATTGAGGGTATAGGATTGGTTCCTAATAAAAGTTATGCAAATAACAAAGTGTATAAAAATGCGCTTTTAAACTTATTTACATATAAGAGCAATTGCAAAATGAGAAGAGATGAATTTATAGAACGTAATGAAATAGAAACATTAGAATTACTGACAAAACTGATATTTAAAGGGTACTGTCATTTCAAAAGAGGAAGCGGATATACAATTTTACCTAATAAAATTACATATAAATCTGGTCAATTAACTAAAAAAAAAGCGGATTCGCCCGGACGAACTGTGGAAATCTATGAAATAAATTGGTCACAGTTCTTCACCAAAGCATTCCGACGACACTTTGGTGAAAAATTAAATATATAGATAACTGATATAAACATTGTATCTATATATTAATAATGTGGCCTGATTCAATTCTTTATGATGGTCGCCAAATCTGGTGCTCTGGCAAAAATGCAAACTTTGCAGAGTTTATGCTACCTGCTGCGTATATGAATCGCAAAATCTATATTTCACGAGATGAATGGCTAAGACACACAAGTCTGTAATTTTTTCTACAACTCCTCAGTTTACAAAGAAGGTACAAAAATCCTCCGGAGTTTCAATGGAAGATTCACCCAGCTTATACACATCCGACTGATAATACTGTCTGCCGAGGGAAGATATCAATTCAATTTTTCGTTTATATACAATACTCAATTTCATAAGCGCTTCTATATGCTTCATATGTACTGATACCATGGCCCCGACAAGAGTATTCACCTTTTTCGACGACGCGCCGAATTCATCTATATCTTTAAAGCACTTATCCATTTCGGCATAATACATTGTATATATATTATGAAAATCAGCATTTATCTTGCACTTAGTATCGCGGACAACCAGACCATCACAGAACACCTTCTCTGTAATTTGATTGCGCATAAATTTGACAAGTTCTTCTTCATTTTTGGTCATTTCATGGATGGTTCTGTTGCGATTTGGTTGCTCTGGACGCAAATCACGCAAATTAACTGCACCGATATGACGTGTATATATCCGACTTCGCTCAATAAATTTCAATGTCGGTGGTGTTATCTTGCCGTGAGAGAGATGTCTCTTCAACAATGCGCGAGTTGCTACCCATTGGTCTCGTCCAAAATCACCCGGAGCCCGCGGAATTGCACCATCTGCACTCTGTTCTCTCAACCATTGATAATAATGAGGATTGTGAATATTTCCTTTCTCAATTACACCTTTATTCCAACTAAATGTGGTATGACATTTCACACACCACATTTGGTCACAACCATCAATTTTCATAATTCGTTCGCCGCATGTAGGACATGGTTTGGTATCTTTCTTGATAATTGCAGCCGTTGCAACCATATCTGGGTCACATTCGTGTTCGCCATCAATAATGGTAATACAATGCGCACATGTTTTCTTTTGACACAAACCACATTTGTATCCAGAAGACAGATAACCTCGGCATTCTTCATCGGGACATGGCATAATAAATTCCCGCTTTTCCGCTGCGATTTCTTTTACACCATTCCTAATATGGTTTATGTGCTGTCTCCGAGCTCTCACAGTATCTTTCAATGCTTTAAGAAGCAGATTGAGCTTTTTAATTTCCTTTGTATCTTCGTTATTCAACTTCGTGATTCGGTCAATTTCTATCTGAGTCTGAGCCAATGTTTGTGTTGATGGAATCCGCGCTTGCTGTTCTTCAAACAAAACTCGACGCCGATGAGCTTTGTAATCTGTTTTGACAAATGCATTGTTCAAATTCGCGATGAGAAATTTATGGTCAAATCCTATCCGACATCCCATACAATGCGCATCTAATTGGGATGACAAAATGTATGTCCTCGTACATACTTTACAGACATTCAGGTCGCATTCTGCATTGGGGCAGATGACCTGAGCGCGAGTAGAGTGGTTGAAAGTGTCGCAACAGATCGCGCAAGTCATAGTTGTGTTCTATGCTATCCTTTCCCAAAAATTTTTCAATTATTCACGTGTAAGTGAGGTACCGGTGGTGAAAGCAACTAATTGATTTTTAATGAAACCTGGACTCATACTCATGTCACAAAAAGCACACAGAATGAACAGGCAAATCACAGCAGTGTCAGTGCGCCTATCATCTGGGTTTAATCTTCAATCCATTTTCGAAGATGAGGTATGGTGTCTGTGCAATAAAGAGCTAACTGATGCTGATGTAGAGCTGATCGCGAAGGTTCGTCCGAGTCATGTGAAGAGGTTGATTCTTGGTGGCAATAATATTTCGGATATAGGTCCATTTCTCAATCGATTGGAAGGAGTTACTGAGTTGGATTTGTCGAATAACAGCATTACTGCTTTGGACCCTTTGGCAAATTCCATGCCGAATGTAGAAATTCTGAAACTGAGCAATAATGGATTGAAAGATTTATCGCCTTTGTCCAATTCAATGCCAAACGTTAAGCATTTGGACCTGAGAAGCAACCATATCTCAAATATTAATGCGCTGAGAAATTCAATGCCAAAAATGGAAACATTGCATCTGTCTGACAACGAAATTCTCTCGATTAAACCACTTGCTGGCTCGATTAAAAATGTTCGACATTTATGTCTCAGTTACAATAACATCTCAGATGTTACGCCATTTGTAAATAATATTCCATTGCTTACAAATTTATACTTGAATGGAAACCAGATTGAATCTGTCGCCATTTTGAAAGATTCTATTGGCAAACTGTGTTGTTTGAATATAGAAGAAAATCCAATTATTAAACATGAAGCATTTAATATTCCATTGCTACATGTTTGATTTTTTTGCTAATTGATATACCGGTGTGGTAAAAATTTAATTGAAAAAAATTGTGAATTGAAGGATATCTGTGCAACTCAGCCTTAACAACCGAGACAATGACTTCCACCGACCTTTTTGAAAACGCGCGCTTTGAATCACCTGGCGACAACACCTGCGAATGGGTACCTCGCCAGATGAATTCTGATTGGACGCGGGACAGCTTTGACGACATGACAACTGAACAACTTCGCACATCTGTGCATCGCCACCTTGCAATCCTTGAAGATTTCGACGCTCGCCACGAGAGCCGATACATTAGAGACGCAGAGGTTTGGGCAAAGAACACCTACGATTCTGCGCCTGATGACTGGAAACGCCTCTTTGCAGCCGCTTGGTCTGAAGACCAAGAATACCAAGAACCTTTTGCGTGCCCATCTTACTGGCGTCCTTCACTCTTCCTGCTCCACGGACCATGGATGGTAGCACACGGACACGACGCCATCGCTCTTCCCAACTACGCTTCCCGAATCTTTTGCGTCGAAGATGCTCCTATTGAAGACCAACTCCTTTGGTCAGAGTAGGTCCAAAAAAAGATACCATGAAAAGACCAAGAACCAGGTTTTTTTTGTATTTCTAGAAAATTATTATATATATATATAATAGATGGTCACTCGGAGAAAATCCGCTAGAAAGAGGCATCCTTGCGTTAGTAGACGAAGGCATATTAGCAAAAAAAAACACCTGAGCAAAAAAAGACGGCTGCGTAAAAAAAAACACCTGAGCAAAAAAAAACACCTGCGCAAAAGAAGGCGCATAATGTCTGGCGGTGGAGAATGGGAGGCCAGTCCTAATGGTGACACCGCCAATGACCAGCTGCAGTGGGAGAAAGTACCAAAACAAAGAGCCAAATATGGCGACGTTGCTTTTTTCAAGCACCAGAAGAAAATGGACGGAGGGCAAGTCTGGAGCATAAAGCTCAATAAACACGAGGAGGGAATAGCGTTAGTAGGATTTGCATCCGAAGACTGCAACAGGGGTGTGGCTGCATATGACAAAGTTGACGATGGGAAGAAGACAGTCACATTGGCATTCCCAGAAGGTTCGGTGACATTAGGCGCCAACCTCTACGACCCCGAAAAAAGACACTGGTATCCTTCCAGCAAATGGCTCGGAGCCCAATTCCCAAAGTCTTCCTCTCCACCCCCTGCCACGCCTGGCGCCTTCGAGCTGGCCCTGAGCATCAATAATAACATTCCACAGGTTAAATTCCACAACGAGAGAGAGTGGAGAGACCTTGTGCCGAAAGGCGAGACCGGCGACGATGTGATGAAGTACGAAGGGGATTGGTTCCCTTACCTGCGACTGGCGCCTGGTGACGTTCTGTCAGACATGGGACGCTTCCACCGAAAACGCACAAAGACGGCCGCCATCCGCCCTAGGGCTAATGATGACAGTAGTGTGGCAGGTCCTGTCGGCATGCTGGACATGGCTGCTCACAGTAGTGAGGACGGGACAGGTCCTGTCGGACGCAAGACAAACCGTGCAAAAGAGCCAGGCGCCGGCTCTCTAGAGCGAAGCAAAATTGTCGGACGTGCTGGACCCAAGCCAAAACGAGCACTCGCGAGAAGCAAAAGCGTCGGGCGTGCAAAACCAAGTTCTGGATCCAAGACAAAAAAAGGTGCAAAAAGCGCTGAACATGCGGTAAAAGTACGCTTATAGAAGTTCGATCCATTCTGGGACGTGAGTATCCGAGGGTTTGAATTCGGGTCGCTCCCATTCAATGGTTAGGGGGACAGTCCATGCTTCGGGGCTTTTGGATGTCCAAAAGTCCCGATTTAGCAATTGGTATAGTTTTTTGATGCGGTTCTCAATGCCACCAGCATTACGAGGAGGCACATGTTTGCTCGCCCATTCAAATTGTAAAGTCTGAATTTTATTCTGAAATCCTTTGACAAAACAAATATGTTCCCAGCCTGGACCCCTTGATAATGTATATTTAGCCCCACCTTTTATTTCACCATTGTGTTGTCGGAGACGTCTAACAGGGTCAGGTGAAACACCGGCATATGTAGAGCCTCCATTTTTAATAATATAAAATATCCACGGTACATCCTCCATGATTATATATTATTATTATATTTATGTATTATTCTCGCTTATATTAGCGTGACATGGCGACATTTTGTAGCATCATCACTTTTGTAGCATCACACTTTTGTAGCATCACACTTTTGTAGCATCACACTTTTGTAGGTTTTGTCTCAGGCATAATATATTTTGCACGAAGTATTACGTCCAAAAGGCAAACAGAATGAATAATCTGGCAATATTTATCGTCATTTGTCATCGAGGCACTTGAGCTCAAGTGATCTCATTCCACCTATTTCGGTTTTCAAGGTCACTGTCGCTCAGTGGCGAGCGAGGCACTTTGCCACCGAGCGAAGTGCCTCGCTGCAAAGGGCCTGGGCGCAAAGGGCCTCGCTGCAAAGTGCCTCGCTGCAAAGTGCCTGGGCGCGAATTGCCTCGCTGCGAAGTGCGACCATCTCTCGTGTTCGATCGTCTTCTGTCGTTTTCTGGCGGTTTTTTTTTGTTTCTCTTCTTCGTTTTGTGCTGCTTGACCTTCTTTGGTGATTTCTCCTCCTCGCTGCTATCATCACTATCTACTGTGTGTTGTGGGTTCAAGTTTTTCAGCGCTTCCTCCTGGCTCAGTCTCAACTCATTAAGCATCTTGTTCTCGTTTGTAAGCATATTGGACTCGTTTGTAAGTATTTTGTTCTCGTTTATAAGAATCTGGTTACAGGCAAAGACCCTATGAACAATGCTGATGTCGTCAGGGCGAAGGTGGACCGGGACCTTTGCAATGGCGTTGGTCTTGTCTTTAAGCGCATTGGTCTCGTCTTTAAGCGAATTGACACCCACTTTAAGCCCAATGTTAGCATCTTTAAGAGTAAGCAGATCATGGTTTAAATCATACTGCTTGCTATGAAGAACTTTGTATTTGCGCAGGAGAATGTTCAACTCTTGTACCATTGGAGGGGTTTTTATTCCACTCGAGGGAGACTTAGGGGAGTTCTTCCGACTCATATATATATATCCATTATTAATTCTGGAAATTCATTATTATATGCACTTTTATAAAATTGAAACTTTTTATAAAAGATAGAATAAAAACACAATGCAAAACACGCAATCAGGAGGATTAAGAAGTTTCACAATGATAACTATTCGTCAGCAAGAAAAAACACGCACGTTCATTAGTGACCCACAGACTTTATATAAATTGCACGCGAGACGTCAAAAACGATTGATATCATATCGTAAAGGGAACCGAACATAATTCCGTTTTCAGGATTATCTTTTTTTCTTTAATCGTGCCACTTCTTTCTTTAAAGCTCGTATAGTGACATTCAGTCGCGTCTTAGATTTTTTTAATGCATTGAATTTTATTTTTAAATTATTGTATTTTGATGTTTTACAGTGTTTCGGTGCTGCAGTTGTTCTGGTGTTCGATTGCCAACTTTCCCTAGAAGTGCTAAACGGTATTTGGAAATGGGATTTACTTTCCATATATATATATAGGTTATATTCTCTCTATAAATCTCTTAAATTAGAATAATATGAATGAGAATCTAGTAGAAACCGAATTTAAACATACATTTGGTGAAATAAACTCTCCTTTTAAATTAGCCGATGAAATGATATCCATGTTTCCGTCAGAGTTACTTGCAAATCCGGAGTTACAATGGTTGGACCCTGGATGTGGCCAAGGTAACTTAACCTTTCGATTGTTTGATAAACTTTCACATAATATTTCGGATAAAAAACACATTATAGAGAGAATGTTACATGTCATTGAATTAAACGAAGTCCGAAAACCCGATATAACCGCTATGTTTAAGGAATGTTGTCCAGATGCAAAACCAAATACTATCATTGGCGACATTTTTAACCAGACCGGTCAATATGATGCAATCATATGTAATCCTCCTTTCAATTTCTCTGGTAAAATCAAGACCCCCACCGCCTTCTCATACGATAAAAAAAACGACGGCATCACAGTTTGGTGTGAATTTGTAAGACATTCAATGTCATTGTTAAAAGATGGTGGATACATGTGTTTCATTGTACCGGCAATCTGGATGAAACCTGATAAAGCTGGTATTTATGATTTCCTTTTACAATGGAAGATAGAGAGAATAAAGTGCTATACAAATACTGAAACAAACAATCTATTTCATGGTCAGGCTCAAACGCCAACTTCGATTTTCTTGGTTCGAAAACTTCTGGGTCAGACAACAAATATTCTCTCTATCTACTCTAAAAAAACAAATAATTATATATCACATACCTTACGCAAAGGCTCACCCATCCCTATGACTAACATCGAACTTGTAAATAACTTACAACACTATATATGTGATAAAGGTCATATAAAAGTTAAAAAAACTAACATGCCAACAAGAACACACACCTTTACAAATATTGAAACAGTAGCACATCCGTATAAGAACATTCGGACAACTAAACTAGTTGGTAAGATTGATACCGACAAACCACGACTTTCTGATAATACGGTTCAGCATGTGATTGAATGGAGTAATAAACCATGTGTGGGATATGGTTCTGGTCCTAAGATCATCATGGCACACAAGATGTATGGCATGCCATTTATTGATTATACGGGTGACATTGGTATCTCAAATAGAGATTCATATATTATTGATGGTGTTTCTATTGAAGAATTAGAGAGAATATATGACTTGTTAAATAATACAATTATAATTAAAGTATATGATGCTACACGATATCGTATGAAATATTTAGAAAAATATGCTTTTGAACTTATACCTAAAATATCCAGTAAAGAATTAGACGATATAAATATAGTATATATAAATTTATAATGAGTTATTCTATTATGGCAGATATTGAAAATAGTGAAGCTTCTAATAACATATTAGACCGTTCTATAATGTATGAGATTCAAGATTCTGATACAGATACAGAAACACCTGGTGATACAGAAACACCTAGTGATACACATTTGTATAAAATGGAAATAGAATCAAGTGATAAATCCCCATATTGTATTATATGTTTAGAAGTCACTCCGGTGCCATATGGTTGTTTTCAATGTAAAGAATGTATTATATGTAGCGATTGCATAGAAAAACTACCATCAAAACACAAACAGAGATGTCCCGTATGTAGAAAAGGGAAAAAATGGTGCAAAATTATTGAAACAAACAAAGCATATATATTGAATATAAATGAAAACGAAGTAATCAGAAATAATACACGTCAACGCAATCAAAATATTATTTTGCGTGAACGCCATGAATCAAACCGTATTATATATAGGTCGATTGTATTTCTCACATGTTTATTTTTGCCATATATTGTATATATGGGATTGAAAATATTAGAGTAATATATATAATGTATTGTTGTGCGATATCGGTTGTTTTTATAATTGCCATGCTTTATATGTGTGTTATTTCCCCTCTCGTCTTAGATGAAGATAAGCATTCCGTCATGAAACAATTAAAGGATACGCTAACACTAGAGCAACAGAATACTCATAGTCGAATTGTAAAAGAACGTTTAGGGATTCATATGCGCGGCTATGGATATGGTTTAGTTCTTTCATCTATTCTTTTATATTACAAAATGAATACCAAATCTAAAACTCTCACACCTAATATGATGGTATGTGTTACTGCATCCACTACTTTCCTTACCAATTACTTCTACTATATTCTCTCTCCAAAGAAGGAATGGATGGTTACAACATTAGTAACACAACAACAAAAAGAAGCCTGGCTCAAAATGTACAGACATATGCAATATAATTACCACATCGGTTTCCTGTTAGGTATCCTAGCGGTTATATTTATGACCAAAGGTTTGGTTTGCGCGTAAAAATCGATTATTTTAGATAACGATACTGAATATTAATGTTAACATCCTTAAGTGAATTTCTATGGCATTGATGTTTATGCGTAAAATATATAATACCGATATATTCTTTAATTGATATATTTTAGGGGAAAAATCTAATGTTAATATATAAAGATGAGTGACGAAAAACATGTTGTTGAGGAGGTTGGTGAATACTTTGCAACACAAGCATTTGAAACGTTTGAACTTCAAAATCAGTCGATGACGGATAATGATATAGTTGTTTTTTATTCAGGGATGAATATTCTAGCGAATAATTTGGCGGAGGCAGTTGGAATGGAGGAGGCGGCTTCATTGATTCAGGAGGTGTCGCAAAAATGGATCCAGAATGGGGGGGCATTCTCTCAGACTATGGTGACAGCTAATGTTACGAAAAATAGATCACTGGATGAATTACCTAGTTTGGATATACTAGCTGAGGAGTTTAATAATGCGGTGGATAAATTACATCCTAGCGAAGATGACCAAGTGGCGACTGGCAAGGAGGGGGATGCAGGAAAAATATTATTTAATAAGTTTTTGAAAAAACTGTCACAGCAGTGCGGCAAGGCGAAGGTCTGTTTTATTCGTGAATATGAGGTGGAACGTGTCAACTACAAAGTATCATGGGGTACAGGATTTGCAGAGGCCGCCGCTGTCGCCGCCGCTGGCGCCGCTGTCGCTGGCGCTGAAGACGCCGCCGCTGCCGCTGTCGCTGTCGCTGAAGACGCCGCTGTCGCTGCCGCTGAAGACGCCGCCGCTGTCGCTGCCGCTGTCGCTGTCGCTGAAGACGCCGCCGCTGCCGCTGTCGCTGGCGCTGAAGACGCCGCCGCTGTCGCTGGCGCTGAAGACGCCGCCGCTGTCGCTGGCGCTGAAGACGGCGCCGATACAAAATATGTAATGGATATAGGTGGTGAAGGAAGTGTGAAGATTCTTGATGCGAAAACCGGGCGTGAGAGGAAAGATTGGATCAAAGCGGTCGGCCAAGAATGGAAGGAGGAATTTAACAAGTTACGAAGAAAAAAGGATTGGCAACAGACTGTGGATAAGTTGTTTGAAAAGGTCAACAACTCTGTTGAATTGAATAATATTGTTATGGTTGGTATGACAGGAAATTGGCGGACGAGTGGTGCAGCGGAGAATATTGATGTTGTGAAAGGTATTCTAAAGAAAAAATTACCCAACCTAGTTAAATGCGAAGTTTTGAATGCAGAGGATGAGGCTAAATATGAACATAAATCGGCTAAAAACGCAGTCAGACTGTTATTATCAGGCGTCGAGCCTAATGCCAAAATTGCCACATTTGGAAGTGGAAGTAGTTCGACACAATTTGGTTTGTCACAATTAGATGAAGGTGGCACCCACATTTATAAAAGTTATAATAAGGGAACAGGTGGATACGGTGAGGTCGAGAATGCGATGGAGATGGACTTGAATAGGGTAGTCGAAGTATTGGTGACACTTTCAAAATCACTCGGATACCTGCTTGCCATGGACAAGAGATCAATCTCCCGACAAAAACTCAAAACACATGAGCGTGATGTGGCAGCCGAGGTTCTTAAATCAAGTACTTTGTATGGTATTAGTGACAAGGGCCCAAGAGAAGCGAAAACACTCGTGCAGGAGGCTTTGGCCAAGACGACACTGAGTGATGAGTTGTTGGAGACGTTAGGGATGCTTGCAGGGGGTACTAAGCGTAGAGGTGCTAAGCGTAGAGGAGCTAAGCGTAAGGGAACTAAGCGTAAATGTAAAGGCAGTAAGAAGCGTAAAGGTACTAAGCGTAAAGGTACTAAGCGTAAAGGTGCTAAGCGTAGAGGTACTAATCGTAAGAAGCGTAAGGGAACGAAGCGTAAGAAGCGTAAGGGAACAAGGCGTCGTTAGATGAATGTGCATCAAAAATGTCAGTTTTACAATTGTGATACCGGAATTTATATGTTAACACTTCTGTAAAAAAAATATACATCCTCCCATGTATATTTTTTTGTTGTTGATTAGCGTCTGCCGGCGACCCAGACATTTGCTGCGATTCGCACAGGTTGATATTTCTTCTTGCTAATCTCTTTGATACACGGTCCGAATAAGAGATTCGCAAGCAACACCACCACAATGGACACCGCAGTGTAGATCATAACCAGCACCAGTCCCACAACCAAACCTTCCTGACGGCATATCGCCACGAAACCAACAATCCCGTCAATGATAACAGGCAGCAAAGAAACAATCTCAACAAGGTCTCCCAAGTCAAAATTTTCTTCTGCGCAAACTGGCGCCGCCATGACAATCGCCAAAACGATAAAAGCTGCGCACGTAAATCTCTTCATTGAACTCCAAAGATAGTACCCAACCAACGTTTTTTTTCAATTTATTTTTTTCATCACCGGTATATCTCTTAGGGAAATTGAAAGCCGGAAGCTAGAGAGGGCACCAACATGCGCTCCTCAGTTATTATCCTTGGCACAAGAGAACATTGTCGCAGAGGATTACTCATGGCAGCTGGACTTTGAATCGTACCCCATTGGTAGTACTATTGTGACAATGTTGTTACCTGCAATTATCGCATGTTTATTTCAAATGATTTAAATACTAATCTGTAATAAAAATGATGTTCCTGTTATTTTTTGCTATTCTCATACAGTCCTGTATATCAAACAATGATAAAATACATTTCATTTTTGATATGATAGATATAAGTCCAAAAAATGCGATATTGAATTACCAAGAGTTGTATTTATATCAGCATTTAACTGAGCCAGGATTGCCCCTAACAATACGAGTTTATAAATTAGTTTGCGGCATGTTAGATGCGAATTGGAGAGAGGGTTTGACCAAACAACAGTTCAACCAATCATATTATATGTATGAATTGGGTACAGATTTGGACAAAGATTATACAACAATGATACGATTATATGAAACATTTTAATGATATAAAAATGCCTAGACGGAAAAGATAATTATATTAATAATATAAAAACACTTTGATACATATATTATTAATGAAAATCGATACCGAAGTGAAATTGGATTTTGCCGACGTTCTGATTAGACCCAAACGGTCTAATTTATCATCGAGAAGTGAAGTTAATCTTGAACGAACCATGACGTTTCTTCATTCCAAACGCGTATGGAGTGGTGTGCCACTTTTGGTTGCTAATATGGACACCACCGGTACATTTGAGATGTATAATGAGTTGCAAAAGCACAAAATAATTACATGTCTTCATAAACATTATGACGTAGAAGAGTATCCAATAGATTTGGACCCTAATTATTATGCAATTTCTAGTGGGATATCTGAGGTAGATAGAGAGAAGTTGGATAGATTGATTGTGAGATTGAAGCCGTATTTTGTGGTAGTTGATGTAGCCAATGGTTATAGTTCCAAGTTCGTTGATTTTTGCACTGAATTACGCAAATCGTATCCTCATCTTACTATCATAGCTGGTAATGTGGCTACAAGTGATATGGTACAGGAGTTGCTTATTTCGGCCAAAGTTGATATAGTAAAGTGTGGTATTGGCAGCGGATCGGTATGTAGCACCAGATTGAAGACTGGTGTCGGTATGCCCCAATTGTCGGTGTGTGGCGATTGTTCGGAGGTGGCGAATGGTTTGGGAGGGCATATTATTAGTGATGGTGGGTGTAAATTGCCAGGTGATATAGCGAAGGCGTTGGGAGCGGGTGCTCATTTTGTGATGATGGGTGGAATGATGGCGGGTCATGAGGAATCTGGTGGCGAGACAGTAGAAGAGAATGGTAAGAAGTACAAAATGTTTTATGGTATGTCGTCAGAGTTGGCACAGGATAAGCATAGTGGTGGCATGGCTAAATATAGGTCAAGTGAAGGAAAAGTCCGAAAGATACCACATAAAGGAAATGTAGATGCAACAATAATGGATATATTGGGTGGACTTAGATCGGCGGGAACATATATGGGGGCATCAAGAGTGAAGGATTTCCCGAAGTGCTGTTCATTTGTATTGGTGAATCGTCAAGTGAATGAGGTTTATAGTAGCTCAGAGTTTATAATAAATTGATTAATTTATCTTTTATAGTCAAGATAAAAAGTATGGAAACGATTGAATCGCTTTTGGAAAAGGTGAATGCGCTTACAAGTGAGGTTTCAGCTCTTAAAGACCAACAAGCCCATTTAGTTTCTCTCCTTTCTGCACTCAAACCGGATACCAATTGGAATCATGATAGCCCACCACCTCCATATGATCACTCAACTGATTATCCTTTGTGTCAAGGATGCATTGCCAATGAACCAGGGCAAATGGCCCATATGGGATATATGGGATGTCTCAATTCAGGCACACAGGATGATGGTCTATAACCCGATATATTTTTCCCATATCAAACTCTTCATCAATATCTCGTTCAAATCCATACAATTTATTCATTAAAATATTTAAGGTGCTCTGATGAGAGCATATTAATATGTTTTTTTTAGATTTGCAAATACTTCTGGCAAATAATGTTACACGTTCATCTAAGACATTATCTGCCTCATCAACAACAGCTTTATACTTTCTATTGATGGGGAATTCTTTATAGTCATATTCATGTAAAACATCACTTCGTCCATCTTCGGCAATAGCATAATCTATATTGAGTTGTTTATTATTTGCACTAGCATATGGTGCAACTGTTTGCATAGTTCGTCGAAAAGGAGAGCAGTATATTTCATCAGGATTGATAAGTTCAAGAAATCCTTTTAAGATGGTGTTTGCTACTTCTTGTCCTTCTCTCGTGAGATTACTACGAAAAAAAATATCATCTTTCAGCCGTTTTTCATGACGCAAAAAATATAGTGCCATTATAATATATATAAATATTTATATGCGAATCCATTCATAGTGCTGATTTCCTTCTCTTTTTCACTCCTCTCGCTGCATGTGGTACTGTATTTGCTTTGTTATTTGTAATATACTTTTCAAATGATTTGGCGGTGGATTTTCCTCTAAACGGATTATCATAGACATACAATTTGACATGGTCAAATGTCGAGATTGTCTTGAACTCGTCCAAGAACTCTCCTACAGTCGACCCTGGTGTAACATCATGTTTTTTATCTAGTTTTTCAATGTCAAAATCAATTTTCAACAGCTCCAGCAGTTCCCTATTATTCATAATCAAATCAATAACAGCATTTGCACATAGTGTAGAATTGGTGACATATTGATTGAATTCCTGTTTGGTGAGAGAATCAACAGGATCCAGACTTTCCAAATCAGGGACCACGATATTTTGGTTGGTTCCGCCATATTGGACAGCCAGATAAAACGCAAATGTTTGGCAAAACCCCTGAGTGTTGTAGGGTTGGTAATAACAGTAAGGATTCAGAATGCCGGAACCCTTGATATAGGCAATGTAATGAGTACAATCGGAATATTTACAAATGATACATTTGGCGCCATCCGGAATGGTGTTGTCCCGGAGGATAGCCTTGATTGCAACATGTGGTTCGCCAGCGAATGTTTTCAGATGAATGTCATTCAACACACACATGCGCTTGTAGCAGTTTGATTCAACATTCATAATGCCGGCGAAAACTGCCTGAAACGCTTCAAATTGGGTCTCGCCGTCGGTCGGTCTTACACAGAGAGTAGAGTCAATCGGAAAAGACATTATACTGCTGAGTGGTATAATGTCTTTTTTTTTCAATTTATTCAAGAAAAAATCTTTCCTTCTCCAAGACTTTTTCTCATCGTCACAATTATCGTCCAGAAATTTCTTCATATACCTTATTGTAGATGCAGGCGGGAATGTCAGAGTCACCAATCTGCTCGGCATATACTGCTTCGACAAGCGCCTCGACGATAACGTCAAGAGGAGTATTCAATCGCTGTGTGAGTTCGTGTGGGGTATTGACGCCTTCGGCATGAAGTCTGCATGCTTCCATTGCAATGACGAAGAGGTTGTTGTGGTAGGTCATGTTCTCGGTTATTAAGCTGAGTTGCACCGATATCTTTCACATCACTTTTTTTTTCAATTTTTTTTTACTGACACCGGTATCTGAGTTTCCGTTGCGGCTCTACAATCGGCATCAATTGTAGAAAGTCCCCGAATTATAATTTCTTCCCATTTTTTCTCAAGTTCAGGGCAAACAGGATAAGACAATGTTGCCCCTCGTTCTTCACAGTATTTGGCCCATGCCCTGAGTTTGTCAAGGTTTATTCGTTCCTTTTCGTGAAGACTTGTCTCATCTATCACATCGTCAGTAAGTTTGCCTTTTGAACCATCACTTTTTATATATCGCTTCCAGGAAACATTTTGTTCATGAGTGCATGGTATCTTTCCCCAGAGTGTATCGGTGGAAATCTTTCCAGGATTTTCCCGAACTCCGTAAATATGGTCTCCACCGTCCCACCTACATTTACTTTCGCCAAATGCACTGTGCCCTTTTACGTAACCCCAGATTTCTTGTTTTTTCTTTTCAGCCTCGGCATCAAATTTTGGTTGCGAAACATCACACTGGCGTGTGACATAGTCACGATACACTGCATGTTGAAGTGTGCTTTTTCTAACACAAACATACGATTTCTTCTCAGTCTTATTCAGCTTGGAATTAATCGTCGCCACCAATGTCTTTCGATTCTTACCAGTCTTCTCAGACTCCAATAACTCCGCTAGCGTCTCATTAGATACATGTTCAAGCAGTGGCTTGATTGTAGAAATTGAAGCTTCAAGAATTTCAGAAACTAGCATGTCCGATACATGTAGTCAACCTTTCTTTTTTTTTTCAATTTCCCACTTCTTGCACTGGTATCTCGTCACTCCTCCAAAGAAGATGGGTGCAAAATACTTATATCATATAATCAATTTTAAAATATTATATATATATATAATGTCCAAAGCCTCATCCATCCTCAGTTGGTTATCAGACCGCTCGACCCCAGCACCGGGATTTCGTCTGGTCCGTCCTCCAAGGAAGAAGCCCGGTGCGACGAAGAAGAAAAGGAGGGGGCGGAAGGCTACACGAAGACGCGTCGGCCGGAAAACCGTTGGCAAATAGGCAACAAAAAACGTGTGACATCATGATCAAAAAAGAAAGGGCTTTCGTTTTTAATCATGTTGTCAGATGGTCGACAATGTTGAATGCTGCGCCCTGCTTCGAGTAATCTGGTTGTTGGACAGATATTGTTTAGCGAATAATGTTCTTAATAAGATACCGGTGATATAGCAAAAAAATTGATTTGAAAGTTTTTTGTTATAACAGACTACATCATGAACACCATCAGGACCAACGCGCGCAACCACTCAACCGGCTTCATTGGAGGCAAAGATGCGCACGCAGCATTCAAGCGCATGGAAAACCGCGCCAAGCGACAAGCGAGCAACGACAAGCAAAAGGCAATCAGCGTTGACCGCAAGCGCCGGGGCAGGGGCTATGCAGACCCAGGATATTTCGACGCGAACATTGAGTGCGATGTTCATGGCAACATCACTGCGAGACCCACATCAGTTCCTTTGCTAAACAATCGCGGGACGCAACTCCTGTCATGCAATGATGCGCCACTCTATTGGACTGCCACTGGACGAGGCATTTCAATGCCACGCGGCGAGGCCGAATACGATTGGGACCTCATTGGTTATGATGTGAACCTGGCTTCTCGCGAAGGCAAAGATCTCCACGAACATTGTTCCCAAGGATGGGAATAAAAAACACGAAAACAAGAACCAGTTTTTTAATCGAGTTCATCAGTCGCACTAGGCATTCCTCCCGCCATCCCCCCAGGCATTCCTCCCATTCCAGCCATGTCAGGCATTCCTCCCATTCCTCCCATTCCAGCCATTCCTCCCATTCCTCCCATTCCTCCCATGTCAGGCATTCCTCCCATTCCGCCAGGCATTCCACCCGCATGCAATTTGCTCATAATTGGCATACAAACATCTTCTACTTCTTTTTGTTTACTTTCGTATTCTTCTTTTTCAGCGGAGGTGTTATTATCCATCCAGGTAAGTGCATCAGTTACTGATGTATTAAGTTTTTCCTTATCATCGTCTTCCAACTTTTCTCCTTGTTCTCCCACTGCATTTTTAAGACTATACAAATAGTTTTCCAACCCATTCTTGCTTTCAATTTTGTCTTTAATTTTTTCATCTTCGTCTTTAAATTTTTCAGCATCATCCAACATCCGCTGAATTTCGTCTTGACTTAGCCGACCCTTATCGTTTGTGATAACAATTTTATTTTCGGCACTACTTGCTTTATCTTTCGCAGATACACTAAGAATGCCATTAGCATCCAAATCAAATTTAACTTCGATCTGTGGAGAACCTCGAGGTGCAGGCGGCAGTCCAGACAACTCGAACTTTCCGAGGTGGTTGTTATCTTTTGTAAGTTTACGCTCGCCTTCAAATACTTGGATAAGGACACCGGGTTGATTATCGGCATAAGTTGAAAAAATCTGACACTTTGTGGTAGGAATAGTGGTATTACGGTTAATCAGATTAGTCATTACACCGCCGGCAGTTTCAATTCCCATAGAAAGTGGTGCGACATCCAGTAGAAGCAAATCCTGGATTTTACTAGATTTATCACCGGTCAAGATTGAAGCCTGGACTGCAGCCCCATATGCAACTGCTTCATCGGGGTTGATGCTTTTACATAGTTCTTTATCATTGAAAAACCGTGAAAGGATTGATTGGATTTTCGGAATCCGAGTAGAGCCGCCCACAAGTACAACCTCATGGATTTCATTTTTGGCCATTGTTGCATCTCTTAGTACTTTTTCTACGACTTCCAATGTTGTACGGAAAAAATCCGCACACAATTCTTCAAATCGCGCACGAGTAATTGTTATATTATAATCCAGACCTTCAAAAAGGCTTTCAATCTCTATACTCGACGATGCGGCCGACGACAATGTACGTTTTGTACGCTCACATGCAGTTCTGAGCCGCCTCATTGCACGTTTATTACCTGTAATATCCTTTTTAAACTTGCGTTTAAAATCGGTCACACAATAATCTACCATTCGACTATCAAAATCTTCACCACCCAAATGTGTATTCCCACCTGTTGATTTTACTTCATAAATACCATCGTCAAGTGAGAGAATTGATACATCAAATGTGCCACCACCCAAATCAAAAATCAAAATATTCTTTTCACCAGAACTTCCGGCTCCCGTTTCCAATCCATATGCGATGGCGGCTGCTGTTGGTTCATTAATAATACGCAGTGGATTCAATCCGGCAATTATCGCGGCATCCTTTGTTGCCTGACGTTGAGAATCATTAAAATATGCTGGTACTGTAATCACAGCATCTGTGACACTTTCTCCCAAATAGGCCTCGGCAACTTCTTTCATATTAACCAGCACCATTGAAGATACTTGTTCTGCATGCAATTCCAACTTTTCCCCTCCTTTTTGTACCTTAATCAGTGGTTTATCATTTGCATCGCCTTCGACCAAAAAAGGAAATTGTCTGATATCATCTTGGGCGTCTGGGTCTGTAAACTTACGACCAATCAAACGTTTCGCATCAAAAATTGTGTTTTCTGGATTCATCGCGGATTGGTTCTTTGCTGCATCACCAATGAGACGTTCTGTATCAGTAAATGCTACATAAGATGGAGTTGTTCTATTTCCTTGATCGTTTGCAATAATTTCAATCCGATCATTTTGAAAAACGGCTACACACGAATATGTCGTACCCAAATCAATCCCGATTGCTTTTCCCATTATATTAATTTAAACCATTATGTTTAAATTAATTTATAATTATATATTGTCTTCCCCATGTCAGCTTTTTCTTAAGTTCTCTCTTCCGGCCCGACAACTCTGCCCATTCTCGGTGACTTAGGATGTTCCCGTAGGCGGCTTCTTCTGGGACATTTATATAAATATTTTATTTGTGTCTAGTTCGCTTATGTTTAGTACCCTTGCGTTTTTTGACCCTGTGTTTAGTTTTCTTATGTTTTTTGACCCTGCGTTTAGTGCGTTTTTTGACCCTGCATTTAGTGCGTTTTTTGACCCTGCGTTTAGTGCGTTTTTTGCCTCCTCCTACAGATGCTGCTGCTTTTGCTGTTACTGGTGCTGGTGCTGGTGCTGCTTTTGCTGATCCTGGTGCTGTTACTGGTGCTGCTCCTGGTGCTGCTCCTGCTTTTGCTGCTTCTGCTGCTGCTCCTGCTGTTTCTGCAGCGGTTGTTAATGTTTCTGTTGTGACTCCTGGTGCTGTTGCGGTGGCTCCTGCTGCTGCTGCTGCTGCTGCTTTTGCTGCTGCTGCTGCTTTTGCTGCTTCTGCTGCTACTTTTGTTGCTGCTTCTGCTGCTTTTGCTGCTTCTGCTGCTGCTTCTGCTGCTTCTGCTGCTTTTGCTGCTTCTGCTGCTGCTTCTGCTGCTTCGTCTTTTTGTCCGTCATCCATTGGTGCTACGTCTGATGAGACTTGTGATGAATCTGCTGCATCTTCGACATCTTTTGCTAATGTTTCTGCTGCTTTTGCTAATGTTTCTGCTGCTGCTTTTGCTAATGTTTCTGCTTTTTTTGCTAATGTTTCTGCTGCTTCTGCTGCTGTTACTGCTGCTGCTTTTGCTAATGTTTCTGCTTTTTTTGCTAATGTTTCTGCTGCTTCTGCTGCTGTTACTGCTTTTGCTGCTTGCAGTGCTCTTTTAGCCGGCAAGTTTTGCTGCGGGATACCAGGAGCAGTCTCGGCGCGGCCTACGTATTTTGCTGCTACTGTTGCTGCTGTTGCTACTGTTGCTGCTTCTGCTGCTGTTGCTGCTTCTGCTGCTGCTAGTGATGTTCCTTTAAGCGCTGACAAAGCTTTCTCCGACGCATCTGCTGCACTTTTTGCTGTCTCTGCTGCGGTGGAAGCGTCTTCCAAAAATCCTTCTACTTTCTGCATAGCATTCTCCTCCCCGTCGCCGGGCTTTTCCGCTGCCTTTCCCATTTTTATATATTACCGAAAGATAATAATTACGCATAGAAGTCTTTGACTTTTGGGTGGCATTTTATTTTCCCCGAATTAAATCCGGATAAATACAATCCTTCAATAGTTCTTAATCGGGAAAGGGCTACATAGGTTTGTCCCATTTCAAATATGCCATTTCCTGCATCTATTTCTCCATAGTCTAATGTAATCCCCTGAGATTTATGTATTGTTATTGCCCATGATGGGATAAGTGGCATATACGTTACAGATACATCGGGAATAGCATCACTTTTTCTACTATAATATCCCATTATTCTCTCTATTCCATTATTAAATTTGACAATTGGAAGGCCATTAGCGCTAAATCCTGTGATAACCCCTTGACTCCCATTACACAACTCTTCCATATTTGCAATACACATCACATGGCATCCCTCCTTAAATAGAGTATTTTCATCACAAATCAGATTACGCGACATTTCATTGAATTCATATTCTCTCTGTGATTCTGTCTTAAATCGTGACAATTCTTTATCCAATAGTGACATCTGTTCTGTTGTTGTCCTTCTGACCTTAAATTTATATTCGGTACCAGTAAGCTTTCCCAGTTCCGCTGTATTAATTCTATCAACAGCCAGCCGCGTGGGCATTATTTTTGTGCAAGTAATCTCTGATGGGATTGTTAAACCTACGCGTGAATTCAATAGTTCAAATCCTTCTTTGTTAAGTCGTCCTTCGCGAATTTGATTTAGAACAGATTTAAAAACCGAATCATTTTGTCTAAATATAGTGTTGAAAATAATTTGATGTTCAAAGCATTCTCTCCATTTGGTTGATTCGAAACAAAATTGGACACCATGTCCGATCGGCGGTAATTGGTAAAAGTCCCCGGAAAATATTACCTGGATTCCACCAAATGGCTGTTCTAAACGTTTCCTTGTCAGTCTTCCAATTTTATCTAGCAAATCGAAGACCTCCATAGACAACATGCTAACCTCGTCAATAACAAGGACATCGACGCTTTTCCAGACTTTTTTTTTGTATTTATTACCAGCAATGCGTACAGCAATACTATTAAAGTCACCTTTTGGCACGCCGATTCCAGCCCAGGAATTGATAGTTTTTGCTCCTTTTATCTCTAAATTGGTGGCAGCAACGCCGGTGGTAGCAGTAATCTGATAGTTTTTACCAGTGGATTTGGCATGTTCTTCAATGACCTGAATTAAACGCGATTTCCCTGCACCACCGGGACCACTGATAAAGATATTTTCTCCTGATTTGTACAGGTCAAATGCGGTCTGTTGTTCAAATGACAGTTCCATTAAATAATAATATGGTTTATGTTTATTATTATTTCAATTTATTATTGAGGAAAAGTTTTAATTCTGTGATATATATATAAATGTCAAAGCCAAAGCCAAAGTCAACGTCAAATCCAACGTCTTTTAATAAGAAATTTTCGGACGCGGCTGCCAAGTCGCGTGGCCGCACCCGTCAGGAATTAGGAATTTTGAACAAACAGTGCAACGTGGATACTCCGTCGAAAGACCGTGAGAACTACAAGAATTGGCGGGGGGAGGAAAGGTCTACCAGTGAAAGACAAAATAGACAGTTGAGATCGGCCGCTTCCGGGTGTATAATTTCGGGGGGTGGAAAAAAAAAGAAAAAATCGCCGACAGCAAAGAAAAGAAAGCCAACCCGGAAAAGAAAGCCAACCCGGAAAAGAAAGCCAACCCGGAAAAGAAAGCCAACCCGGAAAAGAAAGCCAACCCGGAAAAGAAAGCCAAGATAACAATACAAATTATATATAAGGTTTATTTCAATTTATCTTTTACGATAGGTTTTGCCCTTCTTGCCAGTGCGTCTCTTGCCAGTGCGTCTTTTCCTTGTGCCCGGTTTCCTTGTGCCCGGTTTCCTTGTGCCCGGTTTCCTTGTGCCCGGTTTCCTTGTGCCCATGCGCCTTTTCTTTGTGTGTCTCTTGATATATTTACCACCAGCTGCTGCGCTACCATCCCCGAAATCATCGATGCACAAAACTGGTAACGCACTCTCCGCAATCAGTGTCTCGTTCTGGTGGATGACATGGTTCACGCCTCTCTTGTTGCCAGCTTTTAACAGCTGTTGTTTTGTCTTCTTGTCGCCTAATACATATACAATAATAGCTTTTCGTTTTATTGCATCATCACCCCCCCCCCCGCTATCTATCGAGTTAATTATTGTAGTTAAATCTTTAATAGTTATATTTGTTTTATTTTCTTCTAATTTTTCGAAAAATTCAAGTGGGATTATATTTTGATAGGTTGTCTGAAAATCTTGAAGTTCTTGATTGATATTACTAAATTTAAAAAAATTTGTAACTATTGCTTGCAAATTACTACAAACGCCGGGGTTTCTTTTGCCGCTGCTACCTCTACTACCTCGGTCGCTGCTACCACTGCTACCTCGGCCACTGCTACCTCTACTACCTCGGCCACTGCTACCTCTACTACCTCTACTACCTCGGCCACTGTTACCTCGGCCGCTGCTACCACTGCTACCACTGCGACCTCGGTAGAGGGGGTGCCGGGGCTCCGCAAATCGACCCTCAATAACACGCGCAACTCGTCCCTCCTCCCCGCTACTTCTGATTGGCATATATTCTATAAATAGATTTAAATATTCTATAAATAGATTTCGGTGAAAACCTGCAAATTTTCGGATATATCTCGAATAAAATCGAAAAAAAACATATATTATCGAAAATAAACTACTTAAAGAGGAGAGAATATTATGTAATATAATGCCGAGACATCAGCTACCTGGCAAACTGCTTAAAGAGACGAGACCTGGACGACAGTACCAGACAGAGATTACATTTGACCAATTCAATACTCATCCGAAGTTGAAGGATATTTCTAAACCTACTCAGCAGTGTTCTTTGGATGATGCAAAAGTCGCTGGAATGGTGGAAGAATATAGAGAATCGCCACATTTTTTTGCACATAAACGCACCATCACGGTTGCTTATATGGAACATGATAAAGACACTTATTACATAGTGGATGGACAGCACCGGATTCAAATGGCACGACAATTGACGACCGGTAGTAACAGTGTCAATGATTATGTCATTTGCATATGGTATATGTTATCTAATGAATCGGAAATGCGGACGCTTTTTGAGTCAATTAATAAAGATTCTATCAGAAATCAGCCTATTGTCGAGGCAGATGTGTTTATTCAGATGAGGATAGATGAGTTTGTTAAGTTCTTCAAGGCAAAAGACAATGGTTACAAGAAGTTATTTGCCACTAGTATTAATGACACCAATAGAAAACATACTATCGAACAGGTTTTTCAACGATTGCACAGAGATGGTTTCTTTGATATAAAGAGAAGTGCTGGGTTGTATAAGGATTTGACGGATACATCTTTTGTTAATTATATTTTGGATTCTGGTGCAGTTTTTTATGAGCTACTTGGCCATGATAAATTCCGCGAATCAAACGACAATTATAAATCACAATGGTATGCAGATGAATACGAATTGATGGAACAATTCCGGGCGGTATGGACATTGAAAACTACGAATTTCTTTGATTGGCTAAAAGATAAAGAGCGTGTGCTGCCAAAACATACTAGCAGATATATAAAATCACGTATCCCCTCTCAAACAAGAACTGCCGTCTGGAAAAAATATTTCGGTATGAATGCTAGCGCACCATGCCCTCTCTTCCATTTGTGTAATATGACTTTGAATAGAGATGTTAGAAATGGTTGGCAGTGTGGTCATATAACGTCTGAAAAAAATGGTGGTAAATTGCATGTAGATAATCTACGTCCAATTTGCCAAGGATGTAATTGTAGTATGGGTTCGAATAACTGGGATGATTATGAGAAAAGTTTGTATAATTAGAGGACAAGTTTGACTTCGTTTCCTACAATTACACTCGTATCGACAAGAACTTTAAAGCCCAATTCTTTTACTTTACGACAAAAGAACACATCTTCTGTCGTGAATTCCTTTACCTTAATTTCATTGCCACTAGGGTCGGTAATGTTCATTGTGGTCATTTCAGGTCGGAACCAAGGATATTCCATTTTTTCAAATACGCCCTTTTTAACAAGCATCCATCCCATACCAGTATATTCAACATCAAGGAGTGGTTCTTGTTCTTTCTTTCTCATCAGTGAAACCTCCTCAGTAGAAAGGAACTCGAATCCGCCATGTTTTTCAAAATGGCTTTTAGACCATTCTTTAACAACTGCAAATTCTTTGGTATTTTCCATTAGATACATTCCGGATACCACATCAACGTCCCTAACAAGCAATTTAAGGAAACTATCGACATTAAATACCTGATTTGCATCAATCCACATCACATAATCATAATCAACTTCACCATCGAAAGGCTTTTGTTCTACTCCTTTCAGGTTGTTTCCACCTAGACAGAGATTACGCACATAATAACTATTCTTATGAGCATGATTGGTAATAAGAGGATTAATCTGGTGTGTTACACAATAATTAAACAATAGAGTCCATGACATAACGAATTTATTGGAGAATGTATCACCAGGAAGAGCAAATACAATCGTAAGAGGCCGACCACTGGGATTCATAGTCTTAGGGTCAATTTCGGCCATTATTAATATATATTATAAAAATCTTCTATATTGTATTAAATAATATTGTTTATAAATATTAATGGCATATAATGCAGATGATTATGAATTAAATGAATTAATTGAACATGTTGGATTGACAAAACCATTCACGCGTGAGGAATTCGCTAAAACAATGGCGCGATTATTGAACGCTTTGGGCAATTCTGGTAAGACAGAACAGATGCAATTTTACAGAGATATAGAAGAACGTATTACAGAGGAATATTTGGATGATGAAGGGGATTTGGTGATTGACCAACCATCATTTAAGATGCCAAATGTTGTAAAAAAACGACATACAATTACAATTAATAGTGATAAACGTGCAAATAGAAGTGAAAGTACCAGTTCGTTTTCATGGCAATTAGCAGATGAGATTGATAATGTAAAGCAATTGTCTATTGAATCGTATAATATACCAAAATCATGGAATAATATCACCTCTACGGTTGGTAATCATATATTTGGTATAAGTTATGAACAACCTATTAAATTTTATTTTGATGCAAGTGGGGTTGATGATGAAGATGAGGCCGTGAAGGCAATGAGTCCGGCAAATTTTGATTTGCCGGACTCATTGTCTGAATGGTTTGGAGAGAATAAATATGAACCTACGATTGGTGCTGGTGTTATGCGTTCAACTACTGGCCGCGAATTAACCGCATTCCCCCCGGACCTTTCAAATCTTGATTGGATTGTAACACATGATGGTACAAATTATGGCATCACTTCCACATCGCACGCCAATACTATTGCTATTAAATTGATGGATACTACACCAACACCGATGAGTTTGTTAGACCTGTGTGCAAATGCCACAGCATATAAGAATTCTTACGAGGGGGATGGTGAGACGCCCCCTGATTATGATATTAATCTTGATGACTTGAAGACGATAACATTAGTAAAAGGGACAGAAGGGCAAGTCATAGATTTTTCCCTACAAGTATTATTAACACCAGCAGATTTATCAGCAAACAATGAAAATTATTATAGGTGGTATCATCAAACTGATCCTCCAATTACAGAGGAAGAACAATTAACCCTAACAGAGTTAGAAACTAGGACTGATACGGGTTTTTCAGGAACAGGTTATGTAACTAAATTTACTACAACATCAGCGAAAACATTTGAGGTAAAACCGCCCCGGCATTTCAAAATAAAAACCAGATCCCCGACGTTTAGTTATATAGGGATAAAAACTAACGGCACTGTGATAACAAATATGAGAGAGACTGGTGATAATATGTTAATGTTTATGATAAAAAATGCAGATGTAAGTTTAAGTGAGTATATCGGAACAGGGGGGGCTGAAGGAAATTATGTGACAGATTTGTCACATGATATGATTGTGAATTTTTTGAACTCTCGGCAACCGGTAGATTTTTATGACAAGACAACACCGGATATTCGTGGTAGAACGGGTGAATTGGATGTATTAAATATTGCAGATTATCGCAATTTGCGTCATACATATGAGGAGAGATTAAACAAATACGAACCGAATAATCTAATTAAAATAGATACATATGAGACATGGTCTTCATTTAAGGAGTTTATATTTTCTGATAATTCAATGAATGTTGGTACAAATATGTTGAAAGAAGATGTTCCTTCTATATGGGAAGATATAAGCAATATAACATTCTCTCTCGATATAGAAGGGATATGGGAAGCGAAACCAGACAGTAGTGTGGCGCAGCCAGACCCGAAATATGACATCAGTTTAACAAAAGTGGCACAGATTTATGAATTAGAATTAAAACCCAAAACCCGCCAGACTACCATGATATATTTTCGTATAAAGGATGGACATTATGGTACATTTACATCATTGTTATCTACAATGAATGCGATGTCACCGAAGACTCAATATGATAATTATAAGGGTGATGGCACTGCAACAAAAGTAAACATGTCGGCATTAGAAACGATGTTATCTCATGTGATTGATACAGCAATTGGGATACCTTCACCGAATGGCATAACGTCACATGATATGATAAGAAATGCATATAAGAATGATTATGGTGATACGTTTTTTAATACGATAGATTGGAAATTTGAAAAGGATGAAGAGAACATAAAGTTATCTAAAATGGATGGTTCGGGAAATGCAGTGCAGTTGGTAATGTATGATCCATCGATGGTTGATGTGTTTAAAGGTGCAAGTTTGTGCGGAAGGTCAAGTAATAGTGAATCAACTGTTAATATTGAACCAAAAAATACCTTATGTAATAAGATATTGGGTTTGTTTAATGAAACCGATACTAATAAAATATATTTATTGGATGCGGAGGAGGCGGCACCAGACGAGAGAAAACGTCCGGATTTGCGTCGTGTTCGTAATTTAAACATAATGTTGATAGATTATAAGAATTATGCATATGTCTCAAATGCGACACAGCGGGACCCGGATTTAAAAGATGTGACATTGAAAACACCGTGGTATTATAATGAAGTAGTATTTGATACAAGTTGTAATGATGTTTCTGGTGCATTTATAGAAGAAGCAGTTCCAATATATACAGCTGGTGGGCAATCTCGACAATTAACAGAAGCCCAGATTTATTCATTAAATGCGATATTTGAATCACAAGAAAAGAAATCAACCAGTCAGCAATTGAATTACAGATATCGTGATTATTTTTTATATGGTATTGGTGTGAAAGATAAGCCTGAGATTGGGTCTGGTGCAAATGATGGAATAATGGCAACATATGATTCGCGGAAAGGTAAGCGAGTATATACACAACCGACAAGATTGACGAAATTTTATTTAGAATTGGTAGATCAGGATTATTATCCAATAAATTTGAATGGTATTGATATAGAGTTGGTATTAAATATCGATACGGAATTGAATACGAATAAATAGATATGTGCATCGAAAGGGTTGTGCATCGAAAGGGTAAATATTCTCTCTACAAACAACTTTTATAACATATTTTTGATAATACTATTTTTCAAAAACATTATCCTTGATATAGAATTCTCTTATGGCATGGTTATGCAAAAGGTATATGTGCATCGAAAGGGTAAATATTCTCTCTACAAACAACTTTTATAACATATTTTTGATAATACTATTTTTCAAAAACATTATCCTTGATATAGAATTCTCTTATGGCATGGTTATGCAAAAGGTATATGTGCATCGAAAGGGTAAATATTCTCTCTACAAACAACTTTTAAAACTTATTTATTGATAATACTATACAACTCTTCAAAAAACCCTTCACATTGGGAAAGATTTTCTAGTGATTCACTATGATGTTTATCAATCATATTCTTCTGAGATGAAAAGTTTCTTTTTACAAGTTTTGAGATGTTATTTAAAGAGGTAATGATATCGGCTTTTGCGATATCGATTGTGTTTTGAGAGAGAATATTTTTGAATATATTGACGGCTATTTTTAGAACAAAAGGGTTTTCATTCCATTTGTGTATGAAAAGGATGGGTTTGCCAGCAATAACCTCAAATGCAAAATCAGGTCGGTTACAAATACCGGTTTTCATGCTAATCATAACTGCACATTGTATATCATTGTTTTGTTCTCTTTTCAGGTCTGTGTAGAACTTATCTATCTCACTTTTTTGTACATTTTTGCTGTAATTTTTATTTTCAATCATCATGACGAAATTGTCATCTCTCATGATGAAGTCACCCCTACCGGGTTGTTTGCTGGTATCATCAAATTCTGCTTTTGGAAACATAAGATTCAGTTGCATATCCAATGCATTTTCTCCATCTTGTCCTTTATTGGTGGAATTATTATTGCGTCCTAATAAAACTTCATAATCGTCTCTATAAATATCAAGGCGTTTTTGTAGGTCTTCGCAACGAGAATTATGAGAGGTTGTATTTTCTGCGAGACGTTCTTTGAGACGTTCATTAAATTTATTTTCTATAGAATCGTGTAGGGTTTGGAACTGAGAGAGAAGTCCAGTGTTCCGTTGTTCAAGAGATTCGATAGTTTGTTGAAGAGTATCTATTCTGGAGGTGTATTGTTTATGGATGGATGTTTGTGATTCTTTTAAAATGCTTATATTATTTGTTTCTAGAGAGAATATTTGTGATTTATAGGATTCTTCGAGAATGTTCATTTTGGATTGCCATTCCTTATCACCCCAGCATTGTTGTGTATAAATGCCATTATCATACATAATAGTGCCGAGTTCGATAATACGAAGTTTATCCTTGTTGCATTTTGCAGAAAAAACATCGGTAATGGCTCCAGTAGGTAAGTATAGTTCAATAACGTCATCCATCGTTATTGAACTATATGCGAAAAGTTTAAGTATCTATTTAAAATTGAATTTTTAAAATTGAAAGGATTATGAGGAGATGCTTCAACTACCAGACGAGATTCTGCGGAAAATAGTCACATCACTTCATACACACCATCTTATAATGGTTGGAAGTGCGTGTAAACATATACATAAATTAAATATCTGGCATTTATTAATTCCGCTTCAGCTGGAATGTTATTTTGATGCGGATGAATATTTTAGACTGACACCAGATGAAATTATTAAAGAGCGTCAAATGCTCCACCAATGTGATATATCTATATATTATAGCCAAGCGAAAAAGTGTAATGTAACATCGCGTCTTATATTTCTATATGAAATGATTTATCAGCTAGAAACAATAATGGGTGAAGTTTGTAAAAAATATAATTCTGCTTTGAAACATTATTCAACAACGCCATCATTTCCGTCATTTTATAAAAATTTATTGAGACATCCCCGAAATAATGATTATCCGCATTGGATAATCAATAAGGTTAGGCGATTAGGTGGAACAGAGGCTGATGTGAATTACAGTAGAGATAAACAATTTCAATTATCATTCTGTGCATTAGTGTATTAAAAAGGATTTTAACATATATAATAATGCAGAAATATAGACGATATACATTGGTTATAGTGCCTATAACTATAATTCTGCCATTTATTTTTAATATAGTAGAGTATGTGTATTATTATATAGTGATAGGTATATTATTATCAACACTGGTGATTTTTTGTAATTTTCCAATATTTATAAATATTTTGCATACACGTCCAGTTTATTATGAGGATATATTATTAATAGATAATCGTGCAAATAATCCAAATTATTTGCAAAATATATTTTTGTATGTGAATGGATCAGCAACAATAATATTCACAATAATATCCGGTCTTTATTTTTATAAGAGAGTAAATGGTAGAATGGATATAATAGAATCGATAGGTATATTTGGGGGCATAGCGATAGTATATTCCAAGTTACAAATGTATTTTGGGAAAGGTATATTATCGATATTATTTTATATAAAGAATGAAGTGGTCGATGATGATGGAACAAGTCAAAATTCAGAGATTTATGTTGATATGCCATGGCTTTGGTGCTGGTGCTCTCAAACACAAAAATGTCCTATGTGTGCATCGACACGAAGTCAGGTATCAGTACAATCATCAGTACAATCATCAGTACAATCATCTGTACAGACATCGGTATTATCTTTGCCGAATATTCCATACACACCAAAATTTCAAACCCAAACACCAGCAAGGCAACTAAATACTTTGAAGCCGGTTTAATTATATTTAAAAAAAGGATTTAAACATAATTATTAAACTAATATTAAGATGATTCCGAAAAACCTGCTTAACACTGGCGATTTTTTATTGTTTCGTGGCGACAGCAACGACAAATGGTACGATACTTTGATTGAAGATGTCACCAATTCTCCATACGAACATGCTGCCATGGTTATAAGAGACCCTCAATTTTATGACATTAGTGCATCTGGATTATATGCCATTGAAACTGACGGCGACCATGCAACTCGCATTGTTACTGTTGATGACATTTTGGAAGGGAGAACATGGGTTGATGTCAGGCGATGGCAAAATGTTTCTTATAACAATCTGTTTATAGGAAAACTGAATGCATTTTATGACACTGTTAGGAATAAACCATATGACTATTGGCCATGTGATTGGTTAAAAGCTGGCTTATGGAGTATGGGCTGTAGATGTCTAGGTAAGGTTAGACGACACGAGGAAAACTTTTGGTGTTCTGGATTAGTTGCTTATGGTGCTACTGAACTTGGGTTGTTACCAGGGAAGACAGATTGGTCTAATATAACTCCCGCTTATCTTTCCTGTGTTAAAGTTTTCAATCCATATGGGTTAGGTGATATAGAGAGAATAAAATAATCTATTAGATTTTCCTATATCTCTTACGCAGTTGTTTATATCGGTGGGCTTGTTTCTTTGTTTGAAATTTGTTTGGACTGTCTGGAAACACATGGCTGGGGATATTGATTTCTTTGACTGGTTTCTTAGCTAGTTCTATCATATGTCGTCTTGTATGTGGTTTGAGAAATCGCCAGATATAAGGCATCTTTTGATGTAATGTTTGTGCATCGACAGTATCACGAGTTTTCGCGGTTCTTTTACTGGTCCGACACTTGCTTTCATCACGACATGTCCGTCGTAGTCGATGTGATTGTGGTCCTCCCCAATTAGACATATTACAATGGGTCCAATTTCGTGAGCTCCCTGGGACACAATAGGATGGTTTGCATTTATTCATTGTACGACCACATGGTACATTCTCACATGTCTTATATTTAACGCACTTAGATGTCATATATATTCTCTCTATATAATTAATTGAAATAAAAATACAAATCAAATAGCAATTATGTTGAGAGAGCGACTAAGTAACGAGACAGTGATCATACCTAAACCATATAATGGAAACAATATATGGCGGGCATGTTGTTGTATTATTATTTGTATCATATTACCTTTATTCATTTATATATTCTTTTACGAGTTGAAACAGGCGTGGATTAATATATTCAATCAATTGTAGTTATTTGCGTGACTTTCTTGAAGGTGACCTCCGTCGTGTACTTTTTTTATGTGCAGCTATTTGTTCATTCATAGCGTCTTTAAGTTTTTTTGCTTGTGCTATACCAGCCTTTGAACCTGGCATACTTACAACTACTTGTACAATTTTGCCAGTTTTTAATACCTGAGCACGGCCAAGATTGCTGGGTGACCGTTTCCTCGTTTGTTTGCTATTCCCTAATCCACCTCCTTTCATATAATATTACTAAATATAATATTTTTTGTGATATTATAAGGATTTCATGTTAATATATATGGGTAAATTAGTCCCTTCATCGATGAAGCGGCAAAATTTACAGGTTCTACTATTATATAAACGGGATTGGAAAAGGTTTGCCGTTTGGATTGCAACTATTAATTATAATATATGGTCTCGTTGGGCGAAAAGTCACTTATTTTTTTTTTTACAAAGTATATTTTTTTTTTTTTTTTTTGAAAATAGTTAAAATAAAATAATTTCATGAAAACACTTTGAAAAAACACAAAATAAGTGACTTTTCGCCCACCTAAATGACCTTACTGGTTAATATAACAAAAAACGATAAATGAAAAAAATAATGAGACTGGAAAATTTCTCAGTGTGCGAAAATAATATAAAGACAAAAAAAGCTATGTAGTAAAAATGAAACAAAAAAGTAGCAATTTAAAACAAAAAATATTCTATTGTAATTTATGTGACCATTCTACGTCACGTAAATTTAACATGCGAAAACATGTAAAAAGTATTCAGCATCTGAAAAATGTGACTGAGAATCCACAAATTAATGATGTATCTGACAATTCATTATATGAATCAGTAATAGTTGAACTATTTGAGTGCCCGAAAATTGACACTGTAAAAAAACAAAAAACAATTGTTTCAAAAGCCCCCCACGACACTTGCCGATACTGTATGCAACTATTTAAAAGTAAAACCACACGTTGGCGGCATGAGAAAACATGCAAACATCAGCCAAACGAGAATATTATAGTGCCAAATCCCATGTCAGATATAATAGAAGAATTGAAAAAGGATAAGGAACAATTATTGAAGACAATAAGTGAAATGGCGCCTAAGATAGGTAATAATATTAATATACAAGTATTTCTAAATGAGGAATGCAAGAATGCGATGAATTTCGCCGACTTTATAGAATCTATTCCATTAACTCTAAATGATTTAGATTATACATATAAGAATGGAAAATTGGAAGGAGTATCGAACGTAATTATTAAAGAATTAGAGGTAATGGGAAAAACGGAGAGACCAATGCATTGTAATAAGAATAACACGATATATGTGAAAGATAAAGATGAATGGCAGGAAGATGTAAATAATGTAAAGTTGAAGACGACGATAGAGACTGTCGAGAATGATTATTTAAAGTTGATACAAGAATGGGAGGTGAGTAATGAGGGTTGGATGGATAATGACAAATTATGTACAGAATATTTAGATTTAGTTAAGACAGTTATGCCAAATTTAGAAGATAAGGAAAAAAGACAGATAATAAATAAGATATCAAAGATAATTAAAATCTAATATATATATATAATTATGGTAGCAGTTGCAGCTTATATACAACACGCAACAAGCGATTACATTATATCAGAGAGTTTTAACGCATGTGGAGATCCGGATGGCAATTTGTACGGAAATAAAACCTGGAATGGTGAGTCGGAAATCCTTATAACCCCTCCTGCTGATGCAACAACGAAGCGCAAAGGACCAGATATTCTTGCGGCAGATCAATTACATGATGCTATAACCCCATTCGAAAAGAAGACTGCAAGCAAGCAGAGCAACTGTGCGAAGATACAAGCCAAACCAAATAAACCATCGCCGGCCGGTCCCCCTGTTTCAAACCGGCCGGCGATGGGAAACGAACTTGAAGATTATATAATTCTGGCGTTAAACCCACCAGAACACCACACAGTCCTGAAGACTCTTCAACATATCATCCACGAAGAAAAAAAAAACGGTTTAATGTTTTCTCACAACCACAATTACACCTCCCCCACGGACGATGGTAATGGAGTTGAAATGCCCTATATATACAGGCCGGGCGCAGCCGAAACTTACGTTGTCAAGATGGGTTCGCCAATGTTATCGGAATACATGAAGAATCACTACTGTTCTCAGTGTCTCAAGCAGGCCGGCCAAAAAATATATTTTCATGTTATTACAGACTGTGGTCCTTCCGTTGCACAGAAGACTCGAACTGTATCGAACGATTTGGATTCTGCAACTGACATCACCCCGAACCGCGGAAAGTTTTTTACCGGCACCCCCCCCCAGGTCGAAATGGGTGATGACAATTTATATGCCATGGAAATGCAAGCAGGTACGGCCGAAAAACATCGTGCCTTAGCCCAGCATATGATGGTCCGGATTTTATATGATTCTGACATATGCACAGCACTCTTCCCCGCGCATTCTCTCCCTCCTCCTCCTCTTCTTCCCAACCCAGTCAGGGGCAAATTGACTAATCAGGCTGTGTATGAAATGATCGTATGGGTAAATTCCCACAGTTATGTAACAAATCCGGCACCCAACCCGGACCAAAAAACATTTTTATTACAAGACATGTATACTAATTGGCTTTGGCAAATAACACTAATACATATGTTTAATGTAAAATACAACGTCCCCAATAACAATATTGCAGATACCACTATCGAAACCATGCAAAAGGGTCGAGCTGGTGAGATTGAAGAACTGAAAGCACATTTGAATGCATTTTATCGACTAACACGTTTTATCTTTCGGATGGGTGTAAATGGAAAGTTGGAGTGTAAAGTAATACCATCCGCGCCGCCGGCCCCACAGGGTTTAGAGAATTGTTATATTAATATTGTAAAAAAATTTTATAATGATTTTTGGACACACATCCCTGGTATTAACACCTCCGTCGGGGGGTGGACCGCGAACACAAGCAGCGCTAATTGGCTGACACGGGGGTATAGCCAGGGGTGGAAGAAGTGGGCCATTAGTCAATCTGGTGTTGCAACGTTCATGCGAAACGCGTTCAAGCATGGAACTGCTCCTCCAGGTGGAGTGCAAGACCCCCCTGAACACACCTTCACACAGTTTGTTCACGAGGAACTGAGCAATAAATCTATCCATAGGTCAGGCACATCCTATCCCTCTATATATAATAATACTGAAAAGACCAAATGTCGCCCAAACGCCAAGCTGAACGAAGACTGTAACTGCACAACATCGATTAGCAAGAAAACCAATCTACCAATAAATTATTGTACAAATGATGAAAGCGGCTTGCACACGGCTGGCAACCCACACCCTTACGGTTTAGGAAATTATGATGGTGATAATGCAGACGCCCCGAAAATCCCAAAACAGTGTTATCCTCACGAGTCGCAATTTCAGGCTGCGATTGCCACCGGCACCGCTGCCGATATTTACCTCGAACAATCATCACAAATAATAACGGTGCAATTCCTAAAAACAGTGGGTGATCAATTACATTTTGCAGATTTTATGTGCAAGTCAAAGTATTTAAACCATGCGAGTATTCGTCCTCTATTACAAATAACTGACAGACCCCTATGTGCAATATCACTTAAATATCTTGCAGCCAAGGAAAGCTATGGAATCCTATTAATGAGTGGTTGGGCTGTTTTTATTGACCAATATGCTAACCATTCTGGGTGGAAAGGTTTGGCACCGCCAGCTCAAAACCCAAATAAAAATCTGAAAGTTGTTGCATCGGGTGCGGCCGCCCACCCGACAGATTGTCAAGTCACTCCATATGCGCAAATTTCCGGACAGAACGTGCAAGTGCCTGGTTACAAACACTTTTGTATTGCCTGGCACAAGGATGCCGATGTCAATCCGCTGCCTGCGGCGGCGCAGCAGGCGGCTGCTTTTCCGACGTTGCGTAATTGGGGGATGATGGCAGCGGCAGCGGGCTTTGGGATAGCTGCAGCGGGGATGGTTGCAGCACATGCCGCCAGTGCTGACGGTATTATGCATTGCCAAGTGGCAGTTAATTTTATAAGCCTGATCCGGACTGTGGGTGGGTTTGGTGGTGGTGGCATGCATGGTGGTGGTGATTTTGTCAAAATTGATCAGAGTTATTATCATAATTATGATAATTATTGGAGAACATCGGAACCCGCGCAGGAGGAATGTATTAAGCGTATATATGAGGTACAACATATATCAAAAACATATATGAAATTTTTAAACATGTGGTACATCAGGGATGATGATAATGTTTTAAAACAAAAAACAAATTGGTTCGAACAAAACTTTGTTTATTGGGTCGTGTGTTATTGTGGATCGAAGTTTGTTGACAAACTGTGCTCAAAAGGAAATATTTCTGAGGTCGAGGATGAGCTCGTACCATATATTACTGACCAACAAATACAAGTCTGGTCACAGAATGAATATAATACCTGGGAGACCAATGATGAATGTTATCGTAATGAATATATTCAAGAACAGATTTATATCTTTATAGATATGATAGATGCCGTTACATTTGCAATTGCTTTGACCGGTCAGGGCAGGCTTAAATTGATAGATATATGTATAACAATTGCAAAAGAGTTATATAATGATAAAATTTTTTCACCCATAGAAATATTTTTAAAAGAACATCAAGGTGACACCGCAGCGACGGCCATCCAAAGCGCTTTCCGTGGGCACGTCGCGCGCAGGAGGGTGGCAGAAGATCAAAGTGACTCTGATGCAGACGAAGATGAAGACATTGATGCCGATGAAGAAGAAGGTGACGATGATGACGGGGATGAGGAGGAGGAGGAGGAAGACATGAATGGTGGTGGAAGAGGCTTATGGGATGAGAATAATTATCCTGCAATGAGTTGGGCCCACACATGGGATGGGGGTGGAGATATCGCGGCCATGGCGACCCCCCCCGAAGATATCGCGGGCATGGCGACCTCCTCCGAAGATATCGCGGGCATGGCGACCTCCTCCGAAGACCAACTTAAACAAGAGATAGAAAAGATTGCGCCACCGAGTATCAGATTGTTGGATTGGAACACATTTCTGGATAGTTTTGGCCATGGAGATTGGGTCGACACCTCCAAAGATTTGAATACCAATATCACTGACCGAATTTTGTCTCTTGCTAATAAATATGAAGATAGCTATCAGCATGTAATGTTACATTTATGTCCGCAAGTTAACAAACAGTTTGTTGACAATGTTGTCGAACTCTTAAAATCGCACCGGAATATACTACCAGCGGAGCTGCAACGGGTGGCATCATTGCAGCCAGTCTCGGGCCCCTTCCACTTGGTCAGGCCGAGCAAGGTCGCCAATCCGTTTGCCCAGATGGACCCCTCCTCCTCCCCCACCAAGGTTAAACTGGGCAAACGTGCAGCCAGTCCTCTTCCCCCAACATTAAGTAAAAGGGTCAGTAGTGTCATTTTGCCCCGCCGTGGACATGTGTCGGCACCGCGATTAGACGAAGAAGGGGAGGGCATGACTGATGGTAACAATAGCGACGATGATGAAGAAAACCCGATGTTGGCGGGAGTGGAAAGGTTCTCCAATCAGGCCAGAGCGCGCGGTGGAGGAGGCAAATTAATAAAAAATAAAAGGTCCAAAAAATACAAAAAAACAAGAAGAGGTAAGAAATCCAGAAGGGTTAAGAAATCACACAAAAAGAAAAAAGTCAAATGTGTTAAGAAGTCGCGCAAGTATGTTAAGAAGTCACGCAAGGGTAGAAATACAAGAAGGAAAAGACATCATAGTAAAAAGTTATAAATATTCTCTCTAATAGAGAGAATAGTTATCATTTGATACACTCCAATTATTTAAATACTCTTTTTTGTAAATTTCTTTTCTTTTAATATATATATAATGCCAAAAAAACCAAAAAAATGTTGCCGCTGCCTTCCCGGCTCATCCTCGGGCTCATCCTCGGGCTCATCTTCTGGTGTAGTTGGAGAACCACCAGTACAAAGAACCATCGGCGAGACAACCGACTCATGGAAGGAAAGGAATGAAAGACGTAATGTCACGGAAAATGATAAGCGTTGGAAAAAATTTATTCTAGATTCTGTGTCCAAGCTGGACCGTTTACAGCCTGATATGAGAAAGAAAATATATGATGAAATTACAAGGCACACGGGAGGAAAGTCTGTTAAGAAATCAAAACAGCATATCAAACTAACTAAGACGAGAAAATGTTAATAAACTGTCATATTCTCTCTATAAGTATCAACAATAGAGAGAATAATCCAAATAGATAATATTAATAAAGTATATCTTCATTGATTTAGATTTAATGAAATATAATTGTGTAAATATATTTCATTAAAAAACAATATAAAGAAATATATATATGTATATAATATATATAAATAATATATGTATATAATATATATAAATAATATATCCAAGAACTAAGAAAATTAGTTAGTATCAAATAAATTTAGCAATTTTTGCAAAATGGATGCACAATATTGTTACTATAAAACTTTAAATAGTATAGCACATATTTTTGTTACGTAAAATGGTAATAAAATCATTTACGATAATATAAAATTATGGTGTATAATAGTAATAAATATGTAATAAATAGCATACCATAAATGGTAACAACACTAACTGCAAAATAAATAAATTTGTGACGATACTTTTGTTAAAATTTTCTAAAAGTTTTTGCCTACATCGATGTAGGGAGTTTTTTGACCACTTTTCTGAAAACTTTTCAGGTACAATAGGGAAACTCTGCGCAATTTTTTTGAGAAATGCGTAAAATTTAGGAAAATAAAATCTCACCAGAAAATGAGAAGAAGTGAAAAGAGACAAAATGAGACTGATTTAGGTGACATTTT
>Ga0206128_1000105_pt1 | contig 103905 bp, 106 predicted proteins | sample Helgoland_Spring_7_FD_148601 | JGI IMG/M metagenome (GOLD analysis project Ga0206128, IMG submission 148601) | Pelagic subsurface seawater microbial communities from Kabeltonne, Helgoland, North Sea - Helgoland_Spring_Bloom_20160426_1 | ecosystem: Environmental > Aquatic > Marine > Epipelagic ... | reverse complement strand
ATGCCCCCAAAGCGGGTGCAACGCGACACGCTGAAGAAGACGACGGCTATGTGGTTAATTTCGTCCACGACACCACTGACTGGACATCCTGGTTCTGTGTCTTTGACGCTCAGAACATCGAGCAAGGGCCCATTGCTAAAGTCAGGTTGCCCGGTCGTGTGCCGGCCGGTTTCCACGCGACGTGGGTCCCCGAGAAACTATAAACGGTAAGCGTGGCTAAACGGGAGATTAGATATTACGCCTGATGTGCAAGCATTAATCGAGGTTATGCGCCCACGACCTTCGCCAAAACCCCTCATTCGTGTAGGTGGGTCTCGCGACGGCGCCTACTTATTACCAGACGACCTCGAGGGGGTGAGCGCCTGTTTCTCGCCTGGTGTTTCAGGGGTGAAGCATTTTGAAGATGAATTGCTTGCTGGTCACGGTATCCCGAGTCATATGTGCGATTTCTCGAGCGATATTGCGCAGTTCAAGACGCCATTAGCAACGCAACAGACCTTTAGAAAGCTGTGGCTTGATATTCAGGGCAGGCCGGACAGCATGACGCTCGAGGACTGGGTGGCGGAGTTATCACCAGGATCTGACGACTTATTGCTGCAAATGGACATCGAAGGGGCTGAGTACCGTAACTTGCTGTCGGTGCCTGAGGTCGTATTGAAGCGATTCCGAATTATTGTTGTGGAGCTGCATCGACTTGCAGTCTGTCAAGATGAGTCGCAGTTTCAGCGTGAGCTTGGGCCACTGCTAAAACGTCTAGACAAGCACTTTGTTTGCGTTCACGCGCATCCCAATAATTGTGAAGGTGAGTTTAAAGTGCCGGGAACGAACTTAAATTTACCCCGGGTTCATGAACTCACTTTTCTCCGTCGCGATCGTTTCAAAGGGCGAAGATCCTCGTTTCACCCGCCACAGTTACCCCATCCACTCGACATTTTCCAAAATAATATGGGAAGACCTCCCGTGTTTATGAACGAGCATTGGCTGGAAGGTGAGCGCTCTGTGGAATCCCAGCTAAAGCTCGTAAACGATCGATTGGTTTATGAAAATCAAAGGCTTCAACTGAGCCAAACCGCGCTTAAAGAGGCCGAACTGATTCGAGCGGATATCCAGGATCTACTGGGTGGTGAGGACCTCAACTTACAGAATAAAAGTCGGCCGGAACTTGCACAGGATCGGGCTTTTATCGTCAGTAGCCGTCACGCAAGTTGCCCGGGCCTTGAAACTATACAGGCGAGAAGGCCTTATTTTTTCCATACAAAAATGGAGCGCCAGCCCTGCATTACAATTGACCTTGGCAGAATCAGAGTGCTCGATTCCCTGGTCATTGTGAACCGCGTTGATGGGTTTTCTGATCGCGCACGCCAGCTTCGCTTTTGTCTTCACAAAACGCCAGAACCTGACTTTGATGCGGCGCGACCTGTCTGGGTGACAAAAGCGTTTCAAGACGATCCCGGGTTGCTCTGCCAGACTCGTATAGGCGAGGAGCGCGCGCGATACCTGACTATTTTTTCACCGGCCTTTACGTTCCTACATTTTTCCGCCGTACGAATCTACGGACGGGCAAGTGCGAAAAACTGAATGGCAGACGCGGCCGAAAAGTCCCTGTGCTAACGCGCCGCTTGCACATCAGTAATTAACTGCGCGCCAAAAAGCGAGGGCACAGAGTTTTAAAAAATAACGTTTTAATTGATCTCGCAGCATGCAGATGATTAAGAGCGGCTGATAAGTGCCTCAAGCATTAAAAGCTAGTCTCGGGTGAGTCGTATCAAACCCATTCCCAAGCCAATTCCAAGTCCATCAGCGACTAGATCTTCCCATTCCTGAGATCGTGTTGATGTGAATCCTTGCGCTATTTCAATTCCTGCCCCCACGCAAGTAAGTAAAACGATTATCCGCAACGTATGGGTCGGGTAGGCCTTAAGGCCAAAAATACTAAGCACGAAAAAGGCACCGGCGTGCACTAGTTTGTCAGAGAGCACAACGGTTACTTGCTCCGGGCCTTGTGGTGAAAGCGCACCCGCAACCACCACCAAACAGGTGAACCAAAAAGCGCGTTTCATCTGCGGCTCAAACCGCGAAGTCGCGTTCATCGTGACGACCGCCATTCACTTTTTCGCTGGCGCCACACCTGGAGCTCCACGTCGCTCAGGGAGCCTGGGAGTTTCACGTACTCACTTGGTGCTGATCCCAGTCGTTTTGCCAGTCGTTGCGAGGCAATATTTTCGTCCGCAATGAGATGAGTGACTGCATCCCAACCTAATGTCTCGAACGCGTAATCTATGCAAGCAGAAGCCGCCTCGAAGGCATAGCCGTTCCCCCAATGGGCCTTTCGAAGTCCCCACCCGACCTCTTGAGTGGGCCAGTGCAGAGGGTGCCACGGGCCGATCCGACCAATCCATTCTCCGGAGGACTTATTCACCACGCCAAACATGGCCGCGTCGGTGAGAGACCACAAGCCAATCCACTGTGCGAGCGTGCGCCACGCGTCAGACTCCTGCTGATGTCCGCCCAAATGCGCCATTGTGTCTTTGCAGGTTAAAAAGTCGCGAACCCAGGGCCAGTCACTTGCCTCCGTCGGTCTGAGCAAAAGCCTTTTCGTTTCAATCGTGGGCACGGCGATTGCACTTTGCGTTGAAGTTGGCATCACGATCTCAGGCTGCGCTTCATCCGTCAACGAAGGTAAAGCGTCTGAGCCTTTTTTTTACATCAGAAAACGACAATATGTCATCTTTGCGATTCACATTAGATCCGTCTCCGAAGGGCAGTCTGAATCCGAATGAGTTTGTCGAATAAAGGGCGAAGTAATCGAACAGCCGCTGCGGGTGTTGCGGTACTGAGCATGGCGATGTTGTCTACCTGCGGAGGTGGGACCGGCGAGTCCCCCACAGTCACAAACCGCGCGCCGAGCTTCGACGCCGAGAGCTATGTGTTTACGGTGCCTGAAGACGACGGCGTAGTGGCGGGTGCAGTAGAGGCTGTCGATCCAGACGGCGATAATCTCGTGTTGACACTGGCGGGGCCCGATGCGGGTGTTTTCACGATCGATATTCGCAGTCAGATTGTCTTTTTGCAGGCGCCAGACTTCGAGGCCCCGAGCGACAACAATGTGGATAATCGCTACGACGTCGTGGTCACGGCGTCTGACGGTGCACTGAGTCGTTCCGTAAATGTGCGCGTCGACGTGGTCAACGACGTCAGTGACGACGAGAATGTCCAGCGGCGTCTGTTTGGTCTTGCGGTGTTGGTAGGCGACGTATCGACGCCCGACTATGATCGGCCCAGCACGTGGGACGACGAGGACGGCGACTGTATTTCAGATCGTCATGAGGTGCTGATCGCACAGCACTTGGATGGTGATGGTGCTTATCCCTTGGTTATGTCAGCCAACGGCTGTTTTGTGGAGACGGGCCGATGGCTGGACCCTTATGACAATATTTACTACTACGCGGCATCTAACGTGCAAATCGATCATGTCGTAGCGCTCTATGAGTCGTGGGTGTCGGGCCTTGGCAATCTCATTTCATCGCTTCAGCGCCGCTACGCGAATACCGGCAGTCTGACCGAAGGCGTATTGCCAGAAACGAGCCATAATTTCCTTGCTGTTGGCGCGTCATCGAATAGCGAAAAGGGCAGCAGTGACCCAACGAAATGGATGCCGCGCAATGAGGCCTACCACTGCACCTATCTTAAAAAGTGGGTGCTGACCAAATCTCAGAACAAGTTGCTATTTGACCAGGCGGAGTTCGACTTCATCCACGCTCGTGAAGTCGACTGTGGTGATGAGCCGCTGCCCGAGCTCCCTGCAAATCCCTAATAGGTCAGTGCCGCCCTTGAGCGAGTGCCGTCATGGGCTGTTATCAATTCAGACCTCGAACTGAAAGCAACGGCATTGGCTCGGCTTAAAAGTAACAAACATGAAAAAGGGGCTAAAAAGCCCCGCTTGAATCAATGCACAATCCGATGGCGCTTATTTACTGAGCAGCATCCCACGCCGCTTGTATCGCGGGGATCGCCTGGCCAATGAAGAACTCAGGGGGCGCACCGGAGTCGGCGTCATCACCGTATTCGTCAATCGCCATATAGCCGCCGATACCACGATTAACGTCAATAAAACTCACCGCACCAAAGGCGCCGGGATCGGTAAATACCCCGGGCAAATCAGTTCTAATCCACCAACCCATGCCATAAGGAGTGGCGTTAGTGGTCACCAAGCCGCCCCGGTCAGCTTGCATGCTGGCAATAGCCTCCTCACTGAGGACGCGCGTCTCTCCGCAAAATCCGCCGTTGAGGTGGACCTGCAGCAGCTTCGCGTAATCGGCCATATTGGTGACGGCACCACCCTCAATGTTGGGGTTGGTTACGCCAGCAAGTGTGTCCACGGCACCGGTGAACGATTCGGGTGACTCCCAGGGATTCCCGAAGGTGAAGACCTCAAGGTCACAAGGTGTTCCTAAGTATTGGTCGACCAGTTGGTTCCAGGTGGCGTTTGCGACCGTACTTGCGGTTACGCCCGCTATTTGCCACTGACTGCCGCCATAGTCGTAAACGCTCCCTGCCGGTCGTGAAGTGGGCAGTTCGTTTTGGACGAGTGTCTGTCCGCAGCTTTCAAAATCGAAAAATGCTTGTGAGCCGAACTGGCAAAGATGGTTGAAGTCTTCAAGTGTTGGGCCGGTTCCTGAACCGTAGCCGGGCAGCAGTCGAAGGCCCGGTATGCCAGACGTATTGCTCACCATTTGCTCAACCGTCCGGTCAGCGTACGGACCGTCGTAGGCCAGATAGGTACTGACGGGTGCAGTGATCGAAAATTCGATGTTGGGGTCGTCCTCGAGCGCCATGATCGTCATTACAGCAGGGACTTTGCTGGTCGAGGCTAACAGCGCCACCGTGTCTTCGGTGTGGTCGCCAAATACAGCGGTGTGCATCACGCCCTCTGAGTTCACTAAGACGTAGCTAATACCGTCGAAGACAGGATCGCTGTCGATGAAGGCTTGAAATGAATTATCCAGATCGGAAAAGTCGGGCCCTGTTGGCTCGGGGGTCGGAGGATTAACAGCCACGGGAGGTGCGGCTGGGCTGCTGCCCCCGCCTCCACCACCGCAACTCGCAAGCACTGCGAGGCAGCCCACAATGAAAGTGAATCTAAGTAAGCCGGCTCCCGGAAGATCTAAAACTTTTTTGTACATCAGTACGCCTCTTTCCTATTCTTTTTACTCACCCTTATTAAACCACCAGTTGCGCGCTTGCCGCGATGAATAAAACACTTGGACGTGGGGGTTTAAGGCAATGGTGTCGAAAAGATAACAAAGGCTGATACAAGGATTAGATGATGAGACTCGGCACCATTGTGGTTGCGCTACTGGCAGCATGTGGCTCCTTCGCGCACGCAGACAGTAAACTCCCGGATCAAGAATACGCGCCCTTAAAGAAGAAGGCCCCCGTGTACCCCCATGTCTCTCAATTTAACGGTATCGAGGGCTACTGCATCGTTGAATATACGGTGACCGCCCAAGGGACGACTCAAGATGTGTTTCCCGAGGCGTGCAGCCCCGTCGGATTGTTCGAGGGAATCAGCGTCGAGGCGGCCAAACAATTCACTTATCAGCCTCGAACTGTAAACGGCATGCCTGTGCGTGTTGCAGGTGTTCAGAATAAGTTCACATTTAACCTGAGGGGAGATGGAAAGCGACTGGATCCAGGCCCCGACCCTATTAAGTTCAGCTTTTTGAAGCCTAGCGAGCAGAAAGGCATCAATAAACAGCTTCAAAGCCAGGACTGGAAGGCGTTGAAAAAATACGCACTGACGCGGAAAAATCGTAACCATCGAATGCTCTACTTTGCCGGATATTCAGAGCTTCAAATGGGTAATGCCGATGCGGGCTATGAATTGATGGAGCAGTTTGTTTTTCATGAGGATGAAGAAACGCCTTTTGAATACGTCACGTTCAGCGCGGTCCAGCGATTAGCGACTCACTACTATCAGACGCAGCAGTCCGACAAGCTTATTGCCCTTGACCAGCAGGTTGATATTTGGTGGTTTCGCTTAATCGAACCGCGTGAGACTAATCGCATTGCCCTCATGATTGCCGATACCTATGGCATGCAAGGGAACATTACAGAATCGGATCGACGCTTTGCGCAAATTGTCGATCGCGCGCGAACCGAGACCGAGAAAGCGGATCCCTTTGTCGCCATGGCGCGACAAGCGTTAGGGCAATAACGGCAAGAAAGGAGAAAAACAGTCTCCAGTCAAGACGCCTCTCTGTCCGTTTGCCCCTACGAATGTGCGTCTATCTATTGGCAGTCGCTATGCCGACCGCTACTCTTAGGTCACAACTAACAACAATAGAGACCAAGGCATGAACTTCGAGTTTTCTGAAGAGCAGCAAATGCTCCGAGACCAGGCGCGCAGCTACCTGACTCAGCATTGTCCCACCACACTCGTCCGACGCGTGTTAAATAACCGAGAAACCCACGACGCAGACCTTTACAAGGGCATTGCCGAAATGGGTTGGACGGCAACCACCATTCCAGAGGAGTACGGCGGCTTGGGCATGTCGTACCTAGAGCTCGTGGTCATTGCCGAGGAGCTCGGACGTGCCTGCGCGCCGGTGCCCTTCAGTTCAACGGTCTACCTGGCGGCAGAGGCCATAATGGCGCTCGGTACCGAGGCACAAAAACAGGCCTGGCTTCCTAAGTTTGCCGATGGCACTGCCATTGGGTGCTTTGCTATGGGTGAAGCGGGTGGCCGAGTAACCCCCGATCAAATGAGCACGCGTATGCAAGATGGCGTGTTAAACGGCACTAAAGTGCCGGTTGCCGACGGCGGTATCGCTTCTGTGGCGATCGTTGTTTGTGCATCGGATAAGGGTGACGGCGCATCACTGGCGCTGGTCGACTTGAGTCAAGACGCCGTGTCAAAGGACAACGTGCAAATGATTGACTTCAGCCGTGGCCACACCGAGCTCGTGTTTGACGGCGCCTGTGCTGAAATGTTGGGTGAAGAGGGTGCGGGCTGGACCGCTGTAGAGTCGCTCATGAATACCGCCGCCGTGCTGTTTGCCTGGGAGCAGATCGGTATCGCCGACAAGGCACTTGAGCAAGCGCGAGAATATGCGCTCGGACGGTTTGCCTTTGGTCGATCGATTGCGTCTTACCAGGCGATTAAACACAAGTTGGCTAAAATGTACGTCAAAAATACGTTGGCGCGCAGCAATGCCTATTACGGTGCCTGGGCACTCAACGCTAAGGCCAGTGACCTTGCGGTGGCGTCTGCAACGTCGCGGGTGGCGGCAATCCAAGCATCACTCTTTGCTGCCGAAGAGAACATTCAAACCCACGGAGGCATGGGCTTCACCTGGGAGTTTGACTGTCAGTTCTATTACCGCCGCGCAAAGCTGTTGAGCTTGGCTGTGGGCAGTGAAAAACAATGGCAGGGACGTCTGGTTGACGGCCTCGCCGCATCCGCATAACGAAACGAGAGAAGAGAGGTTCATCATGGATTTTAACGACACTCCTGAACAGGCAGCGTTTCGTGAAGCAGCCGCGAGTTGGCTGGCAGCAAACGTACCCAGTAAAGAGGAAATAAAAGGGCTGAAGCGCTTGGAAGTTGCGAAGCTCTGGCAGAAGCGCAAGTACGATGCGGGCTGGGCTTGCATCGGTTGGGACCCCGCTTACGGGGGTCGCGGTGCGTCCGCAATCGAACAAGTCATTTGGAAGCAGGAAGAGGGTAAGTACGATGTGCCCGCCGGTTTCTTTGTGATTGGTCAGGGCATGATGGCGCCGACGCTTATGGCGTATGCACAGCCTCAATACCTCGACCAGTTTTTGCCAAAGCTTGCGAGTGGCGAAGAAATTTGGTGTCAGCTGTTCTCCGAGCCTGCTGGTGGTTCTGACTTGGCCGCGCTTCGTACCAAAGCGGAAAAAGACGGTGACGAGTGGGTTATCAACGGCCAGAAAATCTGGACGTCGGGTGCTCACTATTCCGACTACGGTTGTGTTGTGGTGCGAACCGACCCCAACGTACCCAAGCACAAAGGTCTGAGCTATTTCTTTGTCGACATGAAGTCGCCGGGTATTGAGATTAAGCCCATTAAGCAGTTGACGGGAGAGTCGGAGTTTAACGAGGTTTACTTTACTGACGTTCGCATTCCCGATTCACAACGGCTGGGTGAGGTCGGTCAAGGCTGGCAGGTCTCGCTAACAACGCTGATGAATGAGCGGGCGGCGATTGGTGCGGGCAGCAGTGGCGTCAATGTGGCACTGGCAGTCGCCCTCGCCAAAGAAGTGATGATCGACGGCAAACCTGCCATCGAAGACAGTGCGGTTAAGGCGCGACTGGCGAGCTTCTATGTGGAGGAGGCGGGTCTTAAGTACACGAGCTACCGCACGCTTTCAGCGCTGTCGCGCGGTGATATTCCCGGCCCTGAAAACTCCATCGGAAAACTAGTTGGTGCGCCTAAAATGCAGCAACTCGCGTCTTTTTGTATGGATCTTCTGGAAACTTCGGGCGCAATTTGGGACTCGAGTCGTTCAAAGCTGGCCGACAATATTATTGGGTCCTACATGGGCGCTCCCGGATTACGCATCGCCGGTGGTACCGATGAAATCATGACCAATATCATCGCTGAGCGAGTCCTTGGGCTTCCTCAGGAGCCACGAATGGACAAAGGCATACCGTTTACTGATGTGCCCACGGGCTAAAGCCGTTTCGAGTCTAAAGGGCGCCTGGTGGTGCCCTTTTTTTTGTCTGCGATTCGTGGTCCATAAGCGATGCGCAGGGTGGCTTGCTGGGCTTTGGTCACTTCGGGCTATCGGCTCCTAAAGACCTCGAGTGCTGTTCACGGTAAGGTGGCGACTATGACACTAAAAATATCCCCGGTTCGGGCTCGCCCCGAGGTCGTTCGTTACATTAAGTTGCTGTTTCTTATTATGGCGGGTGGCGCTATTTATCCGCTGCTGTACCTGCGTCAAAACTTTGAGCTCACGTTGCTTTCAACGTTTGGAATATCGCTGGCTGAACTGAGCGTTGCTTACAGTATTTTAGGCATGGCTTTTGTCTTTAGCTACGTGCCTAGTGGCTGGTTGGCGGACCGCTTTTCTCCACGTGTTTTACTGACGTTCTCAGTCAGCATGACCGGCGTCATCGGGCTTTGGTACGCGACCTTACCGTCGGCATTTTGGATCAGCGTTATTTTCGGGCTCTGGGGTTGCACTACGGGACTGACTTTTTGGGCGGCTCTGATCAAGGGATGCAGCTTATTGGCGCCTGAACATCTGCAAGCCCGCTACTTCGGACTTCTTGAGGGAGGACGAGGGCTTTTTGAAGCCTTGCTCGCCACCATTGCGGTTGCTTGGTTTGCCTATGCAGTGTCGTCGCTGGGAACTGCTGATGAGGAGGCGATGGTTCAGGTTATTTACTTTTACAGTGTGGTCTGCCTCGTCATTTCCGTATTTTTGTGGGTGGTGCTCAAAGAGCCTGATGACAGTGCTAAGAGCGCACCCACGCGCGCTGAAGAAGCCGCCGCCGGGCTGAGAGAGACGCTCACCGACCTCTGGAGTCTGATGAATAATATTCGGGTGTGGCTCGTGGCGCTCTGCATTCTCACTGGCTACCAAGTATTTTGGGCAACCTACTCTTACTCGGCTTTTTTGCAGACACAGTTTGGATTAGATGCAGTCGCGGTAGCCGCGCTGACGACAGTGCGGCTGTGGATGCGTCCGGTCGGTGCTGTCATCGCGGGCTTCATCGGTGACCGTTATCATCCGGTCAGATCACTGGGCGTGGCCATCGCATTTGCCGGCCTGTCGTTACTGGGACTTTTGGTGTTGCCGGCCGATTCACCTTATACGTTGCTGTACTTTGCGGTCGCAACGTCGTCGGTTTTGATCTACGGGGTCCGGGGTATTTACTGGGCGTCTTTTAATACCACTCGCGTGGCGCCACAGCGCGCCGGTCTCGCCATCGGAATGGTGTCGATGATTGGATACACGCCAGACATCTACATGCCTATGCTGAACACCTACCTCATTACAACTTACGGCGAGGCAGTTGGTTATCAATTGTATTTTGGCAGCGTCGGTGTGACGGCGTTTTTCGGTGCGGGCGCCGCGTTCTATTTACTGCACTTAAGTAAAGATGATGAGCCTCTGTCATCGGCCTGAACCCCGCCGTTTCGGGCCAAAACCTAGATAAAGTTGGTTGTAGTCTGAATCTCAACTAGGCTGAAGTTAATAAAAATAACAAAGCAAAGGTCTGGGGGAAGCATGCAACCCGGCGAAAAAACCAGGGCTCCGTTGCGAACCGGAGACGTTGATCAGCCAACCGAATCACTGCAGTTGATGTTGACTGTGGTGTTCCATCCTGAACTGGATCGTATTGGCGCTTCAATGAAGCTGGGGACGCTCGACGCCTCCGGTACTTTGAGACTTGTGGCCAGTGTCATTGGGCGCAATGCACCCCTTTTCAGCGATGGTCTCGCGCTCAGCGAACCGCACATCAGTCGACGCGCAATGGGGCTTAAACAACATCCGCGGGGTCTCGATGTCTCTGATATTTCGACGCAGTCGCACACTCAGGTAGGGCGAGATAAGTCGTCATCAATGTCACTGGCTCACAGTGAGTTGAGCAGTGGGGTGGCAGTTCGCTTCGGTCATGCGGTGGTGTGCTGGCTGCGGCTCGTGCCAGAAACGGGCTTAACACCCGTCTTGGACGCCGGTGGTTTTGCAGGAGTCTCGCCTGAAGCCAAATCGGTTCGTCGGCTGATTGATGTCGCCGCTCGATGCAACTTACCCGTATTACTTCGGGGTGAGTCTGGTGTTGGTAAGGAGGTGGTGGCGCGTTTAATTCACAAGCGAGGCGCCCGCGCTGGCAAACGTTTGGTGTGCGTTAATATGGCTGCGCTACCTGAAAGTCTGATTGATACGGCGCTTTTTGGGGTCGCTCGTGGTGCCTATACCGGGGCTGAAAAGCGCAGTGGCTACTTTGTTGACGCCGACGAAGGCACTTTATTTCTTGACGAGATTGGCGACTTACCGGCCTCGCTCCAACCGAAGTTACTCAGAGCACTTCAAGAGGGGGAGGTTCAGGTTGTTGGCGGAAAGTCGACGACCGTGGACGTGAGGATTATTGCGGCCACTGACGCTCATTTAGACAATCGCGTCGATTTTAAGAATGCGCTGCTGCAGCGCTTGTCAGGTATCACGATCAAGATTCCACCACTGAGTCATCGCTGTGAAGACGTCGGTTTACTGCTTCTCTCGTTGGATGCCGAGACAGCGAAACACAGTGTTGCGCTAAATCTTAGCGCGGCTCGCGAGTCGCATTATATTGCGGCTGCGTGGGCGAGCTTTTGCTTTTCGGCCTTGTATAAAGCGTGGCCGGGTAATGTCCGCGAACTCCTGCTCGCGGCGCAGCGAAACGCGCTCGATCTTGATGCGAAACGTGTCAGGCGCCCAACCACTGAGCCGACTAAAACCAAACCGTTAAAGATCACTGACCGGCAGTTGGTTGAGGCTCATGAGGCCGCAAATTACGAGGTGGCAGAAACGGCGCGTCGTCTGGGATTGTCCCGACAAGCGATTTACAGGCGTTTCAGACACATTGCGAGCGTGAAACTGATGGGGCAGCTGGCTGATCGAGATATTCGGCAAGCAATTGCCGATGTGGGTAAAGATCTGGATGCGTTGAGCCGCCGACTTAAGGTTTCGAGGTCGGCTATCGCGCAGCGACTTCGAAGCATGAGTGCGGGAAAATGAGGTGGTTTAAGTGGCTAAAAGCACCGTGGCTATCGGCTGATACGCATGCGCCAATGACGTTCCTCAATCGATTGGGATTAGGGGGTCAAGGCGAGGTTTGGCTCGCACGGGATCGCTTACTGAGTCGACTGGTCACGGTCAAGCGGGTGGACTCACTGTTAGATGCGCAGTCCGAGGATATCTTGAAAAGTTTGCAAGCACGCGTGGACTCAGTCCATCCCGCAATCCCCACCGTTTTTGCTGTCATCCCTGACGGTCGCAAAACATGGCTCGTAGGGGAGTTTGTTCAGGGTGTCCCTCTTATTGATTTGTTGGAGGAGCTCAGTCCAGAAAGCATCTATTTAATTTCTAGAGATTTAATTAGCGTACTGACCTGTCTTGAGCGCCTGGGTCTCGTGCACGGCGATTTATCGCCGAACAACATCGTTGTCGATGTACACGGGCAAGTTCGGCTTTTAGACTTCGAGGCGTGCAGCCGTGTGGGCGAGCCGCAATCGGCTGCTGTGACAGTCGGCTTTGCTGCACCTGAGCGGCCCACACAGCGTGCCAGTCTCCCGACAGCGGACACATGGTCAGCCGGTGCGGTGATCATATGGCTCATTACCAAGGCCGCGCCTACAGTTGTGCTTGACGACCAAAGAACAGCGGTTGCTGTTGAAATGAGTCAGCAAAACGCTCGAGCTGACATGCTCTCGGATCTATTGAATGTGGCTGCTGCCGCAACACGGATCGATCCAAGTTTGCGTCCTGGTGCACTCGATCTTGAGCATAAACTAAAACTCAGCTATCGCTGGCTAGAGCCCCTGAGCCGTGCCAGCTTATCAAGACTGGTGCAGCGTCGATTGCCACCCGAACCCACTCCAGAAAACGTTTTTGATTTTCCGCACTGGGCAGGGTCTCAGTCTCAGGGTCGGGGGCGGCGTTGGTTGCTAGTGGGTGCGCTTTTGACAGTCTTGAGCCTTGCCGCGTACCAACCGAAACACCGTTATTCACTCCACGTCGATACAGCGCGAGTCTCGCCAGCCACGGTATTACCCAGTGCCTTCAATAGCCAGTGGGTGCGGACAGTATTTAAGGATTCACTGCCCCAGTCATGGATTCAAACGCAGGCGACAAACTCGGATTCGATTTCAATGGATATTAGTTGTGCACGGGGTATTTGCGAGTTGTTGGTGCAGCACGAGGGTGCCGGCCCCCACTGCCTTCATCACTCGTCTGTGATTAATACCTCCGATGATCGGGTGTGGCTCGCGGCACTCACTAAGCTTGCTCGATCGCTCTCAGCTGAATAGCCAGTTGCTCAACCTCGGTTAACTCAGTGTTCGTTTGGCGAAGAAACCACCCCAGTATCGAATCGGCTTCGGTCTGCCTTTTGTGGAGTATGTCGCTCAGCATTGACGATGTGTTCTGTGCCGTGTCACGAATGACCCTGTGAGTGGTATCTCGCAGCGTTGCAGCGAGCGCGGGGTAGCCCAGCGTGGTCAGCGCGCCTGCCACTTCCGCAATGATGCACTCCAGTGTTTGGTTAAGTGGCGACTCGAGTAGCGCGCCATTTTTGACCCGGTGTATTGCGGTAAGCGGATTGATGCACGCATTAATGGCGGCCTTTTCAATCAGTCCGGTGGTGATGTCCGCTCGCCACGAAAGATGCGGCACACCGGTCTTCCAGTCGTCGAGCCATTCTGGCTCTAGCGCTGTATCGTCAGTACCGATCATGGTGTGGCCCGACCCTGCCGAAATCCACTTATCGCCTTGCTGGTGACACCCGGCTGTTGTCGACGCCCAGAACAACTGACTCTCTGGTGCAATGCGCCTGATGTCTTCAATGTGTTGCATGCCGTTCATCATGCCCACAATCACGGTCTCGGGCGTCAATCGGTGAGCCACTCGGTGCAATGCGTCGCCGGCGGCCCAGCTTTTAGTGGTGATGAGTAATCGACTGATGTCAGCGCTATTGGCTTCCCAGTCACAGTTAAATTGTTTTTCAACTGTGCCGTGTTCGATTGACTCAAGCGTAATCGTCCTCTTTGACGGCGCGGCACTGTGAGTGAGTAGGCTCACGCAGGCGCCGCCCTGAGACAACCGATGGGCAAATAACCCCCCGATACTTCCCACACCCAATATATGCCACGGTTTAGTCATGATTCGTCCAGATTCGTCCAGATTCGTGCAAGCGCTTTTAGGGTAAGCGCCTCGCTGGTTGTGTTGTTCACGGCCAACTGCCAAAGATGCGTGGTGAGCAAGGCGACTCGGCAGGCGGCCTGCCAGTTGGCCTCTTTAAACGCATTGCCAGCGACCGCTTTGGCAAAAGCATACCGCTTTGAAAGGGCCATGTGCTCGCTGGCGATCGCGATATCAAAATGTCGATTGCCGCGCGCCGCATATTCCCAGTCGATGGCCAAAAGTTGATCGTCGCTGCGGCCAATATTTTCAGGGGTTAAGTCGTTGTGACAAAAACACGGCGACTCTGAGTCTAACAGCTCAAGATCCTTCGAAATGCTTTCTGAACGGGGGTCTAGAGCCAATTCGTTCAACGATTTATGCACGATCGCTTCCCAGTACTGTGTCGTGATCTTTTTGAGCGACAGTGGCGGTGAGCTGTCTGGCAGTGCATGAATCGACCTTAGCAGAGCGGCGTGATCACGCGGGGGGACATCGTTAAAAATCAGTCGCTGGGTAATGACTACTTGACCGTCTTGACTCTCACACCCAATGCGTGGGGCCAGTCCGGCTAAGGCCGCACGTCGCCAAGACGCCAGTTCTGCTGAATGATCGTTTACGCTGTACGTATGGCGCTTGGTCGACAGACGAAGGACCCAGTCCGGTGCGTCTCGTAGGGTGTACACCCGATGTGCCGTACCTTCACCCACCACCTCGTGTAACGCTGGTCGCAGAGACCCAGGGGTATCACCGTTCCATTGACGCCAACGATCAAGCACCTCTTGAACTGAGGCTAAGCGGTAATCAGGGTTTTTCGCCATGAGAGGTAGCCGGCTATAGAAAGTGCGATGTAGAGGACAAATAAACCTGCAGTCAGTTCGAGCCCTCGGTCGAGATAGAGCCAAACGGAAACAATATTGATCACGATCCAGTAAAACCAGTTTTCGAGAATTTTACGGGTGACCATCCAAGTACAGACAATGGCGGCAACGGTGGTGGTTGTATCAATAAATGGGCGAGCCGCATCGGTCAGATTCGACAGTAGGGCGCCTGCTGATGCAGACCCGATACAGATTCCGGCGATAACCGCGACGTGGAAACGCAGGGGACGGGTCGTCACCGCCAAGGTGTCGGCGCTGTTGTCTTTACCCCAAGACATCCAGCCCACAATCGCCATGGCCGCATAGACAACTTGCAAGCCGGCCTCCATATAGAGTTTGATCTCCGCGAAGATGATCCAATAAATGGCGGCACTGATAAACGCAGCGATCCAGCAGAGCCTGTTTTGCCTCAGCGCCAGTAGGAGGTACGCCAAGGCGAGAATTACTGCGGTGATTTCCAAGGGGTTCATGTCGGTTTTGGGGGTTCCACGTCGACGTGGTGTTCGGGTATGAATTTGGCAACCAACACCTGACGGCCAAATTGCGCATAGCTTGCTTCCAACGCCGCATGAACGCAGTTAAAAACATCGCCGCTGTCGCCGGTGATCTGCGTGCTCATTGAGTTGGTGCTTGCGCTACAGCAATTGCTGGCGATGATGTGTTCAATGAATGCCCAAACAGGCACCTCTACGTCTCCTGCGAGCGGGTACAAACTCAGTTCTGCAGTTAGTCTCAATGTTTAGTCTCCGAATCGATAGCCGACGGTCGCACCCACTGTACGCGGCTCGCCAAACTGATAGTAGGGTTCGAGCGCATACTCCTTGCGCGGATCGTTTCCGAATGTACCAAACCCTCGGGTAATGGTGAGTTCATCCGTCATGTTGCGACCCCAGATCGTCAGGGACCAGGGACCGTCTGTCCACGCAAGCGCGACATTGATCAGCTCTGCAGTGGGCGATTTGACGTTGTGACGATCAGAGAGGAAGAAGCTGTCACGACCAGTGACCTCAAGACTCGCATTCAACGCGGGTGTCAGGGTCAAGGTCGCGCCAAGCCGATACTGCCATGAGGGTGCTTGCGGTTGATCTCGGCCAGAGAGATCAGTGCCATCGACATTAATGTAGCGATCGAAGGCTGCCTCGAGCAGTCCTACGCCGGCATTAATCGTAAGATCCTGGCTGACGTCCCAATCGAGTCGGCCCTCAAGACCCTGATTGGTTCCACTGGCCGCATTGTCAGTGAAATCGGTAAATGATGTGCTGCCGTCAGCGCGCGGAATAACCAGTGAACTCTTCACCTGTTGGTTGCTACGCGCCATATTAAACACCGTCAAGACGGTTCTTAAGTCACCGTTAAGACGGCTAGCACGCCACCCAAGCTCGGTATTGACGACTGCTTCTTCGCCAAACCGATTGTTATCGGTATAGGGGGCAATATTGATCTCGTCGGTAAGTGAGAGCAGTGTTGACGACAGTGTTGCATTAAAGCCGCCGGCTCGAACCCCTCTAGAGAGCGTAATGTAGAGCGCATTGCGATCATTAACTGTCCATTCGATGCTGGCGTTGCCCGTCCAATAGCGGTCGCTGAATGTCGTATCGACCGCGGCGGAATCACGGTAGTCAACATCGCGATACTCGGCACGTACGCCGGCTGTTAAGACCAACTGATCGGTAATTTGCTGCGAAGCCTGCCCGAAAGCCGCCCAAGTTTGCGTCGTATTCGTACTCTCGAATGGGGCGGCTAAATACGTATATTGCCGTTTTAGCTTTTGCGAATCGTCGCGCACATAAAGACCCACGGTCCACTGCGTATCGGCGCTCGTGACGGGGCGCAGACGCCACTCGAGTGTTTGGCGTTCAACGTCTCGGTCATACGCGTCATAGGAGCTGTACTCCCAAAATGGCGCAATGCCCACAAAACTCCAGTCCTCGTCGTAGCTGTAGCGAGATTCAGCCCTAACCGAACTTGCTTGCAGCTGAGACTCGTAGCGGTCGCCCTCGTGATTCCAGCGTACAAAACCCACGTCGAGCGCTAAACTGTCTTCGCCGGGGTTGTCGCTGAGCGTCTCTCGAGTGTTATCAAGCGAAAATGCGTCATACCCATTGGCGACATCGATTCGACTGACGCCTATGTCAATTGTATTGCGATCGTAGCGCTGACGAATCGACAGCCGGGTCGTTGTTTCATCGCGGTTGTTCGTGTCGTTGACGCCTAAATGGGTATTATCGATCCAACCGTTTGAACGGTAATTTTGGTGGGCGATACGCGCAGACAAGGTCGGCGAGACGGGGCGATTGACAACGATACTGCTGCGCCGACCGCCGAAGTTTTCTAATCCCAGCGCTAGGTCGGTTGCGTTAGTTTCAGCGGGCATATTATTTTGAAGGTTAATCAGTCCTGCCAGGGCCCCAGCGCCCATGAGTGTGCCTTGAGGGCCTCTCAGGACGTCTATTTGCGCCGTGTCAAAGGTCGTGAGAGCACCTCCGATACCGCTGATATCAACTCCGTCCTGTAAAATCACGACGGAGGGATTAATCGGTTCAATGAATTGACTTCGCTCACCGATACCTCGAATTTGGAAAAACCGCTGGCGCGACGCGCCGGCTGAGGCAGCAACGTTTGGAAGTGCTGTGAGCACGTCCTCAAAATGTATCGCTGCGCGTCTTGAGAGGTCGGCCGCTGTGAGCGAGTCTGAGCTCATTCGATCGCGATCGGACGACATCAGCGTGGCGGTGATGACAATTTCCTCGATCGTGGGTTGATCTTGAGTCATGCCCGCGGGGGACAGGCTTAAAAGTAGTACGATGGCTGAGAGACGAGTGCGAAGCAGGTAAGCGTTCAATGTGACAATTCCTCTACGTCGAGCGCGATCAAAATGGCGGGTATGACGACAAGGAAGCACGGGATGCGGTCGAGCGAGTGTGCTCTAAAGTCCTGTTCCTACGCCGGTACTAGCCGGTTCAGGTTCAACGGGTTTACTCTAAGAGCATCTCAGGCATTGCCACCCCGCAGGTGACGTGTATTGTAACAGATCAGCGCGCACAGTAGTGTTTGGAACTTAAATAATTTCCCTGTAGCAAGGGTGAACTTACGAGGTCAAAACCGGAAAAGTAATGACGGACTCAATCAGCGGAGAAAATGAAGTGCGCGATGCGCAGTCCCCCCTTTCGATCGTCGAATTTACAAGACGACAGGTTGCGGTTTTGGAGCGACAAATGTTGTCTGCCACCGATTTAGCCGATCTTTTGGATCTTGCTATTTCAGGGATTCGGCAGCTGTCGGGCGGGACCCAAGTTGAAGTTTGGCTCCACGACCCCGTTGATGAGGTGGACCGCCACCTAGACGCGATCGGGGTTCTTTCAGGTCACGTGAGGCTGCTGTCTGACAGCTACGATTTTGTCTCTCTTTACGATCAGACGCCGCGTTGGGACAGAGTGACTTCTGCAATTTTTAACGACATACCACTGTTTAAGTCTGAGGCAGGCGTCGAGCAAACGCTTTTGATTCCAGTCATGGACCACGACCTATTAGTGGGGAGTGTGCATGTTGCGAATCCTCGAAGTACCGTCATGGCAGATGACGATCAAATGAAGTTGCTTGAGGACTTTGTAGTGCGAGTACCGTTGATGATTAATCGAATCATTGAAATGGACCGTATTCGCGACTTTGTATTGTTGGATCCGGCCACCAATGTTGCCAATCGTGCCGGTTTGCTCCGCGATCTTGAGCGCGAGATCAGTCGGGCGCGGCGAAATAAGCGGGCCCCCTTAATGGTGGTTCTGAAGTTGGTGGGTTTAGACAACATGAGTAACCTATCGCAGCGGCATATTCAGAGCCGAATCCTTCGCGGTGTTGGTAGTCGAATTGGTGCGGCTCTGCGCGACACCGACGCGGTAGGGCGCATTTCAGAGGACAGCTTCGGCGTGATGGTCGTGGATGTGCCGGACGACAGTGCGGCTGCTATTGTGGCGCGTTGGGAGTCAGATCTTCGGGGCCAAATGATCGACGATGGTGCCGGCGGCATGATCGAGCTCAATCTCGAAGCGAGCTTTCATCAGTGTGATGTCAGTGAGCTTGAGGAAGCCGATGCGTCCGAAATTGCAGCAAGACTGCTGTCGTCGGTAGAGCAATCGCTGACAACACCGGCGTAAGGCGCGTCCAAGGTGGTCGATTGGGCGACGGTCGCTCCTTTGCTTCACCCTTTAGCGCTCGACCTCAGTTACACTAGGACCCATCAATAGACTTCGGTAGACCGTATGAATAACCCAGCTTCGTGGCTTACTCAGCTTGATGTGGAATCGCGACTTCGCGACGCCTATCGCTGGGCCGCGGATGATCAGCGGTTGCCAAAAATTCAGGGCGTGCTGGTGGGTCTGTTGGTGCTGTGGGCCCTAAACAGTCTTTCGAGCGCCGCGTGGGCTTTGCTGCCTAACGGACCTGTTGCCGTCTCGCAAGGTGGAGCCGTCAATCCGCCTCCGACACAGGACGCGACCAATCTTGGCGCGCAGACTATTGATGTGTCGTCGATTTTGGGGATGCGCGTTTTTGGAGCCCCAGACGGTGAGCAGGTGACGGAGTTGCCCGTTCTGACCTCTGCAGTGGCGCCCAGAGATGGGATTGAGAACGGTGCCCAGGAGACGAGTTTGGCGCTCAAGCTCACCGGCATTGTCGCGTCGACCGCTGATGGATTGGGAACGGTGATGATTGAGGCGCGCAAGCAGCAAGAGCTCTACTCGGTCGGTGATGACTTGCCCGCAAACGGAAAGGTGACGCTGGCAAAGATTCTGCCCAAGCAAGTCGTCATTGATAATAATGGAACTTACGAGCTCATCACTTTGTTTGATGACAATGGGATTGTAGGCATTGTGCAGTCTCAATCGCGGGCCACCTCGCCCGACACGAATACGCAGGAAAAAAAGCCGGATGCGACGGCTACCCGCCAGGAGCGTGGCCGCCTTGCTACTAATTATCGAGATCAACTCTACAGCGACCCTCAGTCGCTCGCGGGTTTGGTGTCCATCAGTGCTGTGCAGGCGGACGGGAGTTTGAAAGGCTATAAAGTCTCTCCGGGTCGCGACGCAGCTCAATTTACAGCGTTGGGTTTTGAGGCAGGCGATATTGTGACGGCCGTGAACGGCTATGCGCTCAGTGACCCCTCCAACACATTGCGTTTGTATCAGTTGATGCGAGACGCAACCGATGCGACCTTTGATATTGATCGGAAGGGGTCGCCTGTATCTATTAACGTAAGCCTGAGTAACATCCAGTAGGAGTAACCCTCATCATGCGCGCAATGCTCGGCAAGGCAAAAGGACTCGCCCTCACACTCTCAATGAGTGTCGTGCTGCTCTCTAGCCCGTCCTTTGCTCAGGACTTTACGGTCAATTTGAAAGACACCGACATTCAAGAGTTCATTGAGTTTGTCTCGGACGTTACCGGCACCACCATTGTGATTGACCCCTCCGTGAAAGGGAAAGTGAAGGTGGTCTCGAGCAAGCCTGTGTCAAAAGCGGAGCTCTATGACTTATTTTTATCAATCTTGGACGTTCACGGGTACACCGCGGTCCGCAGTGGGGGCGTGGTGCGCGTCATTCCCAATAAGAACGCACGATCGGCGCCGGTAGATGTGATCTCGGGTACGTCGATCATTAACGACGAATACGTGACACAGGTGATTCGTCTTGAAAATGTGTCGGCGGCCAAGCTCATACCGGTACTCAGACCTCTCGTGCCGCAGCAGGCACACATGGCGGCGTATGCGCCCAGTAACGCCATTATCATCTCTGATGTTCGTGCCAACATTAACCGGATCTCCGAAATTATTGACCGCATGGACGAGTCTGCGGTGAAAGAGACTGAGATTATTCAACTTCGCTACGGTATTGCCACAGACGTGGTTGAGATGTTGAAGGCGCTTGAAAAGTCGCGGGCAGGCGAGGGGGCTGACGCCAATGATGAAGCGACATTGGTTGCCGACAAGCGGACCAATAGCGTGATTGTGACCGCCGATGAGGTGAGTATTGAGCGCATCAATGGTTTGATCGACTACCTCGATATCCCGCTGGAACAAAGCGGTAATGTGCGCGTTAGGTATCTCGAATACGCAGATGCGACAGAAGTGGCTGAAGTGCTGACACGGGTGATGCAGAATCTGGCGCGGCTTGACGATGAAAGTCGTGGCCAAAGCCGGTCCGCAAATGCGGCGAAGTCAACGATTGAAGCTGATGCGTCGACCAACAGTCTGATTATGACCGCCGATACAGACGAAATGGCGGCGCTCGAGTCGGTGATTGGCCGGCTCGATATTCGTCGCGCACAGGTGCTCGTCGAGGCCATTATTGTCGAGATGGAGATCGTTGAGGGGCGGGAGCTTGGACTGCAGTGGCTCTTCGCCAATGATTCGGGTGTGTACGGGAGCAGTATCAGCACGAGTTCCGCGCAGCAAGCGCGTAATGCAGGCATTGCGCAGGCCCTTCTTCCGGAGGACAGTAGCTCTACCGATATCGGGGTGCGCGATTTGGCAGGCGCACTTGCGCAAGTCCCGGGCTCGACCTTCGGTTGGGGTGTTGTTGATGAGGGTCTGACAATGACAACGATCCTCAACGCACTCCAGTCGCAGGGCAATGCCAATATACTGTCAACGCCCAGTGTCATTGCCCTGGACAACGAAGAGGCATTTATCACGGTGGGGCAGCAAGTCCCATTTGTGACTGGCAGTTACACCAACACCGGCTCTTCAAACGGCGTGGCCAATCCCTTTCAAACCATTCAGCGTGAAAACGTGGGTGTGACGCTTCAAGTCACACCACAAATCAACGAGGGCGACTCGGTGGTGATGGATATCGTTCAAGAAGTCTCCAGCATATCGCAGCAGGTCCTCTCGGCCTCAGACGTCATTACTAACGAGCGTAAAATCGAAACGAAGGTGATGGCACAAGACGGCGATATCGTCGTGTTAGGAGGGCTGGTTAAAGACGATATACAAGACTCGCGGCAGGGTGTGCCCGTGTTGTCGGGTATTCCTGTGATTGGAAGATTATTCAGAAACGACGTCGTTTCTGTGACGAAGTCGAACTTACTCGTCTTTATCCGTTCCACGATTATTCGCGACGATGAAGACCTTAGGGGGGCGACGGCTGAAAAGTATCGATACATTCGCGATCAACAACGCCAGCGCCGAGATCAGGGGCTGATGTTCCTTGATGACAACGTGATCCCCGTACTCCCGACGTGGGAGGATCGCGTGCGTTCACTCCCTGATGTGGCTGAGGAGCCAATCGATCAGTGAGTATCATTTCTGAGACCATGAGCATCGATGCATCCCTATCGGTCGAGGGAGAGGGGCCTTTAATTGCAGATCCCCGAAGCGGGCTTTTGCCTTTTGGTTTTTCCAAAGCGCACCAGGTCGTGCTTGAGGACGCTGAAAATGGCTTGGTGTTGAGTCATGTGGGTCCTATAGACACCAACACACTGCTTGAAGTCAGACGCACATCAGGCGCAAATTTTAAGCTCGAACAAGTTGACGAGGCGACGTTCCAGCTTCGCTTGAGCGGCGCCTATCAGCGCAATCAAAATCAGGCGGCCCAAATGGCGGAGGATCTTTCCACTGACGTCGATTTGGCGCGGCTCGTGGATGAGATTCCTGATCTGGGTGACTTGATGGACGCAGAGGATGACGCGCCCATTATCCGACTCATCAACGCGATATTGTCTCAGGCGGTGAAAGAGCAAGCGTCAGATATACACATAGAGACGTTTGAGGACCGACTGTCGGTGCGTTACCGGATCGATGGCGTTCTCGCCGAGGTCTTGTCACCCAAACGTATGTTGGCATCACTGCTGGTCTCGCGCCTAAAAGTAATGGCCAAACTCGATATTGCGGAGAAGCGTATACCGCAGGATGGCCGCATATCGGTCCGCATCGCAGGTCACGCAATCGATATTCGAATGTCGACAATTCCCTCTGCGCACGGCGAGCGCGTCGTGCTCCGATTACTGGACAAGCAAGCGGGCCAGCTCGAGTTAACACAGCTCAAGATGAACGAGCAGGTGCATCAGGGCTACCGTAGAGCGCTTGCCAGACCCCACGGCATTATCTTGGTAACAGGACCTACAGGCTCGGGGAAGACGACCACCCTGTATGCAGGGCTATCGAGCATTAACCAAACTTCTCGGAACATCTTAACGATCGAAGACCCCGTAGAGTACATGCTACCGGGTGTGGGACAGACACAGGTCAACCCTAAGGTGGACATGACATTTGCCCGAGGGCTGCGCGCGATTTTGCGTCAGGATCCCGACGTGGTGATGGTGGGAGAAATTCGAGACTTGGAAACCGCCGAGATCGCAGTACAGGCCTCTCTGACGGGTCACCTTGTGCTGTCCACGTTGCACACTAACACGGCGATTGGTGCTGTGACGCGGTTACAAGACATGGGAGTGGAGCCGTTTTTACTCTCGTCGAGCTTGGTCGGTGTGATGGCTCAGCGGCTGGTTCGACTCCTCTGCATGGACTGTCGAGAGCCGGCCGAGGCCAGTGGCCGCGAGCGAGAATTACTCGGGATAACGGGCGACGAGTCGGTCCAGATTTATCACGCGAAGGGGTGCGCTAAGTGCAACATGACGGGGTATCGCGGGCGAACCGGTATTTATGAGCTTGTCGAGGTCGATGAGGCGCTTCGAACCGCGATCCACGAGGGTCAGGGTGAGCAAGCGATGTTGTCGGTGGCACGCAAGAATTACCCCGGTATTCAGGTCGATGGCCAGCGCCGAATTTTGGGCGGCGAAACAACGCTTGAAGAGGTCCTTCGCGTTACCTCGGTGACATAGCATGGCGGCTTACAAATACAGGGCGCTCGACTCCGACGGGAAACTGATCAAAGGGGTTCTTGAGGGCGACTCTGAACGGCAAATTCGCGCACAGCTGAGAACCAAGAGCCTTCGTCCGATTGAAGTGACTTCGGCCGGGCGACGCGCAGCCAACGGTACACGCGCGGACCCAGGGGCAAAACGAGGATGGTTTGCCCCCCGACTGAGTGCCAGCGAACTCGCCTTAGTGACACGGCAATTAGCGACCCTAGTGGCGTCGTCGCTCCCGCTGGATGAGTGTCTTCAAGCGGCTGCGGAACAAACGCGACGGGCATCAACGAAGGCACTGTTACTGCAGGTTCGTTCTAAGGTCGCCGAGGGACACACTCTGGCGCATGCCATGGGGCAGTTCCCGCAGACGTTTGGTGACATGTACCGCGCCATGGTGACTGCCGGCGAGCAGGCTGGGCAACTGGGTCCAGTGCTTGAGCAGCTGGCGGACTACACGGAAAATCGACAACACACGGCCCAGAAACTGCAGATGGCGCTGATCTACCCGTTTGTTTTAATTGGCGTGGCCATTGCGGTGGTCACGGCGTTGATGGTGTTTGTGGTTCCAGAGATGGTCGGCATTTTTGCGCAAACCAAAACGGAATTACCCCCGTTAACGGTTGCACTCATCGCCACCAGTGACTTTCTGACGAATTACGGCGTGCTACTCATGGTGGGTCTTGTGATTTTGGTGGTTGTTATACAGCGGCTGTTGAAAAACCCTGTGTATAAGAAGGTCTCTGACGCAACGCTACTTCGGGTTCCGGGAATTCGGCGCGTTTTAATCGGCATGGATACCTCGCGATTCTCTTCGACGTTAAGCATTCTTATGGCGTCAGGGGTGCCGTTACTGGACGCGCTCAAAATTGCAGGCGCGGTGATGAATAATTTAGTGTTGCGTGCCTCAAGCCAAGAAGTTGCGAGTAAAGTCCAAGAGGGATCGAGCCTAAATCGGGCGCTGTCACAGGAGGACTATTTTCCTCCGATGATGGTCCACATGGTGGCATCCGGCGAGACCAGCGGTGAATTAGAGTCCATGCTTGAGCGGTCTGCCTCGAACCAAGAGCGTGAGTTAGAGGCCACCTTAGGCACGGTTATGGCGTTATTTGAGCCCATCATGGTGGTGTTTATGGGTGGGCTAGTACTGACAATAGTGATGGCAATTTTATTGCCAATATTCGATTTGAACACGATGGTGAGGTAGTAAAGTGAAGAAGCAGAATGGATTTAGCTTGATCGAAATTCTCGTGGTCCTGGTGATCATGGGTCTGTTGATCAGTGTTGTGGCGCCGACCGTCTTAAACAGTGCGGATGATGCTCGGATTCAAAAAGTGCAGGCAGACTTTAAGTCGATCGAAACTGCACTCAAGATCTACCGCTTGGACAATTACGTCTACCCAACGACAGAGCAAGGTCTGGTCGCGCTCGTCGAGGCCTCAACCCTTGAACCCGAGCCCCGTAACTTCAAGAAAGGTGGCTACTTGCCTGATGCGCCGCTAGATCCCTGGGGACGTGAGTATCTCTACTTGTCACCTGGCGAGTACGGCGAGGTTGACATCTATTCACTGGGCGCCGACGGACTGCCCGGAGGCGAAGATCAAAGTGCCGACATCGGCAATTGGGGTGAAGACGACAACTCATAAAGGAGTGCTCGTTCGTGGGTCAACGTCAACGAGGCTTCAGCCTCATCGAAATGCTCGCAGTGGTGTTTGTGGTCGTGTTACTGACATCGCTGGTGAGCCTTAATGTTGGCTCGGGTAGTTCCGATATTTCGCGTGAAAATCAGGTTCGCAACGTGGCGGCGCTCTTGGGATACGCCCTGACCGAGGCCGAGCTGACTGGGACGGATCACGGGCTGTTGATTCACCGACGAGACGACTTTGATGCGTCTTACGCAGGTCTCTGGTTGCGGCGCTACGATCAGGGCTGGTCTGAGCCTTTGTCGCGCAATAATGCCTTCGAAGACCTTCAGTTTGAGCCGGGAGTGGAACTTGAGCTTCGACTTGAAGAGCAACCCCCCGTCGACGTCGAAGTCCTTGAGGAGGACCTAAACCCCCCACCGCAGATTATTTTGTTTGCCGGTGGCGAGATGACGCCCGGAGAACTGGATTGGATCGACGAACGATCGGGCGATCTGCTCTACACCTTGCGCTGGGATTTGTTTGGTCGAATGACCTTTTTACCAAAGGGAATCGAACCCGATGACTTTTTCGACTGAACACCGAAAAAAAAACCTGGGTTTCACGCTGATTGAAGTGATGGTGGCATTGACGGTTGTCGCTGTGACACTGCCGGCACTCCTGTTTTTGTTGTCTCAGCAAATCGACGGGACGGCTTACCTGCGAGACCGCTCCATCGCCCAGTGGGTGGCCGCCGATCGGGTTGCGGAAGTGCGTCTGGCTGTCGCTAAAAGTCAAAGTGCACGCAAGGGTGTCATCGCGGGAGCTTCTGATCGGGCCGGACGAACCTGGAACTGGCGAAGCGAGATTCGCGATACACCGGTGCCTGGATTTATGCGTCTGACGGTGACTGTAACGGCTGAGGAAGATGAGGACGATGCCGTTTTGTTTACGCTCGACGCCTTTCTTAATGCGGAGACAATCGATGCGCCAGGATAGGTCGATGCGCACGCCGCGTGGTTTTACGCTGATCGAGGTGCTCATTGCTATGGCGATTACTGCCTTCGTCTCGGTGTTGTCTTACCAAGCGCTGTCCACGGCACTGACGGGTATCGAATCGGTCCGCGCCGAATCTGAGCGACTGCACGAGATTAATCGGGCGTTTAATGTCCTCTCGCGTGACATTCGGCAAATGACCAACCGACCGGTACGCGACGAGTTTGGGCAGCTGGCATCGGCCGTCTTGGGGGGGCCGCTGGCGCGAGATCCGCTTCGTTTGACGCGCGCAGGTTGGCACAACAGTACCGGTGCTCCGCGCAGTACCTTGCAGCGGGTAGCCTATCGCCTGGAAGACGATCGCTTGTTGAGGCTGAGCTACCCCGTTCTTGATCGAACGACCGCCATTGAGCCCACTGAAACGGTGCTGGTTGATCGGGTTGAGGGGTTTGAGGTGCGATTCTTGCCGACGATCAAGTCATTGGAAGTGGATCGCAATCAAACCATAGACCGGCGTTTTTGGCAGGAAAACTGGATTTCAGAGGTGGGTTTTACCGACAAGATTATGGAGCCCCCCGCTGCCTTGGAGGTGAGACTTTCCCTTGAGGACTGGGGTGAACTGGAGCGACTTTATGTCATGCCCGCCTTCCAATAAATCACAAGCCGGCGCCGCGTTAGTGATCGCCCTGTTGGTGTTCGCAATTGCTGCGACACTGATGGTGGGTGTGCAGCGCGATTTCAACTTGCAACTGCAGAGGAGCACGAACACGTTTTTTGCTGAGCAGGGGTGGTCCTTTTTATTGGGTGCTGAAACGCTTGCGGAGTTGGCACTGCGATTTGATGCTGATGAGGACGCAAAGCAAGATGCCCCGTTGGATTCATTGCAAGAAATGTGGGCTCAGCCTCAAGCCCCTTATCCTCTCGACGGCATTGGCTTTTTGCGGGGTGATATTTACGATTTGCAGGGGCGCTTCAATATCAACGGTTTGGTCGAGGTCGTAAATCAAGCGCGAGATCCCAACACCCCCTTAGGCGCGGCGCCGGCCGATGTCGGCGAGCGCGACGGCGAGACCCAGCGACTTAATGCCGAGCAGCGCGTTTTACTGCGGTTGCTGTTGTCGATTGAGGAGGCGGAGCTCAGCCGCGCAGAGGCGACTCGCTTGGTTGAGCGTATGACCGACTTTATCGATGCAGACCGCAGTCCACGAATGGACGGGGCGGAGAATGAAGTCTATTTGTCGTCGGCGTTTCCCTACCGAGCGCCTAATCGTCCGATCGCAAGTGTCAGCGAGGTACGAGCGGTCGATGGCATGACGCCGGACCTTTACCGTCTTATTGCACCGTTTCTAACCGTGTGGCCGACTGACGGAGGAAAGATCAATATTTTGACAGCCCCGCCAGAGTTGCTCGCCGCACTGAGTGGCGACGATGCGTTCGAACCGCTCTCTGCACAGCAGGTCGCGCGCATTGTGGAACTTCGAAACGAGGGCATGATCACAGACGTTGATAGCTTTATCCAAGACCCAATGTTTACCAATGCCACAACGACTGACTTGCGAAAAATGATTGGCGTAAAGTCTGACTGGTTCCTACTCGATGCGCGCGTTGAGATTGCCGACCGAGAACGTCGCCTGTACAGTGTGTTGCATCGTCAGGGCCGAGCGGTGTCTGTTGTCCATCGGACCGAAGGCGAGCTGTGATGAGCAGTCAACGTCGAGCATTTGAGCCACTATACTTAACACGTTGTACAAAGAGGTCCGCGATCTAACATGCGCGTCGAAAACTCAAGTGTGATCATTTGGCATGATGGGGAGCCGATGCTTTGGCGGGCTGGCGCCATCAGCGCTGAAGCCATCACCGCTGACACCGTGTATCCAGAGTCAGCGATCGTTGGACTTCCCAGTGATGCTGTTCGGACGACCGCTATCGACGTTACACCTCAAGAGCGAAAACACCTGGCAAAATCATTGCCGTTCATGATGGAAGAGCAGGTCGCCGAGGACGTCGACGACTTGCACTTTGTATCTGCGCCTTTGACCGACGAGCATTTTTTAGTCGCCTTCACACGGCGCGACAATCTCTCTTCATGGATCGAGCAGCTCAGTCAAGCGGAGAGTCTCAAGCTTTTTGCGCCTGAAGCCTTGTGTTTACCGAGAGAGCGAGGCGAGTGTTGCGCTGTGGTAGAGGGCGATTCAGTGGTCTTGCGCTGGAGCGACTCTGAAGGCGCGCGCGTGGATTTGTCGCTCTTGTCGGTCGTACTGGATTCTTTGATGGAGCGACCCGAAAAAATCGTGATGTATGGCACTGACCGAGGGGCTGTAGTCGCTCATTTGAGTGACGAGCAGCAAGCCCTTGTGGACTGGCGCCAAGGTGGATGGGGAGCACTCCTTCTGCTCGCCGATACGCGTCCGAGTCTTAATTTGCGTCAAGGGGCGTTTGCACCCGCGTTACCACTCATGAAGTGGTGGGGTCTTTGGAGGACCGTTGCCGTAGCGGCTTGTGTGGCCATCACCTTGCAGTTGGTTGCCGATCTTGGCCAATTCCAAAAATTGAAGTCACACAATCTTGAGCTGCGCTCAGCGATTCAACAAACCTATCGGCGAGCGAATCCACGTGGTGCTGTGGTTGACGTCGAGAAGCAATTAGACCGACAGATTGCCGAATTTACCGGCGAAGAGGGTCTTTCTGCGTTTACACCCCGCCTTGTCGACGCGGTAACGGCCACGATCTCGAACAGCGGGCGAGTCACCTCAATCAATTACAGCGCGGGGCAACTTCGCCTGAATCTTACCGCTGAAAACTTTTCAGCGGTTGAGGAAATTCGACAAACACTTGAGGGGAAAGGACTCAAGGCGACCCTTGAAACATCCAGCGCGAGGGGCGATGAAGTTCGCGCTCGATTAAGAGTGGAGGTGTCCTAATGCGCGCATGGTTTGCAGCACAATCCCCCCGGGATCAAATGGCACTGATGCTCCTAAGTGGGTTTCTGCTCCTGTTTCTACTGTTTCAGTTTGCATTGTCGCCAGCAGGCGAAGCGCGTCGTCAAATGGCGAGTAATAATGATGCGGCGAGCGCTCAATTGTCGCGTGTTGAAACCAAGGTCAGCCAGCTGTTGAGCCTGAGAGAGAGTGGCGACACGGGTGCGAATCAAAACCTATCATCGACGCTCAGTGCCGCCGCACAAAATGCAGGATTGGTCGTAAAGCGCCTGCAGCCCAACAGTCGCGGTGAGGTGCAAGTGCGTTTTGAGGGTGTCGACTTCGATGCATTACTGCAGTGGCTTGAGACTGTAGAGGGCAATGAAGGTCTGCGTATTGTCGACGCTTCGCTCAGCGACGCGGGTCGTGCGGGCGGTGTTAACGCAACATTAAGAGTTCGAGGCCAGTAGCTGTGGGTCGCGTGACGGTACTGGTACTGACGGGCACCGTCTTGCTGGCGTTGTTCATCGCTCGCATCCCGGCTTCGGTCGTCAGTGCTCTTTTGCCCTCGACGGTCACTGCCTCAGGTTTTACCGGTTCACTGTGGCGCGGGTCAGCCTCGCACATGGACGTCAGTCAGCGTGGACAGGTGTTTGCCTTAGGACGTGTTAACTGGGTGCTCAGTCCTCGGGGTCTTTTGTGGGGTGACGTCTTGACGCTCGAGAGTCGCTGGGGCGATCAGCGAGCAGATCTTGCGCTGGATTTTGGATTGGGCGGCACGGCACACCTAAACGAGGTCATGCTGAGCCTTGATTTGGGCTGGGTGCGCAACTTGATTCCGCTTTATGTTGCGGGTCGTTTTACTGCGGACATGGACCATCTGGCGGTCGACTCGACCGGCATGCTGCTCGAGGCGAATGGCCGCATTGTTTGGGAGAATGCGGCGTGGCGTGCGGTCGGTGGCGATGTCTCGCTTGGGACCTACGTGATTGATATTGATACGACAGACCAAGGTGTCCAAGGCCGTATCTCAACGCGAAAAGGGGCACTGGAGGTCAACGGTCAGTTTGCGATAGCGCAGGGGCGCTACACGCTCGCCGCTGATCTCTCGGGCCCGGCGGCGCGCAACGAGGCGTTTCAGCAGGCGATCGCTCTTTTGGCGGTTCCAGTCGGCAGTGGCTACCGAATCGAGTTAAGCGGTACACTCTAAAACTACGAGGGCTCTGGGGCCTTTCTGAACAACAATAACAAAGTGAGATGCCTATGAAGTTTTGGCGATTGCTTGTTGTCCTCGTCTCAGTAGGAGGTGCTATGTCGACAACAGCTCAAGATCCCCAACAGGTGATGAACGAATTTCCTCCCACCGCGGACGCACAAGTCACAAAGAAGAACCACCGCGATTGGCCGTTCAGTCAGTGGTCTTTTCAAAATTTTGGGGCGCCCAATAATACGGTCATGGTGCCTCGTGGCGGTGAGATCCATCACTTTGCGCGCGATGAGTCGCGTCTCAGTGAACTTCGCATCGGTGGGCAGTCAGTGGCTGAGGTTTTCGGTGCGAATGCGGCGGACGCACTGGTCGTTGTTCAGGGAGACACCCTGGTACTCGAGTCCTATTGGAATGGGATGGACGCGCATCGACAGCATATTTGGTACTCAATGACCAAGTCGTTGGTCAGCAGCATTGCCGGTGTGCTTGTCGAGAGTGGCCAGCTTGAGCTCACGAAGAGTCCTTCTGATTACATACCCGAATTGAAAGGCAGTGCCTTCGATCGTGTGACCGTACAACACGTCTTAGATCACGCAACGGGGCTCGCGTTTGAGGAAAATTATGTTGATCCGCAGAGCGATTTTTTCCTCTACTACGCGCCCGCATTAAACATGGGTTATCTTCCAGGCGCTGCTGATCTGCAACCGGGACAGTCGGAGATTTACGGGGTTTATGACTTTTTGAGTCACTTCGTAAAGCCAGACCTGCAAACACCGCCGGGGCAGCGATTTGACTACAACTCGGCGAACGCGGATGTCCTCGGTTGGCTCGTGTCACGACTGATGAAAAAGCCGCTCAATGACGTGATTCGTGATGCGGTTTGGTCGAAAATTGGGGCGGAGCATGACGCCTATATTGCGGTGGACCGCGCCTACATGCCCGTGGCAACAGGGGGCTATAACGCGACCGCTCGCGACAGTGCGCGCTTTGGCATGCTCATCCGTGATAAAGGTGTCTTTGGTGGAGAGCGGGTGCTTCCTAAAGAATGGCTAGAGCATATGGTTGACGTCAAAGACAGCGACCGGCAGGCGATGAACATCAACCCCAATTACTCCAAGGCAGATTGGGTTGCTTACCAGGACATGTGGTGGGTACTCGACGACGAGGCCGAAGAATTTTGTGCTGTAGGCATTCACGGTCAGGTCATCTACATCAACCGTAAGACCGATACGGTCATGGTCTGGTTCTCAAGCCAGCGCGATGCGGCGTCAACGCTCGCCCCCGAGTTTCCAGTCAAACTTAATGCGGCGCGAAAAGTCGCAAACTACTTAGCGGAGCAATAAACCATGGCAGCAGGAACACCCGTATGGTCCAGTCGTTTTGCCTTCATTATGGCCTCTGTCGGTTTTGCGGTGGGTTTGGGCAATATTTGGCGCTTTCCCTACGTCACTGGTGAAAATGGGGGCGGCGCGTTTGTGGTGGTTTATTTACTCTGCGTGTTCGCTATTGGCGTCCCGTGTGTGATGGCAGAACTGTTGGTGGGTCGCAGAGGTCAATCGAGCCCCTCTAAATCCATGGCGACTGTCGCCCAGGAGAGTGGGCGCAGTCGATTATGGGGTGGCGTCGGCGGATTGGGTGTCTTCACGGCGTACACAATTTCAATTACCTATGCGGTGGTGGTTGGATGGGTGCTTTGGTATCTCCTCCAAGCGGCCAGTACTGGCTTTGCGGGGGTCGATGCGACGTCGTCAACACAAACGTTTAATGCGTTACTCGCCGACGGCTCAACCATGTTGGTGATGACGGTCGTGGGCAATCTCATTGTCGGCAGTATTATTTACGCGGGTGTCACCGGCGGTATTGAGCGCGCAGTCACGGTGATGATGCCGTTACTGTTCGCGCTGTTGGTCGGACTGAGTATTTACAACGTCTTTGCCGGTGGATTCGCCGAAACCATGCGCTGGTTGTTCACACCCGATTTCAGCAAAATTGACGGTCCAGTACTTCTTGCCGCAGTGGGGCAGGCCTTCTTTTCAATTGGCGTGGGCATGGGTGGAATGATGACCTACGGGTCTTATTTGCCGGCAAATTTCTCGATCACGCGCGGCGCCTTGCTGATCGTTTTGGCGGACACTGCCGTGGCTTTGCTCGCCGGTTTTGTCGTGTTCCCAATGGTCTTCAACTACGGACTCGATATTGCAGGCGGTGCAGGTCTGATTTTCCAGACCTTGCCGGTTGCGTTTGCTCAAATGCCCGGTGGACATGTGTTTGCTGTCCTCTTCTTTGTCATGTTGTCGGTAGCGGGCGTGACATCAATGGTGGGGCTGTTGGAGTCGGTGACTAATTGGACCGATCAGCGAACAACGCTGGGCCGCGAGATGAGTGCGGTTGTGGTGGTGGGATCGGTGACGTTCTGCAGTGTCGCATCGGTCCTCTCATACAACGTTTGGCAGGATTACACGGTGTTTGGCATGAACTTCAATGCGGCGTCAGAAGGGCTCTATGACAAGATCACCCTCCCTTTGGGCGGTCTTCTCATTGCCCTGTTTGTGGGATGGTTCATGAGTCGTGAGCACAGTTTTTCTGAGTTGGGTACGGACGCGCGGGTGTTCTCCATTTGGCAAGTGTTACTCCGGTTTGTGGTGGTTCCCGCCATTGCTATTATTTTAATCACAGGGTTGGTGTAGCACATGTTAGCGACAGTCACTGATTGGCTTTGGTCTTACGTTTTAATCGTTGCACTGCTCGCTGTGGGTATTCGTCTGACTGTTACGGCCCGTTTTGTACAGATTCGCCTGTTCAAGGAGATGTTCAGGGGGCTGGCGAGCGGTTTCTCAGCAACCGATAAAGGCCTCTCAAGCTTCCAGTCATTGGTGGTGAGCGTTGCGGGTCGGGTGGGCGGCGGTAATATTGCCGGCGTCGCGGTTGCGATCACACTGGGTGGGCCAGGCGCCTTGTTCTGGATGTGGTTGATTGCGCTAATCGGCATGGCAACCAGTTTGTTTGAGTGTGCGCTGGCTCAGCTCTACAAACAGAGTGACGGGTCTGAAACGTATCGTGGCGGCCCAGCCTATTTCATGCACTTTGGTCTTGGCTGGCGCGTTATGCCGGTTATTTACTCGGGACTTTTACTGATTACAGTGGGCTTTGGCTTTAACGCTGTGCAAACGTATTCGGTGACTAATTCTATTGAGTCGGCGTTTGCAATCCCGACGTGGCAAAGCGGCATTGTGTTGACTGCAGCCATGGCGATTATTTTATTCGGCGGTATTCGTCGTCTTGCGGCAGTGTCGCAGGTGATCGTTCCCGTTATGGTCACGGGCTATTTTGCATTGGCGATGGGTATTTTGATCGCCAACATCAGCGAGGTGCCCGCAGCACTGGCGCTCATCTTCAAGTCAGCCTTCGGCCTTGAGCAAATGGTGGGTGGTGGCGTGGCTGCTGCGATCATGCAGGGCGCGAGGCGGGGACTTTTTTCCAACGAGGCAGGTCTTGGAACCATCCCTAATGTAGCGGCAACGGCCGATGTAGAGCACCCTATTTCGCAGGGCCTGGTGCAAAGTTTGAGCGTGTTTATCGACACGATCGTACTGTGCACCTGTACCGCACTCATCATACTGCTCTCATCAGCCTATCAACCGGATGCGATCAATCCGCAGGGGGTTGTGCTGACGCAATTAGCGGTCGCTGAGCAAATAGGGGGATGGGGCGAGTCCCTGGTGAGTGTTTTTTTGGTGCTCTTTGCCACCACGACCATTGCCTACAACTGCTATTTGGGTGAGAACAGCATTGCCTATTTCGCTAATCGTCCCGCTTGGGCGATACCCGCTTTTCGCATTGCGGTGTTAGTCATGATTGCGTGGGCGTCAGTGCAAGACTTGGGCACTGTATTTAGCTCCTCGGATCTCACCATGGCGTTGTTGGCGATCACAAACTTGCTCGCGCTCTGGTACCTGGCGCCGGTGGGTATGAAGCTACTTCGAGACTACGAGGCACAGCTGCGCGGCGGTGTAGCGCCCGTATTCAAGCGTGAGACATTGCCGGATGAGAAAATTGACGAGGGCAGCTGGTCTTGAGCATTTTCGATCCCAATCTGTCCTCCGCGACATCACTGGATGCGTCGCGGGTCAACACTCCGGATCTAGGGGCTGATCATCGTCGACGCAATGACCGCTCACGAACGACCGAGCGGTGTGTGTTGTGAGTACTTTAGCGAAACACATCGTCATTACCGGACCCACAGCAGGCATAGGCCGTGCTGCCGCATTGAGTCTTGCAGGACAGGGTGCACAGCTCACGCTTTTGTGTCGAAATCTCGACAAAGGCGCAGATCTCTCTGAGGCCATTGTGAGCGCAGGTGGGCTCAAGCCACATCTGGTGCAGATGGATATGGCGAGTCTTGACGGCGTTCGTCGTGCCGCGACAGCGGTTCTGGATCTGGGCCTTCCCATTGACGTGCTGCTGAACAATGCAGGCCTTATCAACTCTCACCGCAGGGAAACTCAGGATGGCTTTGAAGAGACACTCGCCGTCAATCATTTCGCCCCTTTTCTCCTGACGGGCCTATTGCTCCCGGCCATTCTCAAAGCCGCACCGGGCGCGCGGATCGTCAATGTGGCCTCAGGTGCACACAGTTTTGTAAAAGGCATGGGGTTTGACGACATTCAACTTGAGCGGCGCTATAAGACGTTTGAAGCCTACGGCCGCTCAAAATTGGCCAATATATTGTTCACCCGAACACTTTCGCAGCGACTTACTGGGAAAGGTGTCACGGTAAACTGCCTGCACCCGGGGGCTGTTGCGACCGATATAGGCAAACAGCATGGCGAGCTCATCGCAAAAATCATTCCGATTCTGTTAAAACCGTTTTTCCGAGGCCCTCAAAAAGGCGCCGAAACATCGATTTATCTGTGCGCCAACGAAGAGGTTTCAGATCAGACGGGCGGCTATTGGACTAACTGCAAGCTGACTAAAGTGAAGCCCTGGGCTGAGGACGATGTCGAGGCGCGCAGGCTCTGGGATTACACACAAGACACGCTTGGCTATGAGTACCCAACGCTATAAGGACCAAGGGTTTACTGAGTTTCAGTCAGCTCAACGTCAAACGTTAATGTAGCACCCGCGCGGTCGGTCTCTATCGTCACAGTGTCACCGACACGACGTTTTTCCATAATGGATAAGTAGTCTTCATTTGTTCGCACCGGCTGTCCATCGACACCGGTAATGATGTCACCCAGCACAATATCGTTACGGCCCACGCGACGTGCTCCCGTCATTCCGGCATCGTCCGCCGGGAAGCCACGATAGGTTTGTACAATGGGTACGCCCGTGATTTTGTTGCGTTTAATCCACGCATCTGATGCGCGTTCAATGCCCAGTACCGGCCTTAAAATTTTGCCATAGGCGATGAGCTGGGGAACGACCTCTTTGACCGTATTGACGGGAATGGCAAAGCCAATGCCTGCACTTGCACCGCTCGGTGAGTAGATTGCGGTGTTGACGCCCACCAACTGCCCCAGTGAGTTCAGGAGAGGTCCGCCCGAATTGCCGGGGTTAATCGCGGCATCGGTTTGCACAACGCCACGAATTTTACGACCACTTGGAGACTGTATTTCGCGCCCTAGCGCACTCACTACGCCCACCGTTAGTGTGGTATCGAGACCAAAGGGGTTTCCGATCGCCATGACTTTCCGACCCACGGAAAGCTCGGACGAGTCGCCGAGTGGCAGCTCGATCAACTCATCAGGAGGGGCTATTAGTCGCAGAACAGCAAGGTCACGCTCAGGCGCAAGCCCCACCACTTTTGCTTCGAACTCGCGTTGATCGCTCAGTGTGACGGTCAATCGGTTGGCGCGTGCCACAACATGGTAGTTGGTGACGATGAGCCCGCTGTCATCCCAGACAAAGCCAGACCCGGCGCCTTGTGGAATTTCCATCACGTTGAGACTGAACATCTGTCTGCGTAATGCGGTCGATGTGACGTACACCACCGACGGACTTGCGTTACTGAAGACTTCCGTTGTGTTTGCCTCGTCGTCTGTCGCAAAGCTGAGGTAGTCGACTGCGTTTGCAGACGTCGAAAAATGGCTAAAGAGTAGTGCAAGGCCCGCTAGGGCACCTGCGAAAAATCGTTTGATCATCGGTTCTGCAGGGCTTCAATCCGCTGATCAAGCGGTGGGTGAGAGGAGAAAAACCGTCTCATGCTGGAGCCGCCGGGACTGATGCCAAACGCGGTTAATTCATCGGGTAGGTCGGAGGGGCGTTCGGACTCGGCTTTTAAGCGTCGCAATGCGGCGATCATGTTCATTCGACCCGCAAGATCGGCGCCGGCGGCATCTGCCCGGTATTCACGGTAGCGCGAAAACCACATCACAATCATCGCTGCGAGAACACTGAGGAGGATTTGAGCAAAAAAGGTGCCGATCCAATAGCCCATTCCCAAACCACGTTCGTTCTTAAAGATCACGCGATCAATGGTGTGACCGATAACCCGGGAAAAGAACAGAACAAAGGTGTTCACCACACCCTGAACGAGTGCAAGTGTAATCATATCGCCATTCGCGACGTGTCCAATTTCGTGTGCCATGACCGCCCGAACCTCATCGGGTTTCATGCGCTTCAGTAGGCCCGTGCTGACCGCGACCAGCGCATTATTACGATTCCAGCCGGTGGCGAAGGCATTGGGTGCCTCTGATTGCCAGATGCCCACTTCCGGCATGCCAATACCCGCGTTATCGGCAAGTTGGCGAACGGTTTGAACAAGCCATTCTTCGTCTCGGTTAGCGGGCGTTTCGATAATACGAGTGCCGGTACCACGTTTAGCGCTCCACTTAGAGATAAAGAGCGAGAACAGTGACCCCAGCATGCCGAAGAGCCCACAAAAAACGAGCAGTGCGTTGAAGTTAAGATCAACGCCATTACTTTGAAGCAAACTTTCAAACCCGAGTAGGCGCCAGACAACACCCACAACCAGCATGACCGCGAGGTTGGTTAGAAGAAACAATAAAATACGCATGCGGTGTCTCCACAAAGGTTTACATTCAAAGTATACGTGGTGCCGTTAGACTGGATTTTCAAGCGCAGGTTCCGAATTTTCTTCCTCATCGTCTTCAAGGCCAGGCAGTGCAATTTGGCTCACAGTCAGTTTCGGTAGCTTGCCGTCTTTCAATGCAACCTCTAGGACGTCCACGCGCAATCCGAAGTCCTTGGAACTCAGTTCAAACACAAGATTACTGGCTTCGTCACGGTGCTTGTACGAGGCAACCCGCGTGCGATCAGCGCCATCGACCCACTCCTTAGCGCGACCCCAATAGTGTCCGTCCTGATTTTTGAGGATGAAGTGTCGCTCCACGTCAGCGCTCCTTGTGCGTCTAGTCGTTTAACAAAATGTCTTTAGCTTGATTGATTTTGGCGGCAAGAAAGTCATTGCCACCACGATCGGGGTGCAGCTTCTGAATTAGGCTGCGGTGCGCCGCGATGATCGCCTCTTGGGTCGCACCTTCTGACAATCCGAGGGTTGCGAGTGCTTCGCTGCGTGAACTGCTGGCGCTGGCTTCTTGCTGCGCCTCGCCACGCTCCTGAGCATCTTCTTCAGCGCTCTGCGCGCGCTGGTCGACATAGGCTTGCAGCAACTCGGCCGACTCCTCGTCCTCTTCACGGTAGTGCGTCAGAAGCGAGTGCAAATCTTCAAGCGACAGCTCTGAAAGCAGCCAGTCTTTATGTGGACCGGCGATGACTTCGCCCTCGATCAGGCCGGTGCTGTGGTCCAAGGTTGCAGACAAATGCGCCGTTTGAATTGAGGATTTTCCCTGTTGGGCTTTGTGCTGCTGCCGCACCTTATTGATAAAGGGCATCGCACGGATAAGCCAAGGCATCACCTGACGAAGAAATACAAATGCGCCTGTAATCGCGGCGCCAAGCCAGTGCATTCGCCCCGTCAAGGTGAGGAACAGGACGGTGAGTACTGCAATGCCGACGAAGAACTTGATGTATCCGGCGCGCTGTTTGTGCGGCGGCATCTTGCGCACGTTCCAAAGAAAAGAAATAGCGAGAGCAGCGATGGCTACGGCGATAATGACTCGTATCACAATGTGGTCCTTTCAGTCTTAGTGAGCGTCCGGGTTACTGTCCGTCGGGCAGCTGAGTGAGCAACAGTTTATCACTTTCCTGGCCCGAACCTTCGAGGGCTTTTCGTCCACCCGTGACAAACCTCACCACGGCGCGCAATAACGCTTTTAGTCGCTCACCGCTGGCGTCATTGAGTTGAATGTGTGCACCGCCCGACAGCGCTGCCAGAGATGCAAAACAGCGCGAGGTAGCCTCATCGTTTGCTTCTTGAAAAATCAGCAGTGGCCGTCGAGCAAGTCGACACTGCAGGGCAAGCGCATTAAGTGCGGTTGGATTTTCTTCACAGGCGTCGCCAATATAGACAATCGCCTTCACCGAGCGACTGCCTTGGAACTCACTTAGCGCGTGTTGAATGACGCGCTCAATCTGTGTCATGCCACCCCGACAGTGAACCGCATTTAACTCCGAGAGCAGTAGCGCAGGTTCGGTGAGCCATGGGCTGGCTCTAAACTCACCAAGCCCTCTGAAGTAACACAGCTGAAGCGCAAGTGTTGTGTCTTCAGCGGCGGCCTCAAAGAGTGATTGATGCAATGATCGTGCAACATGCCACGTTGGCTCTCGAGACGCGGTCGCATCAAGCGCAAAAATAAGGCGTGTCTGCGCGTCTGCGACGCGTTTGACCGCGCGCGCTTTAGTGACAAACGCAGAGACGCTGCGCGTGCGTGTCGTAACCCGTTTTGCGATGAGAAAGCCCTCAGTGATCGGGCTCATAGTAACGGTTTAGCCCTCGTTGAGTAGACCTTGGTCGACGAGTTCTTTGAGGTAATGGCGCCGCGTCTTAAGTTCAACAATGGCCGAAGTGATATCAATATCGCTTCGCGTTTGTCTTTTATCGGACGCGATGTCGAGCAGTTTGCGACTCGATAAGTCGCTGGCATCGGTCCTGAGCGACCGTTTCGGAATCGATATGATAATGGGCACTGTACTGTCTCCCTCGGTCCAATGTGTAACTCGACCGATGCAATGTTTGTCTAGGTATAAAACTTTAGACCACCCATATGACAAAAGTTCAGCGCTATACTCCGTGTTGATGAATTTTTTGTTGCAGGGGATGCGCTTTGGACCTCATAGAGTTACGACGTAAACAAACGTTGCCGCCGGTAGACGCGGCGCTTCCAGGTCGTGATGCGCCTATGGCTGTGACCCACGATCACACAGTCTTGAAGACACCTTTGTCAGGACCTTTTCCGGCACATCTAGAACAGGCAATGTTTGGCCTGGGTTGCTTTTGGGGAGCTGAGCGTATTTTTTGGACACTGCCGGGTGTGTACACAACGGCGGTCGGCTACGCCGCAGGGATCACACCGAACCCGACCTATTACGAAGTCTGCACTGGGCAAACAGGACATAACGAGGTGGTATTGGTTGTTTTCGACCCGACCCAAACCAGCTATGCGACCCTTCTTGCCGTGTTTTGGGAGAGCCATGACCCAACCCAAGGAATGCGACAGGGTAACGATTTTGGTACACAGTACCGCTCGGGTATTTACACTTATTCAGAGGCTCAGACTGAGGCGGCAACCCTGAGTGCTGATGCTTATAACCAGCGTCTCAATGCGGCCGGGTTTGGCCGGATTACGACAGAGATCAGCGACGCGTCTGAGTTTTACTACGCGGAGGATCACCACCAGCAATACCTCGATAAAAACCCTCAGGGTTATTGTGGGATCAGTGGTACTGGAGTGACCTGCGCCATTGGGACGGGCGTGCTCGCCTAGCCCAGTTCTCTGGCCAGTACGGCACAGACGGCCGTATCGACGCTCAAAATTCGATCGCCAAGACTCACCAGGGTGGCGCCCATGTCTTGGGCAAGTGCCACCTCGTAGTCTATGAATCCGCCTTCAGGGCCAATGAGCAGCGCACGCGGCTGCGCAGAATCAGCGTTGAGTATGTCGTGCCCACCGGGGTGCGCCAAGAGCACTTGGCGCCCTTGGGTTACATCCGCCAGCTGATCCTGCATGAACGGTTTAAATCGCCGATGCTGAAAAATACGCGGCATGACCGTATCGCCGGAACGCTCCATTCCTTGAATAAGCGCTGTTTCTACTTTGTCATCGCTGAGATACGGAGACTGCCAGAAGCTCTTCTCGACACGGTAAGAGTGAATGAGGTGTAGTTCGCCGACACCAAATTCGGCCACAGAGCGAAAAATGCGTCTGAGCATCTTCGGCCGCGGCAGAGCAAGGATAACTTGAGTGGGGTGCCGCGCCCGAGGTAAGTCTTGCAACTCTACGTCGAGCGACACTTCGCTGTTGGTGACCGAGACGACGGTGGCGAGGCCACTTTTGCCGTTGATGAGTCCGACACGAACGGTCTGTCCGGGAGTGACCTTTAATATCGACAGTAGGTGTTTCGCACGGTAATCCCTGAGGACCACCGTCGCGTGCGCGACCCAGTCGAGTTCTCTGAGTAAGACAATATTCATAGAAAACGAATTAGTCCGTCCACAGGTCGTAGTCGTCGGCGTCTGTGACCTTGCGTGAGACGATATTGCCCGGCTGTAAGCCTGTATTGTCGCGCAGATAAACCGCGCCATCGATCTCAGGTGCGTCGCCTTTTGAGCGACCTATGGCACCGTCCGGTGTAATTTCGTCAACGATTACATCCAAGGAGTGACCTATTTTTTGCTTCAACCGCGCGGAGCTGATTTCCTGCTGAAGGGCCATGAACCGATGCCAGCGTTCCTCCTTCACGGCCTCAGAGACCGGGTTGTCCAGAAGATTGGCGGCAGCGCCTTCTACGGCAGAATATTTGAAGCAACCCACGCGGTCCAACGAGGCTTCTTTGATGAATCCCAGTAGCTCTTCAAACTCGGCTTCTGTCTCGCCTGGGAAACCAACAATAAAGGTTGAGCGAAGCGTAATGTCGGGGCAAACGGCTCGCCAGGCCTTGATACGATCGAGAGTCTTTTCGGCAGCCGCTGGTCGGCGCATGCGCTTTAATACTGAGGGGCTGCCATGCTGAAGTGGAATGTCCAGATAGGGCAGAATCTTGCCCTCGGCCATGAGAGGAATGATGTTATCCACATGAGGGTAAGGGTAAACGTAGTGCAGTCGTACCCATATGCCCAAGTCGCCCAGCGCCGTTGCGAGATTGATGAGATCGCTTTTTAGCGGGCGCCCATCCCAAAAGTCTGTGCGGTATTTTATATCGACGCCATAGGCACTGGTGTCTTGCGAGATAACAAGAAGCTCTTTAACGCCAGATCGCGCAAGTTGCTCCGCTTCTCGCATCACATCGCCAATAGGGCGACTGACCAAGTCTCCACGCAGACTTGGGATAATACAAAACTGGCAACGATGGTTGCAGCCCTCTGAAATTTTCAAATAGGCGTAATGTCGGGGGGTGAGCTTGACACCCTGTGCGGGTATGAGATCAAGCTTGGGGTCGGGCTTGTGTGGGTTAGGCAGTACTCGACGGACTTCGGAAAGCACTTCCTCATAAGCCGCCGGACCGGTAATACCCAAGACTTTCGGGTGGCGCTCTAAAACTAAATTAGCTTGCTCGCCACCACCCATACAACCGGTGACCAGGACCCGACCGTTCTCTTCAAGCGCCTCGCCAATCGCAGCCAGCGATTCTTCCTTTGCGCTGTCGATAAACCCACAGGTATTCACAATGACAACACCGGCATCGGTATAGGAGGGCGAGACCTCGTAGCCGTCGAAGCGCAGCTGGGTCAGTATTCGCTCAGAATCGACCAAGGCTTTAGGACAGCCTAAGGAAACGAAACCGACTTTTTGGGGCTGAGACATTGAGGTTTACCGTATCAATCGTGTGCCGCATTGTCTCATAGCGTGACGTCTCGTTCGCTGCCGTAAGTGTTAACCGGTAATTCTGCACGCAATCGCTTTAATAAGTCTTCGGACTCGTCTTTGTTGAGAAACTCGCCAATGGCGGTTCGACTCTCACGGTTATGCAGCCACAACTGAGGGCCTTCCCACTTATTTTTCGGACTGATGACGTTGACGGCTGTTTCACTGCGTGCCCAGAGCCACGTTCGTTTAGGCACAAAGTATCCTTTCTCCACCCTTATGAACTGCTCTGAGACCGTCACAATTTGACGGTATTCGAGGTTCCAACTGACGTAATACAGCGCCCCCGCAAGCGCCATGAGCTCAGCACCTGCAAACGGTAAAATTGGCCAGGCACCGAGCAGCGCAAAGCCAATTGCTGCGCCCAATGACGGAATGGAAATCGCAATGAGCGCATAGAGGTTGGTCTGCCACGTCGCACTCTTGTTGGGTTTAACAATAATAATACGGGCGTTATCTTCAGACTGTTCGGTAATCACTGCGTCAACCCTTCTAAGGCGCTTTTCAGCCTAATGATCAAAGTGAGAACGGTATCGGGGTGAACGCCGAAATCCAATCACCTGTTGAAGGTGCGCACAGTTTAAGTCGTGTCGCATGCAGTAAAAGTCTTGGAGACGCAGCCAATGCGCTGTCGTGGGCGTACATATCGCAGCCAATAATGGGGTGCCCCAAGGACTGCATATGAATACGAAGTTGGTGAGAACGCCCTGTGACAGGCATGAGCTTGATCAATGTTCGGTTTCCTGAGCGCTTGAGCACTCTGAAGTGAGTTAGCGCCTGTTTGCCGCGGACTTGGCAAATCATTTGTTTAGGGCGATTGGGCCAGTCGGTTGCGATGGGCAGTTCCACCGAGCCCTCATCGTCTATAAGTTCACCCCACAAAATTGCTGTGTACTCTTTCTGAATCTGTCGACGTTGGAATTGTCGCGCGAGCTCCGAGAGACTCGCTTTATGCTTGGGTACGACCATGATTCCAGAGGTGTCCAGGTCTAATCGATGCACCGCATGAACGTCGGGGAATCGTGGCTGAAGGCGCCGAATCAAGCTGTCGTGATTCAAAGGGTGCCGTCCGGGGACGCTCAACAAATGATGGGGTTTATCGATTAACAGAAGGTCCGCATCCTCGTACACGATGTGGATGGATTCTTGGCTGTGAGGGACTAAGTAGGGCGGTAACTCGTCGTACTCAGGTGCTGATGGTGATGATGGTGCGTTGGGCGTCACGCCGCGACTCGGCGCTCGAGAGCTTGCAAGTAACGCCTGACACTTTCGGCGAAACCATACCGGAGGGCGTCGGTAATCAATGCGTGTCCAATGGACACCTCTAGTAAGTGGGGGATCGTGAAGTCGGGAAGGTTTGTCAGGTTCAAATCATGGCCGGCATTAATTCCCAGACCGGCATCGTGCGCCGCGACGGCGGCTTCTGAAAACTGGCAAAGAACACGCTCAAAATGACCGGCGGCGTGTGCCACGGCATAGGACTCTGTGTACAGCTCGACGCGGTCGGCACCGATCTCGGCAGCTGCACTCATGCTCTTAGGCTCAGGATCCATAAATAGACTGACGCGACAGCCCATGGCTTTGAGCGACGCAATAATCGGCACGAGTCGCTCAGCGTCTTGGCTTAAATCAAAGCCATGGTCTGATGTCAGCTGAGCGTTGGTGTCAGGCACAAGGGTCACTTGCGCGGGACGTGTGGCCTCGACGAGCGCCATAAATCCGGGGTAGGTCGCGATTCCGTCTCGATCGCTCGGCATGCGAGGCGCAAAAGGGTTGCCTTCTAGATTGAACTCGACCGCAAGTGAAGACGCTAGGTCGTAGCAGTCGGTCACTCGAATATGGCGCTGATCGGGCCTTGGGTGAACCGTGATCCCGCCGGCCCCTGCTTCAATAGCAGTCGCTGCAAATTCAAGTGGCGAGGGTACGAATGTGTCGCGCGAGTTTCGTATGAGCGCGACTTTGTTGAGATTAACGCTGAGTACAGTCATGGCGAGACGCGGGTCACTCTCAAGAGGACGATTGGATCCACTGGGACGTTTTGAAGCGGCATCTGGCCTTGTTCGGTTGTTCCCACCGCGTTTGCCGTTGGTGATGAGGCCATAAAATCGACGATGCGCATGCCACTTATGACTTCCCCAAACACCGTGTAGCCTGCTTTAAAGGGCGTCCAGTCGAGATTCGGATTGTTACGATGGTTGATAAAAAATTGACTGCCCGCCGAGTCTGGATCACTGGTTCGAGCCATGGCAAGCGTGCCACGGTCGTTATGCACACGATTTTTGGACTCATTGACCACCGATCGCTCTGTTTTTCGCTGCTTTAAATCCACGTCAAAGCCACCGCCCTGAACCATGAAGCCCTCGATAATGCGGTGAAAAACAGTATTTTCGTAAAAACGCTCATCCACGTGACCGAGAAAATTTTCAACGGTCTTGGGTGACCTGTCGGCGAAGAGCAAGACGGTGATGTCTCCCTCGCTTGTCTCGAGTTTCACAATGGGGTTTTCCGCACTGGCAAATGAGCTCAAGGAACAAACGAATGTGGCAATAAGGCCGATTAAGATCTGTTGGGCATATTTCACGGAATTCTCCTTGGCGATTTATCGCCAGCCGTCGTTGCGGCGACGTTTGACGGAAAGGCGGGGTACGAGTAAGGCGATCATTATGCCGAGGGCAATCAAGACAACGACTTCAATGGTGCGGTTGCTTGAGATTCGATCCTGAAGTCGTGCGTTCTCAAGTTTCAGTAAATCGTTACGCGCGTTAGCGTCTTCTAACTTTCCAGTGAGGCTCTTGGTCATTTGATCAAGTTGAATCGCATTTGCAGAGACGCGCTTAACCTCCGCCAGCGTCTCCCGGGTCTGCTCAAGCTCTCGCGCTGCAGTGCTCATCGAGGAATCGGTCGAGGTCAGTTGCGCCATAGCCTCGTCGAGGTCGCGCTGCAGCTGGGCTGTGCGCTCAACTTCCTCAGCCAGTGTGGCCTCAAGGGCGTTGACCTGACTGCCCCGAGGTGCATTAGCCTGAAGGTACTGGGCTCGTAGGTAGCCTCGTGTGCCGCCTTTTGTCTCAATTTCAGCCCAGACACCGTCCTCGGTGAGTCCGTAATAGGTCACCTCAGTGCCCGACGGCAGCCCCTTGTTAATGATTCGATAGTCGCCGCCGGGGCCTGTGCGGACCGGTGTGAAAATAAGGTCCGTGACGTACCGGGTCTCGCTCGTTTTTGCGGTGTTCGTGTCGACTGAGTCTTGCGCTTGCGCGAGGGAGGGCAGCATAGCCAACGCTGTGATCGCTGCAAAAATTCGAAGTTTAGGCATAGTGAAATCGTTCCCCAACGACATTAAAACGTTGTCGTATTCTTGTTCTCATCAGAATTGGCGACCTCTTTTAAGTGGGGCCCCATAACAACCCCAATCAAAAGAATCAGTAACACGGAGAAACCCAGGCTCGACCAAAGCTTGAACGAGACCCAGGTTTCCATGGAATAATTATAGGCCACGTATAAATTGACGGCACCCACCATTGCGAAGTGCAGCGCCGAAACTAATGTGACTCGCTTCCAGATTTGTGCGGGCATTTGCACCCCGCCGCCCAGCAGGGCTTCAAAGAGGCAGCGGCCTCGGATTACATGCCAACCGACGCATGTGACCGCAAGCACCCAGTTTACTACCGTGGGCTTCCAAAAAATAAAAACAGGATCTCGCAACAAGACCGTGGCGCTGCCGAATACGGTGACAACCAATGCAACACCCAAGAGGCGCTTTTCGACGGCGCCCCATACAAGCTTCACAATGAGAAGCTGCAAAAAGGTAGCCGATATGAGCGCGATGGTGGCCGAATAAATGCCGTCGAACGTGTAGACCACATCGCCCACGGCAACCGTCGTACCTGACAGTTGGAACGTCAAAAAGAAAATGACAAGGGGTAAGAATTCTAGGAGTTGCTTCATGTCGGCTCTGGTATGATTCGGTTTTGGATAATCGGGCGGCTCTTGGGCTGCAAGTGTAGTAATTGTGATCGTTGACTACCACACACATTCGTTGGCTTCTGACGGAGCGCTATCACCGTCGGAGCTGCTCTCGCGTGCTCGTACGTCGGGCGTATCCAAGTTTGCGATTACCGATCATGACACAACCGCTGGCTATTTGTCGGTCAAAGACAGCGATGATGCCAGAGCGGTGGGATTGATTTCTGGTGTGGAGTTGTCGTGCAAGTGGGCGACTGCGTCGATCCATGTGGTGGGGCTGGGCTTTGATGCGCTGGCGCCTGAAATGCAAGCCATGATCAAGACGTTAACCGCTGCCCGACGCGCGCGCGCGAGCAAAATCGCCTCGCGACTGGAAAAAGCAGGTATCGCTGGCGCCTATGACGGTGCAATGGCCTTGGCCGGTGACAGCCAAATTGGTCGACCTCACTTCGCAGCATGGATGGTCGAAGCCGGCGCCGTGGGAAGTGTGACTGAAGCATTTGATAAATACTTGGGCGCAGGCAAACCGGGCGATGTGAAAATGTTTTGGCCGTCGCTGGCCGAGGTGGTTTCGGGTATTACCGCCTCGGGCGGGATCGCGGTGCTGGCGCACCCGCTGAAGTACCGACTGACGGGCATGAAACTTCGCGCCTTGCTGAACGACTTTAAGGCATCGGGAGGGCGAGCGATTGAAATTTTGAACGGTCGACAAACCGACGCCGACTCTAAGCGGCTTCTTCAGCTCATGGAATCCAATGATCTCATCCCTTCGGTAGGTTCAGACTTTCATCGCGAGTTTGAATACGGGCCGCGTCTGGGAATTGATGTCGAGCGACTGCCCAAGGGGCGTTACATATGGGAGGCTCTTGAGGCGGCCCTATGAGTCAATTCTTCTCGATTCATCCCGAAACACCACAGGGCAGACTGGTCCAGCAAGCGGTCGAAATATTGACTCGCGGTGGCGTGATTGTGTATCCCACCGACTCGGCCTATGCGCTGGGGTGTCTTTTGGACAATAAGGCAGGTGCCGAACGCATTCGTATGATTCGTAAGCTTGCAGATGATCATAATTTTACGCTCGTCTGCCGTGACCTGTCGGAGTTGTCACGCTATGCACGCGTTGACAACGCGGCTTATCGCCAGATTAAACACGCGACACCTGGGCCCTACACGTTTATTTTTGAGGCGAGTAAAGAGGTACCGCGGCGGCTGATGAATCCGAAGCGTAAGACGATCGGTTTGCGGGTTCCTGACAATGCCATTACTCAAGCGCTGCTGCATGAGTTGGCGGCACCCTTAATGTCCTCGACACTTTTGCTCCCGACAGATGACTATCCACTTAGCGATCCGTACGATATACGCGCAACCCTTGAGCATGACGTCGACTTGGTGATTGATGGCGGGTACTGTGGTCTGGAGCCGACGACAGTTGTTGATATGAGTGGTGACGAAACGAGGATTTTACGCCGCGGTTTAGGTGCCTTGGAAGCTTTTGGCTAGGTTCTAGGATTAATGTGACTGAGATCATCAACAAAACGGATGCAGAGACTGAGCTCGCGAAAAACGAGCATGACGGCGCGAGCACGGATCGCTCGCCGCCCGATTCGCTGCGCGCGTCAGACGCTGTGGAAAAGCGTATGGGGCAGCCGCAGCAAGGCGAGATGCCGTTCGCCGTGGTTTTAGGCGAGGCCTTAACAGAGCTGCCCAAAGATTTGTATATTCCACCGCGAGCCCTCGAGGTTTTTCTTGAGGCGTTTGAAGGCCCGCTCGATTTATTGCTGTACCTCATTCGGCGCCAGAATCTCAATATTCTTGATATTGACGTCGCGAGCATTACAGAGCAGTACATGCAGTACGTTGATCTCATGGATGCCATGCAGTTTGAGTTGGCGGCGGAGTATCTGCTCATGGCGGCGATGTTGGCGGAGATCAAGTCGCGTATGTTGCTGCCTCGGTCTACCGAAGTCGATGACGAAGAGGAAGACCCAAGGGCGATGCTGGTAAGGCGCCTTCAGGAATACGAGCGATTTAAGAAGGCGGCCGAGGACATGGCGGCCCTGCCGCGTGTCGAGAGAGACACCTGGGTGGGTTCTGCGGAGCCGCCGGTGAGCGAGCGTACCAAGCCTCTGCCGGACGTGAACTTGCAAGATCTTGTGATTGCCTTTTCGGAAGTTCTAAAGCGTGCAGACCTCTACGAGAGTCACCAGATTAAGCGCGAGTCACTGTCCACGCGGGAGCGCATGGCCGACGTGCTACAGGCGCTTCAGAAGCAAGAATTTTGCTCTTTTGATGCCCTATTTAAGGTTGAAGAAGGACGCTTGGGGGTTGTTGTGACGTTCCTGGCAATTTTGGAATTGATTAAAGAGTCTTTGGTCGACATCGTGCAGTCAGAAGAATTTGCGCCGATCCATATCAAAGCAAGAAGCGAGTAAATATGGCTATGGGTGATCATGATCTAGTTGAAATTCTTGAGGGTGCATTGCTTGCAGCGGATGAGCCACTCACCAAGAAGCAACTGGCTCAGTTATTTGACGAGTTGGACCGACCGGCTGCGTCGGACATTACCACTGCACTCGAAGAGGTTTCTTCGCGTTGTGACGGCCGCGGGTTTGAACTTGCCGAGGTCGCCAGTGGCTTTCGGTTTCAAGTGAGGCAGCATTTATCGCCGTGGGTGAGCAAGCTCTGGGTCGAGCGTCCCCCTCGTTACTCGCGAGCGCTGCTGGAGACACTGTCCCTGATTGCCTATCGTCAGCCCATTACGCGCGGTGAAATCGAAGATATTCGCGGCGTGGCGGTGTCGAGCAATATTATGAAAAGTCTGCTCGAGCGAGACTGGGTCAAGGTTGTTGGACACCGCGATGTGCCGGGCAAGCCCGCGATGTACGCGACGACCCGCGGCTTTTTAGATTACTTTAACCTCAAGTCCTTGGATCAGCTGCCGCCACTGGCGGACGTCAAGGATCTTGAGACGATGACCAGTGCGCTGCCGCTTGAAGAGTTTCACGATTCGCGAGACGACGAAGCAGGCGCTGAGGGTCCAGAAACGCAAGGGATTGCAGTGAGCGCAACGCCCGAAACTGAGGAGGCGGACTCGGAATGAGTGATGCCGATAAGCAAATTAAGAAAGTGATTCTGGATGACGGTGAGGTTAAGCCCGACGGTGAAAAACTGCAAAAGGTCCTGGCACGCATAGGCCTTGGTTCACGTCGAAAGCTCGAGGAGAGTATTAAAGCCGGCGAGATTACGGTAAACGGATCGATGGCAAAGCTGGGTGATCGTGTTGTCGCCGGTGACAAAATTAAGTTTAAAGGGCGGCCAGTCGCTAATGACGAAAAGTTAGAGAACAGGGTTATCGTCTACCATAAGCCTGTGGGCGAGGTTTGCTCGCGTAAAGACCCAGAGGGTCGCGCGACCGTCTTTGACGGGCTGCCGCGTCTAAAGTCTGGGCGATGGGTTTCTGTGGGTCGACTCGACTACAACACCTCGGGCTTGTTGCTGTTAACAACGGACGGGGAGCTGGCTAATGCGCTCATGCACCCCTCGAGCCGCGTTGAGCGTGAGTACCTCGTGCGGGTTATGGGTCGCGTTGATGAAGCGATGCTTCAGCGGCTGAAGTCAGGCGTAGACCTGGACGACGGGCCGGCTCGATTTACCGACATTCAAGAAGGCGGCAGCGACAGCGAAGGGATTAATCGATTCTTTTACGTGGTGTTGTCCGAGGGGCGTAATCGGGAAGTTCGTCGCCTCTGGGAGTCCCAAGGCGTCACGGTCTCGCGGTTGAAGCGCGTGCGCTACGGTGAGGTTTTTATTCCCTCAAAGCTGAAGAAAGGCCAGTGGATGGAGTTGAAGCCGCGTGATGCGGAAGTGGTCTATACCATGGCCCAGTTGGCGCCCAAGCCGATCTATCGACCCACTAAGAAAGTGGCTGAAAAGCGCGAACGACAGGCCAGCAAGAGTGGCAAACACCCCGGTCGCCGCACAAAGAAGGTGAATCTGTAGCGACGTGCCTTACTGCGCGCTGAGCGCCTGCCCGTTCAGGTCTAAACTTGCATCGCTCATGAGGTACACCCACTGGGCGATAATGTCTTCTGGGTGAGGATTGGTGGTTGGCGGTTCCCCCGGGAAGGCAGTGCGTCGCATCGCGGTATTTACGGCGCCAGGATTTAAGGTGTTGACCCGGATCGAAGAGGTTGCACCAAGCTCGTCGGCGAGAACTTGCATCAGTCCCTCTGTTGCAAACTTTGAGACCGCGTAACTGCCCCAGTAGGCGCGACCAGTTCGTCCCACGCCGGAACTTGTAAATACCACCGACGCTGACGCGGCCTCATCGAGTAAGGGCAGTAGCGTCTGAGTCAACATGAAGCCTGCATTCACGTTGACCTGCATCACCTCGTGCCACGTAGCGGCTCGGGTTTGCGCGATCGGCTTTCGATCGCCCAGTAAACTTGCGTTATGAAGAAGGCCGTCCAGTTTCGGTAATGCCTCTGACAATGAGCCCGCAAGGGTCACGAAGTCGTCGTGTGTCGCCCTTGATAAATCCATAGGCAGCAGTGCAGGTTGTGGGGCGCCAAGATCAACGATTTCGTCATAGAGGTCTTCAAGCCGCGCTTCGTTTCGACTCAGCAGTAAGACCTCGGCGCCGCGAGATGCGAATGCGAGACTCGCCGCTCGGCCAATACCTTCGGCCGCCCCGGTGACTAATATTGTCTTTCCCGCAAGTTCGTCAGTGGCAGGTGACCAAGCGTGAGGTGCTACTGGCATTAGAGCTGTTTCCTTATCCATTGGCAGAGGTCTTGTGGTGTGTCGACACACAGATCGGCGCCCCACTGGTCTGGGTCGTCATGATCCTCGATGTAGCCATACTTCACCGCGATGGTGAAACACCCCGCCGCATTGCCCGCCTGAATATCTCGGATGTGATCGCCCACGTACACCATTTCCTCGGGCGCGACCTGCAGTTGTGTCGCGGCCAGTAAAATGGGCTCGGGGTGCGGCTTAGCCTTGGTGACGTCACACGGCGTGACCAGGCTGCCCGCTGGCGGCTGAAATTTCATCGCTGTCATCAGCGGGTCGGCAAAACGCCTGAATTTATTGGTCACAACGCCCCAGCGCCTGTCAGCCTCATCGAGGCGTTTTACGACGTCAAGGAGGCCGTCGTAAGGGATGGCTGACGTGCCGAGTTCTGCTTCGTACCAGTCAAGGTATTGCGCCCTGTAGACTTCCCAGCGAGGGTCGCCTTCCTCGACACCCGTGGCCTCCGTGACGAGGCGTCCGGATCCATACGAAATCAGCTTGCGTGCGTCATCAAATGGCTTCTCTTGACCCCCCAGCTCGCAACACAGCTTGCGGTAGGCGGCGAGCAATTCACTGGCGGTGTCCACGAGCGTGCCATCGAGGTCGAAGACGAAGGCTTTAAATGTCTGATCGGTCACGCAGGCTTGCTCGCCCGAATCATGTAGTTGACCGAGACGTCGCGCTCTACAAGACGGTAGTGCTTGGTAATGGGGTTGTAGGTCATGCCAATATTCGCCTCGACCTTCAGTCCGGCAGCCCTGGCCCAGCGGGCAAGCTCGGAGGGCTTTATGAGCTTATTGTACTCGTGGGTCCCCTTGGGCAATAAATTAAGCACGTACTCTGCACCAACAATCGCAAACAGCCACGCCTTCGGATTTCGGTTGATCGTTGAAAAATAAAGGTCGGCACCTGGCTTTGCCATATCGGCACAGGCCTGTATCACTTTGGACGGATCGGGAACGTGTTCCAGCATTTCAAGGCATGTGACGACGTCATAGGTTTCAGGTTGCTCTAGCGCAATCGCTTCGGCGGTCGTTTGGCGGTAGTCGATCTCCAACTGAGACTCGAGTAAATGAATTCTTGCAACAGAAAGTGGGGCCTCGCCCATATCGATGCCGGTAACCGTGGCACCGCGGTGTGCCATCGCCTCACTGAGCAAGCCACCACCGCAGCCCACGTCGATTAACCGCTTACCCCGTACGTCACTGAACTGGTCGATCCATCCGGCACGCAGCGGGTTAATGTCGTGCAGCGGCTTGAATTCACTGTTTTCGTCCCACCACCGCGAGGCCAGGGCTTCGAATTTCGCGATTTCATCGGGGTCTACATTGCTGTGTGTCATCGTATGCTCAACTGTTAGGTCTGATGGGTGCAAGACGGCTTCGTCTAGCCTATGGCGAGAGTTTACCGCGCCATGCGGCGGCTTTGTGGTGTAACGCGTCGCTGTCCAGAGTTTGCAACTGTCGGTTTTTGACCACGTTTTTGCCCGCGATCCAGCTCCAGGTGACTTCGGACCCCAAGTTGGCGTACACAAGATTGGACTCAATTTGATGATTGGGTTCCATTCCAAGGTGTGTGAAATCTAAGGCAATGAAGTCGGCAGACTTCCCCGGCTCTAAGCTGCCGGTGACATGATCCAGTCCCAAAGCACGAGCGCCGTCGAGTGTGGCCATTTGAATCGTGTCTCGTGCCGACATCGCCGTCGGGTCCTTACTTTCAAGCTTGGCCAATAAGGACGCGGCCTGCATTTCTGCCAAGCCGTTCAATTTGTTGTTGCTGGCCGCGCCATCGGTACCCAGCGCCACATTGACGCCCGCGTCTTTGAATTTTTTTACGGGGCAGGCCCCCGATGCCAGCTTCATGTTCGATCGAGGGCAATGAATGACATGGGCACCGTGCTGGGCGACGGTTTCGATGTCCTGATTGCCAACCGCGGTCATGTGGACGCATTGAGTCCGGGGGCCAAGGAGGCCAATGCGAGCCAGCAAGTCGACGGGGCGTTCGCCCGTGGCCTCGACGTGAGACAGGACTTCAGCGGCTGTTTCGTGAAGGTGAATTTGGACGACGGCGTCCAGCTCATTGGCGAGCATGGCGGTTTGAGACAGCAGGCTTTCGTCGACCGAATAGGTTGAATGAGGACCAAATCCAATGTCGACGAGATCGTCGTGTTTAAAGTGATCGTTAAGTGCCAAGCCCTTATCAAGGTATTCGCGGGCGTCGGCGGCCCAAGCGGTAGGTATGTCCATGATGGGGAAAACGAGCTGTGTCCGCAGACCCGCTGCGCGCAGTCTTTGTGCGCTCACGTCGGGAAAAAAATACATGTCGCTGCTCGTGGTGATGCCACTGAGCAACATTTCGGCCGCGGCTAAGTCGGTACCGTCACTGATAAATTCGCTTGAGACCCACTGACTTTCGAGCGGCCAAATTTTATCGTTCAGCCAAGCGGACAGCGGCATGTCGTCTGCGTAGCCGCGAAGCAGGGTCATCGCAGCGTGCCCATGCGCATTTACAAGGCCTGGCATGAGGACATGACCCGGCAACTCCACATGGTCTAGGTCCTTGAGTTGCCGGGCTTCAGTGCTGGGTAGCAGCTGTTTGATCAAGCCGTCTTGCACCACGATGCTGTAATTGTTCAGAACGGATTGCGTTCCTGAAACGGGAATTATCGTGTCTGCGTGAACCGCAAAATTGACTGATGTCATGGATCTGTAGCTCCTAATATTGAGCGTCGCTAAACGTAGCCTTAACAGGCTGAATTTGATAGTATTTACAGCTTATTCACGGCCAGGTTTTGGCGGCACTCCCGTCATCAAAAAAGTCATCGGATGTCAGATCAGCAGCAAGATTTAGCGAAAGAAGTATACCCAATTAATATCGAGGACGAACTCAAGCAATCCTACATGGAATATGCGATGAGCGTTATCGTCGGGCGAGCACTGCCCGACGTGCGAGACGGCCTCAAGCCTGTCCATCGACGGGTGTTGTTTGCCATGAACGAGTTGAACAACGACTGGAACAAGGCGTACAAAAAGTCTGCGCGTGTCGTGGGTGACGTGATTGGTAAGTACCACCCTCACGGTGATTCTGCGGTCTACGACACAATTGTGCGTATGGCTCAGACATTTTCATTGCGTTACCCGCTGGTCGACGGCCAAGGTAATTTTGGCTCGATCGATGGCGACTCTGCTGCTGCAATGCGATACACCGAGATTCGAATGGCCAAGCTGGCCCATTCGCTGCTCGCTGACCTTGAGAAAGACACGGTCGATTTTGCGGAAAACTACGACGGCACGGAACACATCCCCGTTGTACTTCCAACGCGTGCTCCAAACCTGTTGATTAACGGGTCTGCCGGCATTGCGGTGGGCATGGCAACAAATATACCACCGCACAATATGCGCGAGGTGGTTGCCGGATGCCTTGCAGTACTTGAGAACCCTGAAATCAGCATTGATGAGTTGATTCGCTACATCCCCGGGCCAGACTTCCCCACAGCGGGGATTATTACCGGTCGAGCCGGCATTATTCAGGCGTATCGCACGGGTCGGGGGCGTATTTATGTGCGCGCAAAGGCGGAAGTCATTACCGATGATTCGAAGGGTAAAGACACGATTATCATCCATGAAATTCCCTACCAGCTGAATAAATCAAAGCTGCTTGAGCGAATAGCAGAACTGGTAAAAGAAAAGAAAATTGAGGGCATTACAGAGCTTCGCGACGAGTCCGACAAAGATGGACTGCGCGTGGTAATTGAGCTGCGTCGCGGCGAAGTCGGTGACGTGGTGCTGAATAATCTCTACGCACAGACCCAGCTTCAGGCCGTTGTCGGTATCAACATGGTGGCGTTGGTTGACGGGCAGCCGAAATTACTCAATTTGAAAGAAATTATTGAGGCATTTGTTCGCCATAGACGTGAGGTTGTGACGCGACGAACACTGTTCTTGTTGCGTAAGGCGCGAGAGCGAGGCCACGTATTAGAGGGCTTGGCCGTCGCCTTGGCCAACATTGACGCAATTATTGAGCTGATAAAGACATCACCCACCGCGGCCGATGCGCGCGAGCGTTTGGTGGCGTCAGCTTGGACGCCTGGTGACGTCACAGCCATGCTTGAGCGGGCTGGCGATGCGGCGTGTCGCCCCGAAGATCTGGAAGGTGACTTTGGGTTAATTGAGGGTGAGTATCATCTGTCACCGGCTCAGGCACAGGCCATTCTTGAACTTCGACTGAATCGCTTAACCGGCCTGGAGCATGAGAAGTTGCTTCAAGAATACGCCGATAAAGTGGCTGAAATTGCGGACTTGCTCGATATTTTGGGTGATCCCGATCGATTGCGTACGGTGATACGTGCAGAGCTTGAAGAGCTGGTCGAAGACTTTGGTGATGAGCGACTGACGGAAATTACCGATTCGGCACACGACCTGACGGTCGAGGACCTCATTACAGAAGAAGATCGTGTTGTCACGATTTCTCACCAAGGCTATGCCAAAACGCAGTCGTTAACGGACTATCAGGCTCAGCGACGAGGCGGTACTGGGCGAAGCGCCACTGCGGTCAAGGATGAGGACTTTGTCGAGCATCTGCTGATTGCGAGCACTCACGCCACGGTGTTGTGCTTTTCAAACCTTGGAAAAGTGTATTGGTTGAAGGTGTTCCACATCCCATTGGCGAGTCGGAATGCGCGCGGAAGACCGATGGTCAACTTGCTTCCGCTCGATGAAGGGGAGCGTATTACTTCGATTTTGCCGATTGAGGGCTACGACGAGGATCAGTACGTCTTTATGGCGACTGAGAACGGGACGGTCAAGAAAACGGCTGCGACTCAGTTTGCGCGACAGCGCAGCGTAGGGTTGCGAGCGATTGAGCTGGACGAAGGCGATGTGTTGATCGGCACGGCGATTACCGACGGCGAAAGCGACATTATGTTGTTTTCCTCAGAGGGCAAGGCCACACGCTTTAATGAGTCTCAAGTTCGAGCCATGGGTCGAACAGCTCGCGGCGTTCGGGGTATTAATCTTGCCGCAGGGCACAAACTGATTTCCCTGATTGTTCCCAAGGTGGCAGGCCGAATTCTGACGGTGACTGAGCACGGCTACGGCAAGCGCACTGAAAATGACGAATTCCCTGCGAAAGGTAGAGGCGGGAAAGGCGTTATTGCCATGTCGACCTCTGATCGAAACGGATCACTTGTTGGTGCGGTTCAGGTGTGGGACGGCGACGAGATGATGCTCATTTCTAATCAGGGCACCGCCGTGCGGACTCGTGTCGATGAGGTGAGTCTCTTGGGTCGAAATACCCAAGGCGTCAGAGTCATTCGCACCCGTGACGGCGAAGCACTGGTGAGTGTGAGTCGTATTGCGGAGGATGACATTGTCGCAGAGCCGGCTGAGGCGGTTGTGGCTGACCCTGTGGCTGAGGACAGTGTCGATAGTGGCAGTGACGAGACGCAAGAGTGAGTAGAGTTCACAACTTTTGTGCGGGGCCTGCGGCGCTTCCCGTAGACGTGTTGGAGCGTGCTCAGGGCGAAATGCTCGATTGGCACGGTGCCGGCGCCTCGATCATGGAACTCAGTCATCGCAGTCCTGAGTTTGTCGGTGTCGCCGAGCGCGCAGAAGCGGGGCTTCGTCGCTTATTGAACATCAGCGACGACTACGCTGTGCTTTTTCAGCAAGGTGGGGCTTCTCAGCAATTTGCTTCGGTGCCGCTCAATTTGTCAGACAAAGGAGACACCGTCGATCAGGTGGTGACGGGGCAATGGTCCAAGAAGGCCCTCGCAGAGGGGCGGCGTCTGGTTAATGTGAACGTCGCCTCAAGCTCTGAGTCGTCAAATTTTACGACGGTTCAAGACCGGGCTGACTGGTCGACCTCCGACGACGCAGCCTATTTGCACTACTGTCCCAATGAGACGATCGGCGGGCTTGAGTTCGATTATGTTCCCCAAAGCGCCTCGCCTTTGGTGGCTGACATGTCGTCAACTATTTTGTCACGGCCGGTAGATGTTGACCGGTTTGGCGTTATTTACGCCGGTGCCCAAAAAAATATTGGTCCCGCGGGACTGTGTATTGTGATTGTGCGTCGAGACCTTTTGGACCGTGCGCGGTCTGACATTCCCGCCATGCTCCACTGGAAAGTCGCGGCGGACAACGACTCCATGTACAACACACCGCCCACATTCGGAATTTATCTGTCGGGACTCGTCTTTGAGTGGATCGAAGCGCGTGGCGGTCTCACCGCTATGCACCAAGCGAATCAGCGAAAGGCTCAGACGCTTTACGGCACTATCGATGCCAGTGACTTTTACAGTAACCCCGTAGACCTTCGGTATCGGTCGTTAATGAACGTACCCTTTACGCTTGCGGACGACACGCTGGATAAGCAGTTTCTCAAGCAGGCAGAGGCAGAGGGACTGATGAATTTGAAAGGGCATCGCTCGGTGGGCGGAATGCGCGCCAGTATTTACAACGCAGTAGAACAATCCTCCGTTGATGCATTGTGCGATTTCATGCATCGTTTCGAAAACGAGCACACATAGAGACCAGTTGCTATGGCGACGGATGATCAGTTAGCCGACATTCGAACGGATATCGATTCAATAGATCAGCAATTACTCGAGTTGATCAACGCGAGAGCGGAGTGCGCGCGTCGTGTAGCACAAATTAAGTTGGCGGCGAGCCAAGACGGTGATGCGCTATTTTATCGTCCAGAGCGTGAGGCTCAGATTTTGAGGGCCATTCAAGAGCGCAATCCTGGGCCCCTCTCTGCGGATCAGGCGGCGCGGATTTTTCGTGAAATCATGTCGAGTTGCCTTGCTTTGGAGCGCCCGCTGACTGTGGGGTTCCTGGGCCCCGTAGGCACCTATTCACAAGCCGCGGCACTCAAGCACTTTGGGCAATCTGCCATTTTGGAGCCGCAGCCCACCATTCGCGACGTTTTTCGGCGAGCGGAGGACCGCGCCTGCGATATGGCCGTGGTTCCTGTAGAGAACTCAACAGAGGGCATGGTCGGTCAAACGCTCGATTGCTTTCTCGAATCATCCTTACAAATTATCGGTGAGGTTGAGCTTCCTGTTGTTCACCATTTAATCGCGTCTGCCGGTCAAAGTATGTCAGATATTCGGGCCGTCTGCGGGCACGAGCAGGCGTTGGGCCAATGCAGAGATTGGCTCGATTCAAATTTACCGGGAATTCCCAGAGACGTGTGCCGCAGTAATGGTGAAGCGGCTCAGCGTGCGCAGAGTGAGCCCGGTATTGCTGCAATCGCTGGGGATCTGGCGGTTGAGAATTACGGTTTGGCCAAGCTCGCTGAAGCGATTCAGGATATTGCCCACAACACCACACGTTTCTTCGTCGTTGGTAGAGAGATGGTCCCTGCAAGTGGTGCAGATAAGTCGTCAATTCTCATTGCCAGTCGCAACCGGCCTGGAGCACTTTTAAATTTGCTTCGACCGTTTGAGGAGCGCGGCATCAGCCTCACTCGAATCGATTCGAGGCCCTCTAAGACGGAAAAGTGGACCTATATGTTCTTTATCGAGTTCGAGGGGCATTACTCGGACGCTGTAGTGCGAGAAGTGATGTCGGCGCTTGAAGAAAACTCCATCTTACTCAAGCCACTGGGCTCTTACCCAAAAGCACCGATCTGATGACGCAATTTCAAGCGAGAACGGTTGCCTTCATTGGACTAGGCCTTATATCTGGGTCTCTGGCGCGCGCACTGCGTGGCAGTACCTGGCGCGGTAAGCTGATTGCCTGGGGGCCACGTGAGGCGAGTTTGAAGCGCGGTAGAGCATTGGGGGTTGTGGATGATTATTCCCTCGCGCTTGACGAGGTGATTGAGCAGGCAGACGTCATCGTTGTGGGTGCGCCGCCTGCAGCGACCGCATCAGTTCTGCGCGACATCATGGGCACGCTTGCGGTGACGACGCATCAGCCCATTATTACGGACCTGGCCAGTATTAAGGGTTATGTGGTTGATTCTGTGCCTTACGATTACCCACATTTCGTACCCGGACACCCCATAGCCGGCTCAGAGCACAGCGGTGTTGAACATTCAGATGCAGGTTTATTCACCGGCCGGGAAGTGATCCTCACACCACTGCCTCATACCGCAGCCGCGGCCGTGGCGCAGGTCGAGGCGATGTGGGCGTTAACGGGGGCGTACATCCGAGCGATGGACGTACCGCAACACGACGCGCTATTGGCGGCCAGTTCTCACATGCCCCATGTTGTCGCTTACGCTTTGACCCGGGCGCTTGAGCGAGATGCTTCCGACCCGATGATTCATGGTGGTGGCGCACTCCGTGATATGACGCGTATTGCAGGGTCAGACCCTCGAATGTGGACTGATATAGCGGTGACGAACCGACAAGCGCTGCTGGCGGCAATTGATCAGTTTGAGGCTGAGATGACGATGCTCCGTGAGCTGGTCGATCTAAAAGACGCGCAGGCGCTGGAAGAGTATTTCTCGATTTGTCGTGCGCATCGACGCGACCACGACGGTATTTTAAATCCTATTTCTGAGACGGCAGCCAAGGAGAATCATGAAGTTTAAAGTCGAGTCTGGAGGCTCGCTACAGGGCGCTATTCGAGTGCCGGGTGACAAGTCCATGTCCCACCGAACGGTAATGCTGGGTGCGCTGGCAGAGGGCACGACTATTGCCACTGGCTTTTTAGAGGGGCATGACGCGCTGTGTACGGTTCAGGCATTTAAAGACATGGGTGTGACGGTACGCGGTCCCCAAAACGGTCGTATTGAGATTGACGGCGTGGGTATGCAGGGGCTGCAAAAACCCGACAATGTGCTTGATATGGGTAATTCAGGTACGAGCATCCGTTTGCTTAGCGGCTTGCTCGCCGCTCAGCGTTTTGACTCAACCATGACCGGTGATATTTCCCTGCAAAAGCGACCAATGGGGCGCGTGACTGACCCGCTGAAACTCATGGGCGCTGCAATTGGCAGTGAAGATGGACGGCCTCCGCTTGTTATTAAAGGGGGGCAGACGCTCAACGGTATTCACTACGAGATGCCCGTGGCCAGTGCGCAAGTAAAGTCCTGCGTCCTGCTGGCGGGCTTGTTTGCTGAAGGTCGGACCTCGGTGACGGAACCTGCACCAACCCGTGATCACACAGAGCGAATGTTGCGCGGTTTCGGTTATGACGTTGAACGTGAAAATGACGTGATCAGCGTACAGGGCGGGGGACGTCTTACGGCTGCGACATTCGATATTCCCGCGGACATCTCGTCTGCTGCGTTTTTCCTTGTTGCCGCCTCGATCGCACCGGGCTCTGACCTCACGCTAGAGCACGTGGGTATGAATCCCACTCGATCGGGTGTTATCACTATTTTAACGCTCATGGGTGCCGACATTGAGGTGCTTAATGAGCGAGAGGTTGGAGGAGAGCCGGTGGCGGACCTTCGGGTAAGGTCCTCAGCCTTGGTGGGGATAGAGATTCCAGAAGACCTCGTCCCACTGGCTATCGACGAATTTCCTGTCTTGTTCGTTGCCGCCGCCTGCGCAACGGGTCGAACGGTGCTGTGTGGTGCTGAAGAGCTGCGCGTTAAAGAAAGTGATCGGATTGCGTCAATGGCCGACGGCTTGTCGCGGTTAGGCATCGAAAATGAGGTGCTTGATGATGGCATTGTCATTGTGGGCGGATCACTCGAGGGCGGTGAAGTCGATACCTACAACGACCACCGAATTGCCATGTCGTTTGCTGTTGCGGCACTCCGAGCCTCCGGCACTATCTATATTAATGACTGCGATCACGTTGCCACCTCATTTCCAGGATTTGCGGAGTTGGCCGCAGGTGTTGGTCTAAAAGTGTCGGTTGAGAGCTGACGGCTTATGATTCCGGTGATCTGCGTTGATGGTCCAAGTGGCTCGGGTAAAGGAACGTTGTCGCAGCGCCTCTCGGAGGCGCTCGGGTTCAAGCTCTTGGACAGTGGTGCACTCTATCGAGTGGTCGGTTTCGCGGCGTCGCAGCAGGGCGTGGCTTGGGATGATGAGCCCGCTGTGGCGGCCGTTGCGCGCTCACTCAATGTTGAGTTTATCGCTTCAAACTTAGGCGTGCGGGTGCTCTATTTAGGCTCTGACGTGACCGACGAAGTGCGATCGGTCCAGGGCGCAGAAGGCGCCTCGGCGGTCGCGGCGCTGCCGTCTGTTAGAGACGCATTATTGTCGCGTCAACGCGAATTAGCAGTGGCTCCAGGTCTTGTGGCTGATGGTCGAGACATGGGTACCGTCGTTTTCCCTGCGGCGGGGCTGAAAATATTCTTAGAGGCCTCCGCACTCGCGCGCGCGCAAAGACGACAAAGCCAGTTGCAGCTGCAAGATGAGGATGTTAGTCTGCCGCGCCTTTTGGAGGCCATAGAAGCTCGCGATACCCGCGACCGAACACGGTCAGTATCGCCACTTGTGCCAGCGCAGGACGCCGTCGTTGTCGACAGTACCGACATGACAGCGGACGCTGTGTTTGACCGAGTGATGTCTTTGGTGGCCAAAAAAGGAATTGTGCACTGCGACGATTAAAGGCCTGACCCCTCGTGCAGTGTTTTATAAATCGACCCGGCTGGGTAGGACGGCTGGTGCTGCGAAGTTTGCAGCGATAAGACAGGTATATTCAATGAGCGAATCATTCGCCGAGTTATTCGAAGAAAGTCTCAAGACCGTTGACATGGAACCCGGCTCGATTGTTACGGGTGTCGTTATCGACATTGATAACGAGTGGGTCACTGTTCACGCGGGTCTCAAATCTGAGGGTGTTATTCCTCGCGATCAGTTTCTCAACGCCAGTGGCGAGTGCACGCTGAACATCGGTGACGAAGTCCAGGTGGCCTTAGAAACCGTTGAGGATGGATTTGGTGAAACTAAGCTGTCGCGTGAAAAAGCGAAGCGTGCTGAAGCGTGGAAGACACTTGAAGCCGCACACGTGGCGCAAGAAGTCGTTACGGGTGTTATTAATGGCAAGGTCAAGGGCGGTTTCACCGTCGATGTCGATTCCATCCGCGCGTTCTTACCCGGTTCACTGATCGACGTGCGTCCGATTCGCGAAACGGCGCATCTGGAAGGCAAAGAGCTCGAATTTAAGGTGATTAAGCTTGACCAGAAGCGCAACAACGTTGTGGTATCGCGTCGAGCTGTCATGGAGGCTGCGAACAGCGCCGAGCGTGACGAGTTACTGCAAAATCTACAAGAAGGTCAGAGCGTCAAGGGCGTGGTCAAGAACCTCACTGACTACGGTGCGTTTGTTGATCTGGGTGGCGTCGATGGATTACTGCACATCACTGACATGGCATGGAAGCGAATCAAGCACCCAAGCGAAGTGGTTGAAGTGGGACAAGAGCTTGATGTGAAGGTTCTTAAGTTCGATCGCGAACGCAACCGCGTATCGCTGGGTCTTAAGCAGCTGGGCGAAGATCCGTGGGTGGAAATTACAAATCGTTATCCAGAGGGCAGCCGCGTGAATGCGCGTATTACGAACCTCACGGACTACGGTTGTTTTGCTGAGATTGAAGAGGGCGTTGAAGGATTGGTTCACGTGTCTGAAATGGACTGGACCAACAAGAACGTACACCCGTCTAAGATCGTTCAACTCGGTGACGAAGTCGAAGTAATGGTGCTTGATATTGATCAAGAGCGTCGTCGTATTTCACTGGGTATTAAGCAGTGTCAGCAAAACCCATGGGATGCTTTCGCGGGCGAGCACGCGACGGGCGATAAGATTTCAGGTTCAATCAAGTCGATTACTGATTTCGGTATCTTCATTGGTTTGGCTGGAAACATTGACGGCCTGGTGCATCTCAGCGACATCAGCTGGAACGAGACCGGTGAAGAAGCGGTCCGTAACTACAAGAAAGGCGATGAGATCGAGACCGTTATTTTGAGCATCGATCCTGAGCGCGAGCGTATTTCGCTCGGCATCAAGCAGCTTGAAGAAGATTCCTTCACCATTTACTTGGGAGAGTCGGACAAAGGCAGCATCGTTAACGGTGAAGTGACTGAAGTTGATGCCAAAGGCGCTGTCGTCAAACTCAACGAGGAAGTTGACGGTTACATCAAGGTGGCTGATTTGAGTCGTGAGCGCATTGAAGATGCGCGCTCAGTCTTGTCTGTGGGTGAAAAGGTCGAAGCGAAGATTATTGCCATCGACCGCAAGACTCGCTCTATCGGTCTGTCGATCAAAGCCAAAGACATGGACGATGAGAAAGAAGCGGTCCAGTCGCTCAAGCAGCAGGATAATGCAGCATCACCGGGCACTATTGGTGACCTGATTAAAGCTCAAATGAGCGATCAGTAAAGCGTTACTTTTGTGTGGTACTCAAAAAGCCGGCATTGCCGGCTTTTTTTTGGATTGTAAACGAGCTCAGGGTTTATGCATGTGCCGCGAACGCCGGAAGCGATGCAGTGAAAGGGTTCGAAAAGCCAGCTTTCGGGGTGTTCTCACTAAGCCACTTGATCTTGAGGCGTTAGAGAAGTTCCTCAACAGGCTATGACCGCTTTTTTTTATGGATCACGCCAATAATAAAACGCATGTAAATGAGGCACTTGCGTCGACGCAAGTGTAAAGCGACAATGTTCGCCAGAGGTGGGGATACATGACACGTAGCGAACTCATAGAACTCATGGCGTCACAACAAAATCAACTGACAACGAAGGACGTCGAGTTGGCGGTGAAGTTGATGATCGATCATATGGCGGAATCACTCACGTCAGGTGAACGTATCGAGATTCGAGGGTTCGGCAGTTTCTCGCTGCACTACAGAGAGGCGCGGCAAGGCAGAAACCCAAAAACAGGTGACGCTGTCGAACTTGAGGGCAAATATGTGCCTCACTTTAAGCCGGGTAAAGACCTGAGGGAACGTGTGAATCGTTCAATCAAGGCGGTATTTTAATGCTCCGATGGCTACGTGCCGCCCTCATACTCGCAATGCTCTCCCTGTCTATTTTCTTAGGTGCGGTATTTGCCACTCAAAATACAGAGGCGGTACCCTTGATCTTGGGAACCATTAGCTTACCCGAGCAGTCGGTGGCCGTTTGGTTGCTGAGTTTTCTTATAGTCGGTGTGTTGCTTGGTCAACTGATTAGCTCAATGTTACTGCTGCAGCAGCGCGGTTCGTTGGCGGTGCTTAAGCGCGAAAATACAAAACTGAAGCGGCGTATTGAACAGGCATCAGCCGATGGCTGAGCCCAGCACGCTACTTCTTGGGTTGTTGTTTTTGGCCGTGGCAGCAGGGTGGGTTTTGGGGCGTGGTGCTTCAAGTCGCGACGCCGCTGACGAGCAGACCCCGCCTTCGCAATATTACCTTGGTCTAAATTTTCTGCTGGACGGTGAGCAAGAGTCCGCCTTGAAAGCCTTCAGTGAAGCGCTGGCTGTTAATGCCGAAACGTTTGAGACGCATATTACGTTTGGGAGCCTACTGAGAAAGCGTGGCGAGGTAGACAACGCGATAAAAATTCACCAATCCTTGCTGTCACGCACTCGCCTGCCGGACGTTCAAAAAAATCAAGCGCACCTTGAGCTTGCCAAAGATTTTATTGTCGCAGGCCTGTTAGATCGGGCTGAGCAATTGCTGAAAGATTTGATTGAGCTGTCGGAAGACCACGAGGCCGATGCGAAGACGCTGTTAATCGATGTGTGTGAAGCCAGTCGCGACTGGTCGCAAGCGCGTCTTCTTGCGGAATCGCAGTTGACGCAAACAGTGTCGCAACCGGAGCCGGCTGCCAAACTCAAGGCAGGAAAGATCAGAGAAAAGCTCAGTCACTATTGCTGTGAAGATGCGGAAGACCATGAGCTAAAAAACGATGCGCAGGGTGCACGTGCGCTCGCGCAAGAAGCCTTGAAGTGGAATGAGGACGGGGTTTGGCCACAAATTATTTTGGCGCGCTTAGACCAGCAAGAAGGACAGCCGGCGCGCGCTTACGACCGATTAGCTGCTGCGGCAGAGCTGTTGCCCGAGCGCTTTCCCGAGCTGGTTAATGAGCTGATCAGTCTCAGTACTGTGCTCGATCGGCACAATGGTTTTACGTCGTTAGTTGAGCGACTGCTAAAGCGTCGAGAGGACCCGCAGATTCGCGTCATCCTGGCTGATGCGTACATTGTAAGTGGCCAAGACGCGCGTGCCCGCGATGTGATCAAGCAAGGTTTAGAGAGCAAGCCCAGCTCCCTGTTATTAGCGCGAGCACTGGCGCTTTTGGGTGATAACGTCATTGACGGTTCGCTGGTAGCAGGTGCCCATAAACTTGCAGCGCGTCAGTCGGCTTATTTGTGCGGCGTATGCGGTTTTCACGGGCCAAGTTTTTATTGGCAATGTCCCGGCTGTAAAAGTTGGGATACGCTCTATCGCCCCGTGCGATAATACGCCTTCTACTTTTTGGTCCCAGGAAGAATCCTATGCAAAGCCCGCTGATTGTCGCCCTTGATTTTTCGTCATTGGAGCAGGCTTTGACGTGCGCGCGCGCACTGGACCCGCGCAAGGTGCGCCTTAAAGTCGGGAAGCAACTCTTTACGAGTGAAGGTCCTCGGATTTTGGATGAATTGCATGGACTTGGCTTTGAGGTCTTTTTGGACCTTAAGTTTCATGACATTCCAAACACGGTTGCCGGCGCCGTATCAGCGGCCGCAGCGTTGGGTGTCTGGATGGTGAATGTGCACGCCTCGGGTGGACGTCGCATGATGGAGGCCGCTGCTGACGCGGTCGCACGAAGTGGTCAAGCCACGCAATTGATCGCGGTGACCGTCCTGACCAGTATGGACGCGACGGATCTTGTGGAGCTGGGTATTGATGAACCACCAAATCAACGTGTTGCGCGCTTAGCGTCTCTGGCCCACTCCTGTGGACTTGCAGGCGTTGTCTGTTCCGCGCAGGAGGCACCGCTGTTACGTGCCAGTTGCGGAGATGACTTCGCCTTGGTGACGCCGGGTATTCGCCTGCCTGAGGACGCGGCGGGTGATCAACGCCGCGTGGTCACGCCCTGGGATGCTATGGAGGGAGGCTCGTCATACCTCGTTATGGGGCGGTCGATCACGGGTGCCACAGATCCTGCCCGCGTTGTTGAGGGCATTCTTAGTCGGATTGAGTAGGCAAAACCGACCACCTATGAGCCGTTTCGGTGATTGATCTGTCTGTCCATGGTGTGGCGCTCTAGTGTTATTTCAGAGCCACTTGGGCTCAGTGACAGAGGAGACGTTCACATGGTTTACACAGAAAAACGATCATCATTTTGGCTCACGCTAGTCGCCGCACTCACGTTGGCGTACTTTGCAGTTTTGCCGGTCCACGGCGCGGAGACGGTTAATATCAATCGGGCAGACGTTAATACGCTGGCATCGCAACTGGTTGGTGTTGGACCACAGCTGGCGAAACGAATTGTTGAGTTTCGCGAGCGCTACGGCGCCTTTAAGAGTGTCGAGGCGTTGTCAGACGTGAGGGGAATCGGAACCGTATTGCTTGAAAAAAATGAACAACGAATTGTGCTCGAGTAAAATTGAGGAGGGGCGTTTTTTTTCGCCCCTTTTTCCGCTGATCTGGTAGCATGCGCCCCGCAAAACGGAGGCAGCATTGACAATGGACTACGATGTTTTTAATGGTGATGCAGACGGTATTTGCGCCCTGATTCAACTCCGTCGTGCCGATCCCAAGCCAGATGCTACGCTGATCACAGGGGTCAAACGCGACATCGAGCTGCTGCAGCGCGTCCCCAGCGGTGAGGGCAGCCGGGTCACCGCCTTGGATATTTCATTCGACAAGAACCGAGACGATTGCATTAGGTTGATTGAGGCCGGTGCGGACGTGTTTTTTTGTGACCACCACTTTGCGGGCAATGTGCCTGAGCACGAGCGGCTCACCGTTCTTATGAGCGCCTCACCTGAGGTGTGTACAAGTGCACTTATCAATGGGCGCTTACGCGGTGAGTTTTCAGAGTGGGCCGTTGTGGGGTGCTTTGGTGACAACTTAGACACGACCGCTGACACCATTATTGGAAAGATGGCCTCTTCAGTGGATCGCGAAGCGCTGCGACAGCTCGGTGTCTGTATTAACTATAACGCCTATGGTGCCAGCGCGGCTGATTTGCATATTGAACCGGCCGCACTTTACCGGCGGATGCAGCAGCATAATTCGCCGACCGCACTGCTCAGTGACGATCGTGAATTATTTGAGACTCTGACCGATGCCTACCGTCTGGATATGCACGCCGCGCAGTCGGCACCTAGGGCGGTCGATGACGACGATTTAGTCGTGGTGTCTTTGCCTGATGCCCCGTGGTCGAGACGCGTTAGCGGGGTCTTGGGTAATGATTTAGCCAACCAATCGCCCAATAAGGCACATGCGGTACTGACCGATGTCGACGGCGGCTATTTGGTAAGTGTTAGGGCACCGCTGAATAATAGAACGGGCGCGGACGACGTCTGTCGTCAATTCGAAACTGGGGGTGGTCGCGCGGCGGCGGCGGGTATAAACCATTTGTCGCGAGAGGAATTAGGGCGCTTTATTGACGCCCTTCGTCAACAGTTCGGCTAGCCGCTCTTTTTCGTCAGATGACTTTCGATCCGGGCGAGCGCATCCATAATGGACGTTTCAGTCTTGGTTTGTCCCGCCACTTCGGGTGTGGTCTGTCGAAAGCGTTCGAACAACAGCAGTAAGTTGTCGATGACTGTGGCATCAAATGTTTGGTTGCGCAGCACTAGAGTCCGTGCGGAGTGCTCGAGGGTGCCGTAGAAGACGTCGCGCATTTGCCAGACGGGCGTTGATGCATCGAATTGCTGAAGCCCAATACCGCGCTCGAGTATGGCGTCAAAGACTCGGACGTACTCTCGAATTTGGGGTAATTGGCGTCCAGTCTCACCTTGTCGTTCCCTCGCTCGCGAGGTGATCTCGACAATCTTGAAGTCGTCAATGAGTGAGTGCAGGTGGTAGTCAGCAAGCTCCTTGAGTTGCTGCGTCACTGAGCCTTGCGGTGAAAGCGCGGCGAGTGCGCCGCGCGTCAGTTCCCTCCAGAATCGATCAACAACCGCTTCTAAAAGTTCCTGTTTGTTCTTGTGGTAAAGATAGATTGTACCCTCGGCAATATCGGCACGCCGCGCAATCTCCGCCATGCGAGCGCCGTCCACGCCAGACTCAGCAAATACAGCGGTTGCGGCGACGAGTAAGGTCTCTTCGCGCGCTTCTAATCGTTGCCGTTGTGTCGTACTCATAGTCAATCCAGTTCGGCTATTTTTGTCTCAGGAAGACGTTTCTGCGCAATGACTTGTGGGCTAAACAGCAAGCGCTTATAGTCACCTGAGTGGGGCTCATTAATAATGAGCAGTAATCATGGGAATAATAGGGGAACATCACAGTGGCTGACAAGACCATCAAAATTGGCGGTGCAACCGGTTTCTGGGGGGAGACCGACATGGCAATGTCGCAGTTCTTCGCTGAAGGTGACCTTGATTACATTGTTTTTGATTATTTGGCCGAAATTACCATGTCGATTTTGGCGCGTGCCCGCGCTTCCGATCCGAACTTGGGTTATGCGACAGACTTTATTTCAGCCATTGTGAAGCCGAATTTACAGCGCATTGCGGACTCAGGTGTAAAGCTAATCAGCAACGCTGGCGGAGTGAATCCTGAGGCGTGTGGTGAAGCACTGCGAGAGACCATTGCCGCCGCCGGATTGAATCTAAAAGTAGTGGTGGTCACGGGTGACGATCTCATGCCGCATCTCGGTCAGCTCAAGTCCTCTGGGGTTACCGAGATGTTCTCGGATGAAGCATTCCCCCCCGTGGACAAAATAGCGAGCGCTAATGCGTACATTGGTGGTTTTCCGGTTGCGGCGGCGCTTGCCTCGGGAGCCGACATTGTGGTCACGGGACGTTGTGTCGACAGTGCCGTGACGCTGGGTGCGTGCATTTACGAATTTGGCTGGTCCGTCGATGAGCTCGACAAGCTTGCTGCGGGCTCTGCCGTTGGACACCTCATCGAGTGCGGTCCGCAAGTTACAGGCGGAAACTTCACCGACTGGGAAAAAGTGGCGGACTCGTTGTACAAGGTGGGCTACCCGATTGCTGAGGTATCAAAAGACGGATCCTGCGATCTTTACAAGCCTGCGGGTACGGGCGGCATTGTGAATAAAGGGACGGTGGCAGAGCAGCTTCTCTATGAAATTGGCGACCCTGCGGCGTATGTTGTGCCCGATGTTGTCTGCGATTTTACTCAGATGCGCCTCGAGGAGGTGGGTGAGAGCCGGGTTCATGTGTCCGGTGCTCGCGGTCGAGGCGTCACCTCAAGCTACAAGGCGAGTATGACCTGGGCGGATGGTTGGCGTGCGGGGACGACCTTTTGGTGCATTGGGCGCCGCGCCGCAGACAAGGCCCGCATTTTCGCTGAAGAGGCTCTGGTGCGCACACGAGCAAAGATTAAAGCAATGGGCGCTCAAGACTTTGATGACGTGGCCATTGATATAATCGGTGAAGAGAGTTTCTGGGGCGCCTATGCGACGGCGGCGCCAAGTCGTGAGGTTGCCCTTAAGGTGGCGTGTCGCCACCAAGACGCACGAGCTGTGGCAATGCTGCTGCGCGAGTTATCAGGTGTGGCGTTGGGTGCGCCTGCGGGTATGGCGTTTTTTGCGGGCGCTCGCGCTAAGCCCTCACCCGTGATCCGTTTGTTTTCGACGCTCGTTGATAAGTCGTCGCTTGAGTTGAACCTCATCGACGCGTCTGCAGAAACGACGTTTATTCCACCCACTGCGCCGGTCGGTGTCAGCGCGGCACCTGAGACACATATTCCGGACATTGATGACAGCCCTCGATCGACCCTTGTCGAAGTGCCACTTGAGACACTCGCCTGGGGCCGTTCAGGTGACAAGGGCGACAAAGCTAATGTCGGCGTTATTGCGCGAAAGCCGGATTATCTCCCTTGGATCGCCGCAACGCTGACCGAGACCTACGTGGCAGATCGCTTTGCGCACTTTATGACCTCGCCGGGCATTGATCGGTACTATCTTCCTGGAATCTCGGCACTCAACTTTCTGCTGCACAACGCGCTGGGCGGCGGCGGTATCGCAAGTCTAAGGAACGACCCGCAGGCCAAGGCCTACGCGCAAGTACTTCTGGATACTCCCATTATGATTCCACAACACCTTTTGGAGGCGTGATATGGCAATCCTGACCTCAACTGTGCAGCCCTCGAGCGACACTTTTGAAGAAAATCGATCAAATATGGTCGCACTCATCAACCATTGGCGTGACCTTGAGCAGCGCACCATCGACACCTCGAATAAGCGGTTAAAAACCTTCAGGGCGCGCGGGCAACTGTCGCCCAGAGAGCGTCTTGAACGCCTGCTCGATCCGGGCATGCCGTTTTTACAAATGCATTCAATGGCAAATTTTTGCGTTGAAAATCCTGATCAGGAAACCAGTGTTCCCGGGGCGTCGGTCATTGTGGGCGTTGGCTTTGTAGAGGGTGTGCGATGCATGATTTGGGTTGATGACTCAGGAATTTCAGCAGGCGCTGCAACCGAGTCAACAGGCTTTGTATCGACCTCAATTCTAGAGATGTGCATGCGGCAAAAACTTCCCGTCATCCACTTGGTCGAAAGTGCAGGCGCTAATCTTTTGAAGTACAAAGTCGAGTTGTGGTCTCGTTTTGGCAATGTCTTTCGTGATCTTGCGAGACTTTCTGCAGCGGGAATACCCACCATGGTAGTCCTGCACGGGGGTTCTACTGCCGGTGGCGCCTACATGCCCGGCATGTCCGACTACGTCATTGGGGTTAAGGAAAATGGCATGGCGGCACTTGGCGGTGCCGCCTTGGTCAAAGCCGCGACAGGGGAAGAAGCCGATGACCGAGAACTCGGTGGTACAGAAATGCACTCGACTGTCTCCGGTGTGGTCGAGTATTTGGTGGAGGACGACGCGCATGGAATTTTGAAGGCGCGCGAGGTCATGAAGAGTATCGACTGGAACAAACGAGTGACCTCGGTCGTGAGACGACCCTACGAGCCACCTCGCTTTCCTGCTGAAGAGCTTGCTGGCGCCATTCCTGTCGACCCGAAGGTGCCTTACGATGTCCGCGAGGTGCTGGCGCGTCTGGTCGACGATTCGTCTGTAGAGGAGTTTAAGGCGCGCTATGGGGTGTCAACCGTGTGTGGATATGCATCGATTACGGGCATCAGCTTTGGCTTTATCGGTAACAACGGGCCTATTGATCCAAATGGTGCGACGAAGGCCGCGCAATTTATACAGCTCTGTGACGCCGCAGACATGCCTATTTTGTTCTTCAACAATACGACCGGGTACATGGTCGGTACTGAGTACGAACAAGCTGGGATGATCAAACATGGATCAAAAATGATTCAAGCGGTTTCTAACGCCCGCGTTCCGAAGATTTCGCTCTACATCGGCGCAAGTTTTGGGGCGGGCAACTACGGCATGTGTGGTTGGTCGTATCAACCGGACTTTTTGTTTGCCTGGCCCAATGCCCGGACGGGTGTCATGGCAGGCCAAAGTGCTGCCGACACGATGTCTGAGGTGGCTCGTGTAGGGGCGGCTCGAAAAGGGCTAGAGGCTCCTGAGGAAATGTTGGCGCAGCAAGCGGCCGCTATTCGGGCGCACTTTGACGCACAGGAAGATGCGTTTTACACGTCGGGTCGTGTTCTTGACCACGGCATTATTGACCCGCGGGATACTCGCAAAGTACTCGCGTTCTGTCTTGAGACCGTTTTAGAGGGTCGACTGCGAGAGACGCGTGCCAATGCCTTCGGCATTGCGAGGATGTGATTATGGCCACACTACCTAAAACAAAAACCTTAGCGCTGTCGCTCGACGCGGGGTGGCTCACCGTCTGGTTCAATCAACCGGAACGCCGTAACCCATTAACAGACGAGGCTGTCGAGGATCTGGCCGCCGTTATCGAGTCGATTAAAGATCAGCGTGATATTCGCGGTATGACGATACGCGGCAAAGGCGGCTTTTTTTGTGCGGGGGGCGATCTCAAGGGCTTTAATGCGATGGCCACGGGTGCGACACAAGACGCGATGCGAATGAGTCGTCGTATTGGACACGTCCTTGCTGAGTTGAATGCATTACCGCAGGTGACGGTCGCCGTTATCGAGGGTGCGGCCATGGCAGGGGGCCTCGGCGTCGCCTGTTGCTGCGACGTCACAGTAGGGCTACGCGATGCTAAATTTGGATTTTCAGAGACTCGAATTGGGATCACGCCGGCACAAATAGCGCGCTATGTGTTGCAAAAATGCGGTTACTCCACGGGTCGTCGATTAATGCTTACAGCCGCCCGATTTAAGGGTGAAGAGGCCGGAGCACTGGGCGTTTTGGACTTTGTTGCGAGTAATACTGAAGAGCTAGAGGCCCTTGAGCAACGGGTTAAACAAGACGTGCTCGAGTGCGCGCCTGGTGCAGTAGCAGCCTGCAAAGCCCTGATCATTGGTATGCCGGCAACGCCTGATGAACAGAAAGTGGAGTTTGCAGCAATGAACTTTAGTGCCTGCCTGCAAGGAGATGAGGGCAAAGAGGGCGTGACGTCCTTCATCGAGAAGCGCAAACCCAACTGGCACACGGAGATTTAATGATGAAGGCACTGACAACCCTGCTCGTGGCCAACCGCGGAGAAATTGCGGTGCGCATTATGCGAACTGCGAAAACGATGGGCATGAGGACCGTTGCCGTTTACTCAGAGGCTGACGCAGACGCGATGCACGTGCGTGAGGCGGACCAGTCAATTTGTATCGGACCTGCACCGGTTGCGGAATCTTATTTGCAAATCAATGCGATCCTCGAGGCAGCGGATCGCACTGGCGCCGATTGCATTCACCCCGGATACGGCTTTTTGTCTGAGAACCAAGCCTTTGCATCGGCTTGTGAAGCGCGCGGTATTGAGTTTATTGGGCCGCCAAACGCCGCCATTGAGGTGATGGGTGACAAGGCGCGTGCCAAGCGCGCCATGATAGACGCCAGTGTTCCTTGTGTGCCGGGTTATCAAGGCAATGATCAGTCAAACGCGACACTGATTGCCGAGGCGAACAAGATTGGCATGCCCGTAATGGTCAAAGCCGCGGCTGGGGGGGGTGGTCGTGGCATGCGGTTGGTTCACGATGCTTCAGATCTGGAGTCAGCGATCGAGCTGGCACAATCTGAAGCGCAAAATGCCTTTGGATCCAGCGAGTTGATTATTGAAAAGGCGGTGGTGCGTCCTAGGCATGTTGAGATCCAAGTGTTCGCCGATAAGTCGGGTAATACGATTTACCTTGGAGAGCGTGATTGTTCTATCCAGCGCCGTCATCAAAAGGTGGTGGAAGAAGCGCCGTGTCCGGTCATGACGCCCGAGTTGCGAGAGGCCATGGGGCAGGCCGCGGTCGAGGCGGCCAAGGCTGTTGATTATGTGGGTGCTGGAACGGTTGAGTTTCTGCTTGATGAGGCGGGTGAATTCTATTTTCTTGAGATGAATACGCGCCTTCAGGTCGAGCATCCGGTGACCGAAATGGTCACCGGCTATGATCTGGTCGAGTGGCAGATTCGCGTGGCACGGGGCGAAACACTGCCGGCAGAACAGGACGATATTGAACTGTTTGGGCACGCCATTGAAGTACGTCTTTACGCTGAGGATCCCACCACGGGCTTTTTGCCCAGCACCGGCGGCATCACGTTGTTTTCTATGCCTGAGGGAGCGGACATCCGCGTCGATTCAGGCGTGGAGACGGATGATGAAGTGACCCCATTTTATGACGCGATGATCGCTAAAGTGATTGCTTATGGAGAGACCCGCGAAGATGCTCGACTGAAGATGCTCAGTGCACTGCGCGAGACGGCCTTATTTGGCCCCGAAAATAACCGAGACTTTTTAATCGACGTGTTAGGTCAGGATCAATTTATTGCAGGTGAGGCAACGACGGCCTTTATCGGCGATAACTATGGTGACGCGTATTCTCCGAGGCCTGTCAGTACATCAGATCTTGCGGTTGCGGCAGCCACGCAACACATACTGGCAATGGAAAACCACCACAGTCAATCGGCGTCGGTCAACGAGGAACTTTTGGATTGGACGTCAATGGGCAGAGTGACGGATACGCGTCGCTACCAGGTGAGTGAGGAGAGCATTGACGTGTCGCTCGTCCCGCTCGATGTTGGCGATTATGAGGTTGCAGTCGGGCACGAGACTCACCAAGTGGTGATTGTCGATATTAACGAGTGCGATCTGACCGTTGAGATCGACGGACTGGCAGAACACTATCATTACTGTGCCGAGTCTCCCGCGACAATTTACTTGGCCTCGAGAGACCGGTCATTCGCGTTGGCAGACAGTACTCGGATCCCGCCTGAGGCTGAAGATGCCACCGGTGGTGGCGCGATCTCAGCGCCCATGCACGGTCAGTTACTGTCCATTGATGTCAGCGCGGGAGCCGCTGTGGTCAAGGGACAGCGAATTGCAGTGTTAGAGGCAATGAAAATGCAGCATGAGATTACGGCGCCTGGCGACGGCACGGTTGTCGAGGTCTCTGCTAGCGCAGGGAAGCAGATCGGTGCTGGTGACCTTATTATGCTGATTGAGCTGGATGAGTAATTATTGGGCGACCCCGCGATCATGTGGAGCGCAATAGAGGCGCACCCACGTGCTGTGAAGCATCAGTAACCGCTATTTGACGGAGTAGAACGTAATGCAGCAAGCCAACGATTTTCACGAAGAAAGCCTGGCCTTAAAGGCGCTGATTAATGCTGTTGACGAAGCCGCTTTCGAGTCGGTGACCCAGTTTAAGTCTTGGACGATTAATGATGTCTTACGACACCTTCATTTTTGGAATAAAGCCGTCATGGTGGCCACAGAAGGCGAAGAGGCCTTTGGCGCTTTTTTTGAGGGCGTCGGCGTGCACATGACAAAGGGTGGGTCGCTTCCTGAGTACGAGCACCAGTATCTACAGGGCTTGAGTGGTCATGCACTGCGGGAAGCCTGGTCTGCGCTTGTCGATGAGACTGCCGATGCTTATCGTGCCCTCGATCCGAGTGTACGGGTTCCATGGGCGGGCCCGAGTATGAGCGCGCGCTCTGCTATATCAGCACGCCAAATGGAGACCTGGGCACATGGTCAGGAAGTGTTTGACATCCTTGGTGTGGCGCGTGAGGAGCGTGACCGCATAAGAAATATTGTGGTGTTGGGCATCAACACCTATGGATGGACCTTCAAAGTGCGAGGTGAGACGCCGCCCGGCCCGATGCCGCTTGTTGAGCTGACGTCACCCAGTGGCGCGCTTTGGACGTACGGTGAGCCGCAAGATGGGAGCGTGATTCGGGGCGAAGCGGTCGAGTTTGCACAGGTAGTGACTCAAACGCGAAATATTGCCGATACCCACTTAACCGTGGTGGGCGAGTGCGCGAGCCGTTGGATGCAAAATGCACAATGTTTTGCGGGCGGTGCGAATCCGCCACCGCCACAAGGGTCGCGCTTTAAAACTGAGTAGCGGTAGCGTGAGCACGGTTGTCTTACAGTCTGCGGCGAGCGACCAACCCGAGTGGGTCTCTGAGTGTATCGACAGTGTCAGCGAGTGGGCGAGTGCTATAGGTGCTGATTACGTCTATTTTGACGATCGATTTTTTGATGTTTTACCCCATTGGTATCGGAGTAAACTCGTCGGCAGGGGACCTATTCTCGCCGATTTAGCGCGGCTTCTTCACATTAAGATGCTGCTTGCAGAGGGCGTTGATTCGGTTATTTGGTGCGATGCCGACACGCTCGTTGTCGACACGCATTGGCGACCTGAAATCCCTTTGCATTCGCGCTTTGGTGAAGAGTGTTGGTTGCAATCCAATAAGGCGGGAGCACTTGAGGTGCGCCGGCAGCCACACAATGCCTTTATGATCTTTTCACAGGCATCACCCGTTCTCGATTTTTTAATACACACCACGCAGTCGTTGATTCGTCGCGTTGACCCTGCACACATTGCGCCTCAAATGGTCGGACCAAAGCTGATCAAGGCACTTCATACATTCGCCGACTTTGAGCTTGAACCTGCCGCAGGTGCCATGAGCCCTTTACTCATGCAGGCACTTTTGAGTCGTGATCCTACGACCATTAACCACTTCAATAATGCACTGACTACGCCACCCAAGATGATGAATTTATGCGCAAGTCTCCACGATGAGCCGGAGATTGACGTGAGCGCAGTTCGCGACGGGATAAGGATGTTCTTGATGTCGTGATCGTGCGATATCAACTGTCTTTCCCCATCCCGTCTGGCATATTAGACCCGTACTCCATCAGTGTAGAGGCTGACATGAACTCAAGTAACCCCGAGGAAACCGTGCACCTTAACGTGGCGGGTGCGATTGCGACGATCACACTGGCTCGACCGCATCTGCGCAATGCCCTTGATCGCAAGACGATGAAATCGCTCATACAAGTGGCTTTGGACGTGTCCGATCGTGATGACGTAAGAGCCGTTGTGATTGCGGCCGAGGGAGCGGACTTTTCAGTGGGTGCTGACTTAAAGGAAGTGCAGGGAATGGAGTCGGACGGGTCTCTACTGCGCGCACGAAGAGACGCAGAGCTGGGACGCAAGTTGCTCAACAGTATCAGGGAAATTCATCAGCCAACCGTGTGTGCATTGCAAGGCATTGCTACAGGTGGTGGGGCTTGTATCGCGGCAGCATGCGATTTCCGTATCGCGGCGTCTGGTGCGCGCATAGGGTTGGGTGAGGTTAAGGTGGGCATGAACTTAATGTGGAACGCCTTACCACTGTTCGTCGAGCTTGTCGGCCTGTCGCGCGCGAAGCAAATGATTATGTCAGGGACGCTGTATTCAGTGGATCGACTGGAAACATGGGGACTAATTGATGAGCAATGTACCCAAGAAGACTTGTTCGCGACGGCGATGGCATGGGCACAACGCTACGCCGACTTACCGCCCGTTGCCGTCCAGATGATTAAACGAAGCGTCAATCAGTACGCGTTGGCCTTGAGTGAGTCCGTGATGCACATGGATCATGATCAGTGGATTTTAGCGGCGCGCAGTGAGGACTTTCGAGAGTCGATCTCAGCATTTATCGACAAGCGTCCCGCGACGTTAACAGGGCGTTAATCCCATGCAGCAAAGTGTAAAAGGTTGTGTCAAATGAGAAGTGAATTAGTGTCCGGTTTTTGCGATCCGCGATTTATTGAAATAGAGCGACAGTTTAGCGCGGGGCTTGAGTCTGGGTTCGAGACTGGGGCATCGGTAGCCATCGAGTACCAAGGTGAGATGGTGGTTAATCTTTGGGGTGGCTATAAGGATCTCGAGCACACAGACCCTTGGCTGGAAGACACCATTATCAATGTGTTTTCAACGACCAAGGCCATCACTGCGACCTGCATTCTGAGATTGATTGAGCAAGGCAAAATAGACCTGACGGCTAATGTGGGTGAGTACTGGCCTGAGTATGCTTGTAACGGCAAGGAAAATACCAAGGTCAGCGATTTCTTGTGTCATCGCGCGGCCATGCACGGCTTTCAGGGTTCGATGCCCTCCTTGGACTATCGCGACTGGGATTCGTGGGTCTCTGCATTGGCCAATCAGGCACCGTTTCGTGAGCCTGGCACGACGCAGGGCTATCACGCCCTCACCTTTGGCTGGCTGGTTGGAGAACTTGTTCGTCGGGTTGATGGTCGAAGTGTGGGGCAGTATTTCAAAGAGGAAATTGCGGAGCCCTTCGGGCTGGATTTTAGAATTGGTTTGGACGCAGCTGCCATCGCGCGGTGTGCCGATATCTTAGTGGATCCTCAGCCGACCCCCTGGGCTATGACGGCAATTGCACTGACCCCCGACTTCTTATTGCCGAGCCGGCTTCGAGAGCTCAAGTCCTATCTGCGAATGGGAGATACCAAGGTGGCCTTTGCGACCAAGTCGGAGAGCTCTGGTGACATGAACAGTCAGGAGTGGCGTGAAGCGGAAATTCCTTCAGCAAATGGGCATGGGACGGCCGCATCGTTGGCGGCGTTGTTTGGTATTTTGAGTGCGGGCGGTGAGCGCAAAGGGCGCCAGATATTTTCGCCAAGCACACTTGAGCTTGCGCTGACGCCCCTGTCCAAAGGACCCGATACAGTGATTTTTGGCGCGCCAATTCACTTTGGTGTCGGCTACGATTTAGGGTTGGGAATTACGACTTTTGGCGGCACGGCGCATCCACGACGTATTTTTGGTCACTGTGGCGTTGGCGGGAGTGTGGCCTTTGGTGACCCCAAAAATGCGTTGGGCTACGCATTTGTCGGTAACCGTATGCACAAACTTAAAGACCTCTATCGCACGTCGAACCAACTTACCAGAACGCTCATGGCGATTGTGGCGTGATCCTGCCCGTTGTCCACTGGGCCGTCGCTGGACGGCATTACTCGAAGTTGGCTGCGGTGTCGTACTGATCGTCGTGAGGAAAATAGTTGTTAAGGAAGTCGGAAGAGGTCTTCTACCGCGCAATCCAGTGTTCTGGATATTTTAAGCGCGAGTACAGTCGAGGGCACGTAGATTCCGTTTTCAATAGCATTGATACTTTTGCGAGATACACCGGCTTCGATTGATAGCGCTTGTTGGGTAAGCCCCGCTTGCACTCTTAGTCGCTCGAGGTTGTTTAGGAGTTTCGCGTGGTGTCGTCCCATGCACTAGCCCGCCCGTACTTGCGGGTTGGCCGTGCTTAAATTTCTTGGTGCAATCAGCATTTTAGTGAGTTGAACGGTGCTGAGTCTGTCTATGGCAGGTGTGCGACTAATCATGGGTGTGTCAACGCTTTTCAAACTCGTCGACCGCGTTCGTAAGCTCCTGGCTGGTTTTGGGGTACAGATACCCTGCGATTAAAATACCCAGGCCGATGCTGGCCACCAAAAGACCGATTCCGACAAAAAAGGCTCCAAATGCCTGCTTTCCAAGAAGATAGACACCAATACCAACGCACAAGGTGATGACCCCACCTCGGCGATAATCAACGGGCTCTTGTTTTGGTTCCTCAAGCAGAGCCATGAGCTCGGCAATTTTTATCGGATCGTCATTGTGTTTGGCAATCTCAACGACGAGCTCGCGCTTTTCTTTGCCTTCCAAGTACTGCCAGTAGAACGCGGCCAGCGGAATAATGATCCCGCAGAGTACTCCTAAAATAGGTATGAGGTCAGCCATGATGCATTACCTGTCGGGATTCGAATGTAACGCAAACTCACCACAAAATAAGGGGAAGTAAAGGTTACATGCAATGTAATTCCGTTTGTCGCTGCTCGCCACCTGCATCGTGCTGTGGATCCTGCGCTGCGACAATAAAGCGCGTTGACGGTATTGCGTCGCATCTTACTTCGGCAAACCCCCGAAGTTGCTGACAGTCTGCTATGGTCCGCGCTTTACCGTTACTGCGATGCGCCATGACATCTTCCTTGTTTTCTTCACTAAAACTCAATCCTGCTCAACTCGACGCCCTGACGGGTTTGGGTTATTCGGCGATGACTCCGGTACAAGCACAAAGCCTTCCGGTCATTTTACAGCGCCGAGACGTGATTATTCAGGCGGCGACCGGCAGTGGCAAAACTGCTGCCTTTGCCATTGGACTCCTCCATCACTTGAACCCACGATTTTTTGGCGTGCAAGCACTGGTGATGTGCCCCACGCGCGAACTGGCTGAGCAAGTGGGTAAGGCGATTAGGCAACTGGCCAGTCGAATGTCCAATGTAAAAACCGTCATGCTGTGCGGCGGTAAACCCTTTGGGCCTCAGCGTGATTCACTGCAACACGGGGCACACATTGTGGTGGGGACGCCGGGACGGATTCAAGACCACTTAACGCGAGGTACCCTTGAGCTCAAAGGCGTCACCACCTTTGTTCTCGATGAGGCTGATCGTATGCTCGATATGGGGTTCGCCGAGGTCATGGCGGACATCACTGCACGCCTGCCAAAGGACCGACAAACGCTTTTGTTGTCGGCTACATTTCCAGATGACATCAAAAAGATCAGCCGCACAATACAAAAAAATCCGACACAGATTAGTGTCGAAGCGCCAGCAAGCCGTGAGCAGGCCGTTGTTGAGCAACTGTTCTATGAGGTTAAAAAGCATGAGCGTGATCTTGGGTTGCTCGCGTTGTTTGAACATCATCGCCCGCGCAATGCGATGGTGTTCTGCAACACTAAACAGCAATGTGCCGAGGTCGCTCGTTTTCTTCGTCAACACGATATAGAGGCGGCCGCGATTCACGGTGACCTCGACCAACGAGAGCGAGACCAGGTGTTACTGCAATTTGCCAATGACTCCTGCCCTGTTTTAGTGGCCAGCGATGTGGCGGCTCGGGGCTTAGATATTCCGCTATTGGCGATGGTCGTCAACTATGAGTTACCCCGCGACGCCGATACCTACGTCCATCGAATTGGTCGTACAGGCAGAGCCGGCGAATCGGGTAAGGCCTACAGTTTGGTGACGCCCCCTGAGGCGCCGCGCATGAGAGTGATAGAGGAATACTTAAAAACTAACTGCATTTGTGATGTGCTTTCGTCGCTCGATCGAGACCCCAATTACGAGCTACAGGGCAGCATGGTGACCCTGCAATTTGATGCTGGAAGAAAACAAAAGATTCGTCCGGGAGATCTATTGGGAGTACTCACAGGCGACGCGGGCCTTGCGGGTGCGCAGATTGGCAAGATTTCGATCTCCGATAACAGCAGTTGCGTTGCGATAGAACGATCAGCACTTCGACAGGCGATGAATTATCTTGCCGACGGTAAAGTCAAAGGGCGGGCGGTACGCGTTCGTCGTTTGAAAACTCAGCAGTAGATAAGAGCGCTCGCCGAATCGTGTGAGTCTTTAAGCCAAGGTCGCGTAGACTGTCGGCGGGATGGCAAAGCGCGGTGAATTAAGGCGAAAAAAGGCAGCGTGTCGCTGTCTTGTAAAAATAAGCTGGGTGAACATTTGAACGCACGTTTTTAGCGAAGAATGTGGTTGTCGTGACCGAGTCAAATGGCAACTGTTGTTCGCTAGGCTTGACGAGTCAGTGTCCCGTTTATTCTGCGTCGCGTTGACGTATCGTCTGGCAAACGTAGCTTGCCAGCGCCAGCGGGACACCGGCTGCTCGAGCATTACGAGCAGCCAATAAAAAAGGGCTGCATCTCTGCAATCCTTTAATAACTCACTGATTGAGCCCCTGACGCCTAGCTCTCTCTTCCCGTCGACCCCTCTTAGTCAACGGTTTCCCATCCTCATCAACTTTACTCTTGGGCTTTTCGCCCTTGGCAGTCTTTGAAGCGCGGCTAACTTCAATCAGGCCCAGAGTCTCTGTATCGCGCAGTTTGGTCGCGTTCTTGTGAAGGGTATCCAGCTCTTCAAAGCTGTAGGCGTCGTTCTTTAACTTCTCGATTCTATTCACGGTGGGGTCTCATGAGGGGGTGGGGGGGGCGAGTGCTTGGCTCTGGTCGAGCATAATGATCGGCCAATAAAAAAGGGCTGCATCTCTGCAACCCTTTCATATATTTCTGAATGGCTCCGCCTGCTGGGCTCGAACCAGCGACCCATTGATTAACAGTCAATTGCTCTACCAACTGAGCTAAGGCGGAATAGTCTCTTCAGAAGACGCGGACTATACACGTCCGTATTTTCTTGCGTCAAGAAGAAGAGAGACTGCGAGTTGGTGAGATAATTCCGTTAAGCTACCCCGCTCGTAGTTTTGGACGCAGAAAGTAGTGGCGAAGCATTTCGATCTTCAATCAAATTATCAGCCAGCGGGAGATCAGCCTAAGGCGATTGAGCAATTGGTGAAGGGCATTGGCGCAGGCCTTGCCTCGCAAACGCTCTTAGGCGTGACGGGCAGTGGTAAGACATTCACCATGGCCAATGTCGTTCAGCAGCTTCAGCGACCGACGATTGTAATGGCGCATAACAAGACTCTGGCAGCGCAGTTATACGGTGAATTCAAAGAGTTTTTCCCAAATAACGCGGTCGAATATTTTGTGTCCTACTACGACTACTATCAGCCTGAGGCTTACGTACCGTCGTCGGACACGTTTATTGAAAAAGATGCACAGGTAAACGACCACATCGAACAAATGCGTCTATCGGCCACAAAAGCGCTTCTTGAACGGCCCGACTGCCTGGTGGTCTCAACAGTGTCATCGATCTACGGACTGGGTGATCCACAGTCTTACTTTAAAATGATCATGCACCTTTCGCGCGGAGAGATTATCGACCAACGCGGCATCCTCAGGCAGCTCGCGGAACTTCAGTACACGCGTAACGATATCGACTTTAAGCGCGGCACTTACAGAGTTCGTGGCGATGTCATTGATGTTTTTCCGGCCGATTCAGACGCACTGGCGCTTCGTGTGGAGTTGTTTGATGAAGAGATCGAAAATATTTGCAGTTTCGATCCTCTGACGGGCGCAGTTGCGGAAAAGTTGCCGCGCATCACCATTTTTCCCAAGACACACTACGTGGCTTCGCGGGATACGATGCTGGGTGCAGTCGGTGCCATAGAAGAAGAGCTCGAGCTGAGAGTGAAGCAGCTTAAGGAGTCCGATAAGTTGCTCGAGGCACAGCGGCTGACACAGCGCACACGTTACGATATTGAGATGATTCGAGAGCTGGGTTACTGCCAAGGAATCGAAAACTACTCACGCTACCTCTCAGGTCGCGCGCCTGGAGAACCACCACCGACTTTATTTGAATACCTACCGGATAATGCGCTCATGGTGATTGACGAATCGCACGTCACGGTCCCGCAAATTGGTGCCATGTATAAGGGGGATCGATCGCGCAAAGAGACTTTGGTTGAATACGGTTTCCGGTTGCCCTCAGCGCTCGATAATCGACCGATGAAATTTGAAGAGTGGGAGTCGATGAGCCCACAAGCCATTTTTGTTTCAGCAACGCCGGGTCGCTACGAGGGTGAGCACGCGGGCGCCACCGTTGAACAACTTGTGCGGCCAACCGGTCTTGTGGATCCAGTGATTGAAATTCGTCCTGCTAGAACGCAAGTCGATGACTTACTTGCGGAGATCAGAGAGACAACGGCTAAGGGCGATCGTGTGCTGGTAACAACGCTGACAAAACGGATGTCTGAGGACCTGACTGAGTATCTCAGTGAGCATGACGTGAAAGTCCGATACCTCCACTCTGACATTGACACCGTGGAGCGGGTAGAGATTATTCGAGATCTGCGGCTGGGCCATTTTGACGTGCTTGTAGGTATTAACCTCCTTCGCGAGGGATTGGATATGCCGGAGGTGTCTTTGGTTACGATTCTTGACGCCGACAAAGAAGGATTTCTGCGTAGCGACAAATCTTTAATTCAGACCATTGGTCGTGCGGCACGACACTTGAACGGGCGCGCCATTTTATACGCCGACAAAATGACGGGTTCCATGGAGCGTGCCATCAGTGAGACACAGCGTCGACGTGATGCGCAGTTGGCCTTTAACGAGAAGCACGGCGTAGTGCCAAAAGGCATAGAAAAGTCTGTTCAAGACATTCTTGAGGGCGCGCGCCGCATGCCGACCAAAGCACGAAGTGCGCGTGAGGCAAAGGTTGCAAACGATCGACTTGCCTTCACACAGGACGTGATGAGCATGACTCCGGCGGCATTATCGCGTAAATTGGCCGAACTGGAAAATAACATGGCGGCGCACGCGAAGAATCTCGAGTTTGAAGAGGCCGCCGCGGTGAGAGATCAGATTGCGGAATTGAAGCAAATCGCATTCATGGGTGCCTGAGTTTATTCAGTCCAATTCGGTAAATTCTTATGGGGGTGGTATGAGGAAAGGGCTGGCAGCTATTGCAGTGTCATTGAGTTTGTCGGCGTGCACGGCGACTACCGATGAGCAGTACATGCAGTGCTTGCAGGGGTTTAATGATTCGGGATCGGCGATCCGAGTGGTTGCGGGCACAGCGGCTCAAGTCATCGGTGCGGGTGGCGTTGGTGCTGCCGCAGCGCTTGTGCTGTGTGACGAGCCCGAGGTGACAGCATCACCTGAGGTGCTGACGGTCACTGTGTCCGGCAGCTTGTCTCAGCCCTTGGAAAATCGTCCCCCATTGCTTGTGTCCAAACCCATACCCGTTGCGGAGGCGCCTACACGAAGTTTTGTATTCGACAGTCGCACTCTCGACTTTGAGCTGAATCAGTCAGCGCTTTTACCCGGTGCAGATGAGACGTTGTCCACGGTGGTGACGTTTTTAGAGGCGTTCCCAGAAGTCAGTGTGTTGATTACGGGCCACACCTGTTCCCTTGGAACCAGTGAGTACAACCTGCAGCTTTCAGAGCGTCGAGCTGAGCAAGTTTCCGATTACCTTAAGGGTCACGGTATTGACAGTGATCGTCTGGTGGTCGCTGCCCGCGGTGACAGCGAGCCGCTCTCGTCAAATCTCACCGAGCGGGGCCGCCAACTAAACCGTAGAGTGGAAGTCGTCCAGCTCTAAGCTCTTTTGGGAACGGCACGGGAATGATGAAGTTAAAAAGAATCCAGTGCGCGTCCTTTTACCGGCAATCATTAAACTGGTCGCCGATAGTGTCACTGCGGTCGCACCGAGCATGTTAGTGGTGGTTGCGAGCTTTTGTTTCGCAACGTTTGTGTCGGCAGGACTATTGTGGCACTTCGAGTGGCCACTCGTTTTGTCGCCAGTCGGCGGCTTGATTGTTGTTGGCGTCATGCCGGCGTTGTGGAACGATGATTAGGACGTGAGCGCTACGCAACGTCACTCAGGGTTACTCGGTCGATAAATCAATAATGCAATCGCGCCGTTAAAAAATCCTGACAAATACATGGTGAGGTCGTACGCCGCATTGAGTGCCCCCATCGGATAACTCGCATAAGGCATACCGAGCAACGAGATAACGATGCTGGGTAAAAATAGCCATGACGCCATTTTCACGTTGAAGAATAACAAGACCAAACTCAGCAGATACGCCAGCGATGCGGCCCCGACCAGCGTGTTTCCCCACGTGGGTGGTCCTTCCGGCATGGGCGTTACAAAAGCGGCTGCGCCAAGGATCGCAACGCTTGCCAGAACGAGAATGCGAATAAGATTGATGTGTTGCATAGCGTTGCCTGTGTCAATGTTGTTGTCTTTCTATAGGCCAAGTTACATTGACTTGGACCTTGGGTCGATGATCGCAATGACAGTAATGAGTTACGACACCTTGCCCTCGCCCTTGGATTATTCAAAATTCCGCTGGTTTAACTAACACGCATAATTTTTTGTTATAATGGTCTCAGCTGAGGGCGGTAACAACGCGCAGCGCTTTTTCTTCGAATGCAGTAAGTGGATTGAGGGTTTAGAAATGAACTTGTCTGATAAGTTCGCACGCGGACAAACCATGTTTTTCCGTTTTTTTGCGGATGTCTTTTTTGCTAAGCGATACGGCCACAGAGCCGTAGTGCTTGAAACTATCGCAGGCGTACCGGGAATGGTGGCTGGGATGTGGATTCATCTCCGAAGTCTGAGGCAAATGAAGACCGGCTATGGACCCACGATTCGAGAGTTGTTAGCGGAAGCCGAAAACGAGCGCATGCACCTCATGTTCTTTATTGATATTGCAAAGCCCAATGCGCTTGAGCGCGCGCTCATACTTGCCGCACAGGCCATTTTCTGGAACTACTATTTTGTATTTTATGTCTTTTTCCCAAAAACGGCACACAAGATGATTCATTACTTCGAAGAAGAGGCAGTGAGCAGCTACACGCAGTATTTGGAAATGATTGAAAGCGGTAAAATCGAGGACGTACCAGCACCGCAGCTGGCCATTGATTACTACAGCCTTGCGTCAGATGCGCGACTGAGCGACATGATTCAATGCGTTAGAGCTGACGAGCAGCATCACGCCGACGTGAACCTGCGGATGGCGACTGGGCAGCTCCACGAGGAAGCAAGCACACCGTTCAAGCAAGACGAAGCAAGCCCAACCGCGCCTTCAAATGTATTTCTAAGCGAAGCCGGCGGACAAGGCTAGCAAACAGTGTTTAACCGAGAGGTGGTAGGCGTTATGATGCGGGCCCTGAGCTAGATCCCGTTTTAGCGTACTCAAACACGCAACGCATCGTAAGCGTTGCCACTGACTAAGGATGACACCATGCCCCTCATTACTCTGCCCGATGGCTCCACTCGTCAATTTGATCAACCCGTTTCCGTTTACGATGTCGCCGGAGACATTGGCGCAGGACTGGCCAAAGCCACGTTGGCAGGCGTCGTCAATGGTCGTGAGGTTGACGCAAGCTTTCAGATTGAAGGCGACGCCGAGCTTCGTATCATCACGGGTCGTGATGACCAGGCGTTAGAGATTCTGCGACACTCGACAGCGCACCTGTTGGCGCAAGCGGTTCAGCAGCTGTTCCCGGGAACGCAAGTCACCATTGGTCCGACCGTGGACGACGGGTTCTACTATGACTTTGCGGCAGACCACAACTTCACCCTCGAAGACCTTGAAAAGATCGAAGCGCGCATGAAAGAGCTGGTCGCCAGCGACCTGCCGGTCACGCGCCGCGTGACATCTCGTGAAGACGCTGTTGCACTGTTCAAGGGTATGGGCGAGCACTACAAGGTCGAGATTATTGAAGATCTCCCCGCCGACGAAGAGATTTCGCTGTATCAGCAGGGCGACTGGTTGGATCTCTGTCGAGGACCTCACGTTCCGAGTACGGGGAAGTTAGGTGCGTTTAAGTTAACGAAAGTTGCTGGCGCATATTGGCGGGGTGATTCGAACAATACGCAATTACAGCGTATTTACGGAACAGCTTGGTCAACACCGAAGGAGCTTAAGGCCTACCTCAATCGTATTGCAGAAGCTGAAAAGCGTGACCATCGTAAAATTGGGCGCAAGCTTGATCTATTTCATTTTAGTGACGATGCGCCGGGCTCGGTATTTTGGCACCCGAAGGGGTGGACGCTCTTTCGCGAGTTACTTGAATACATGCGTGCGCGTCAAGACGCCGCTGACTACGTCGAGGTCAATACGCCAGACGTCATGGACCGAAGCCTTTGGGAAACGTCGGGGCACTGGTTCAACTATCGTGAGAACATGTTTTCCACGCAAACTGAGGACGAGCGTATTTTTGCGCTGAAGCCCATGAACTGTCCTGGGTCGGTATCGATGTTTGCTCAGGGTCTTAAGAGTTACCGCGACTTGCCACTGCGCATGGCGGAATTTGGCAAGGTGCACCGCTACGAGCCGTCAGGCGCACTGCACGGTTTGATGCGAGTCCGCCACTTTACGCAAGACGACGCGCACATTTATTGCACCGAGCAGCAAATGGAGCAAGAGTGCATTGACGTTGTCGCGCTGGTGCTCGATATCTACAAGGACTTTGGGTTCGAAGACGTCGTCATTAAGTTGTCCACGCGACCCGAAAATCGAATCGGCAGCGATGAGGTTTGGGACAAGCTGGAAGCCGCCCTGAGTAACGCATTGGAGGTGATGGGGCTTGATTATGTCCTGTATCCCGGAGAAGGCGCGTTTTACGGCCCCAAGCTTGAGTTTGTTCTGCGCGACGCGATTGGTCGTGACTGGCAATGCGGCACGCTGCAGGTCGACATGAATCTACCTGAGCGGTTTGATATTTCATACGTCGATGAGGAAGGTAACCGCGATAAGCGCCCCGTGATGTTGCACCGCGCTCTTTTTGGTTCTTTGGAGCGTTTTATCGGCATTCTGATCGAACACTTCGAAGGTAACTTTCCTGCTTGGCTGGCTCCCCAGCAGGCGGTTGTGGTGAATATCACGGACAAGCAGACGGCCTATGCGGGTGAAGTGGCTGCCTCACTGAAGGCGCAAGGTTTCCGAGTGGCCTGCGATCTTCGAAACGAAAAAGTCGGGTTTAAAATTAGGGAGCTCGAGCTCGCAAAGATCCCTTACGTACTGGTTGTAGGCGAAAAAGAGCGTGAAGCGGGTACGGTGGCTGTGCGCGGTCGTCACGGCGCGGATTTGGGCGTTATGAAGGTCGAAGACCTTGCTGCGCACTTGGACGCTGAAATTGCGCGCCGGTCTAATAGTAATAAAGTGGCATAAGCCACCATCAATACAGGGCGAAACTGACTGACTGAGCCTTGTTATCGCGCGCACTTCACTATAAAATCGCCGCCCTATTTTGGGTAGTGAGTGCGTCTTTAAAAGGGTTGTTAAGACGCAACACCGAAACCTGTGTTTGGAGAGAAAGAGTATTAAGAACGAGACCAAGAGTAAGAAAGCTCTGACAAACGAACAAATCGATGCGCCGATGGTGCGTTTGATTGAAGCCGATGGCACTCAAGTAGGCATTGTGTCCAACGAGGACGCAGTGAGCAGAGCGGACGCGGCCGGAATGGATTTGGTCATGATGGCAGAGGGCGAGACCCCTGTTTGCAAGATCATGGATTACGGCAAGCACGTTTTTGAGTCGAAGAAGCAAAAAGCAGCGCAGAAGAAGCGCGCTAAGCGGATACAGATTAAAGAAATGAAGTTTCGTCCGGGAACGGACGAAGGTGACTATCAGGTCAAGTTGCGTAATTTGACCCGATTCCTGGAAAACGGTGATAAAGCTAAAGTCACGCTGCGTTATCGCGGCCGTGAAATGGCTCACCAAGAACTCGGTATGGAAATTCTCAAGCGTGTTGAGAATGACTTGAGCGAGTTAGGTGCGGTTGAACAGTTTCCAAAAATGGAAGGTCGTCAATTGACGATGGTGATTGCACCGAAGAAACGAGGATAGTGGCCCGTGAATGCCCTATGACTCGATTGATGAAACGCTCGAGCAGGAAACTGTAACGAGCCTTAAGCGGGAGTATCTAAGATGCCAAAAGCAAAAATTCACAGTGGTGCCGCTAAGCGGTTTAAGAAGACGGCCAGTGGCTACAAGCGCAAGAGCGCTTACAAGAGCCACATCCTGACGAAAATGACGACAAAGCGTAAGCGTCAGCTTCGAGGCACATCACTGATTCACAAGTCCGACGTGGTACTCGTGGATCGTATGTTGCGCGCCAAGTAATCGTTAACCAGTTAGGAGATAAGACATGCCTCGTGTAAAGCGTGGTGTCACGGCTCACCGTCGACACAAGAAAATTTTAAAGCAAGCAAAGGGTTACTACGGTGCACGTTCGCGCGTATTCCGAGTAGCGAAGCAAGCGGTTACGAAAGCGGGTCAGTATGCCTACCGTGACCGTCGTCAGCGCAAGCGTCAGTTTCGAGCGCTCTGGATTACGCGTATTAACGCGCAGTCTCGGGCTAACGGCATAACGTACAGCAAGTTTATCAACGGCCTTAAGCGCGCGGGTATTACCCTCGATCGCCGCGTCCTTGCTGATCTTGCCGTTCACGATAAGCTGGCATTCTCGGCAGTGGTTGAGCGCGCAAAAGCTGCACTGACGGCCTAATTACCGTCTTCGTACTTCCGATGGCAGTAATGTGGAGCGATAATAGAAAGGGGGCTACGGCCTCCTTTTTTGAATGAGTGGAGTGTAGAGCACAGATGCAGTCACTGGATAACATCAAAGCAGAGGCGAGTACCGCCATTGACGCTGCGACAGACGTTGCCGCCCTTGAAGAATTGCGTGTCAGCTACTTAGGCAAAAAGGGCGCACTCACTGGTTTGCTCAAAAGTCTAGGGCAGCTCTCTGCTGAAGAGCGACCCAAAGCGGGTGCCGAGATAAACGCCATTAAACAGGTCCTGACCGAGCAACTGAACCTGCGTCGGGACAGCTTGCATGCTGAGGCGCTCGCGGTTCAGCTGTCATCGGAAGCGATTGATGTGACGCTGCCCGGACGACATGCTGAGACCGGTGGATTACACCCCATTACAAGAACGATTCAACGAATGGAAACCTTCTTTTTGTCAATGGGTTTCGACGTGGTGGAGGGCCCTGAAATTGAGGACGACTACCATAATTTCGAGGCGCTCAATATTCCGGCTCATCACCCTGCTCGGGCGATGCACGACACGTTCTATGTTGATGAGACACGGGTACTGAGAACACACACATCAGGTGTTCAGGTGCGCACAATGGAAACGCAAGCACCACCCATTCGGATTATTTGTCCCGGTCGCGTGTATCGGTGCGACTCGGATCTGACCCACTCGCCGATGTTTCATCAGGTGGAAGGGCTTCTGATCGACGAGACCTCCAATTTTGGACACCTCAAGGGACTGTTGGAGGAGTTTCTTCATGCGTTCTTTGAGCGCGATGACCTGTCGGTGCGGCTGCGTCCCTCGTATTTTCCTTTTACCGAGCCGTCGGCAGAAGTCGATATTCAGTGTGTAAAGTGTTCGGGTGAGGGCTGTCGCGTTTGCAGTCATACGGGCTGGATTGAGGTTTTGGGCTGCGGAATGGTCAACCCCAAGGTTCTCCAGATGAGTGGTATTGATCCCGATAAGTACCGTGGATTTGCCTTTGGGATGGGGGTTGAGCGGCTCTCAATGCTGCGTTACGGCATTGGCGATCTTCGCCTGAACTTTGATAACGATCTGCGCTTTCTCGCGCAGTTTATGTGAGTTAGCACAATGATTATTTCAGAGCAGTGGCTGCGCACCTGGGTCAACCCTGAGGCGACGACACAAGCCCTCAGCCACAAGTTAACGATGATCGGCCTCGAGGTTGACGGTGTTGCGACTGTTGCCGAACCGTTTTCCGGTGTGGTCGTCGCTGAAATTATCAGCGCTGAGCAACATCCTGACGCGGACAAGCTGCGCGTTTGTGTCGTCGACGCGGGTGACGAGCATGTTCAAATTGTCTGCGGTGCACCCAACGCGCGCGCCGGATTACGTGCTCCACTGGCTAAGGTCGGCGCCGTACTTCCCGGTAATTTTAAAATTAAAAAGGCAAAGCTGAGAGGTGTTGAGTCTCAGGGCATGCTTTGTGCCAGTGCCGAGCTTACGATCTCCGAGGATAACGACGGGCTGATGGAGCTGCCGTCCGATGCGCCGGTCGGTGCGGATATTCGCGAATATCTGAGCCTTGATGATAAAATTCTTGAGTTAGGTTTGACGCCGAATCGAGCGGATTGTCTGAGCCTGCGCGGTGTCGCTCGTGACGTCGCTGTTGCATTTGATGAGGCCTTAATTGAGCCCGAAATTGCGCCGTTCGCGGTGACGATTGATGATCAATTCCCCGTAGCAATTGACGCCCCTGCTAAGTGTCCCCGGTACTTAGGCCGTGTCATCAAAGGCGTGGACTTATCCAAACCGACACCTGATTACATGCGAAACCGGTTGGAGCGCGCGGGATTGCGGTCGATCGACGCAGTGGTCGATGTTACTAATTACGTCATGCTCGAAATGGGTCAGCCATTACACGCCTTTGACCTCGACCAGCTCAGTGGCGGTATCGTCGTCCGTGAGTGCCGTGAAGCCGAGCAACTGACGCTGCTCGACGGGACAGTACAGTCACTCGAGCCCGGGACACTGCTCATCGCGGACCACGAGAAACCCTTGGCGTTGGCAGGAATCATGGGTGGTGAGGACAGCGGTGTCAGCGAAAGTACAACCAGTCTCTTTTTGGAGAGCGCCTTTTTTACGCCAGAGCTTATGGCCGGACGCGCACGATCCTACGGCTTGCACACTGACGCGTCGCACCGGTATGAGCGTGGCGTTGACTTCCAATTGCAATGGCAAGCAATGGAGAGGGCGACACGGCTCTTGATTGAGACAGTAGGAGGTGAAGCAGGTCCTGTCACTGAGGTTTCGTCTGATGGCGACTTGCCGATTAATGACGCGGTTTTGCTTCGAGAGGAACAGATTGAAAAGCTGTTAGGCCTGCGTATTGAGCGCTTTGAAGTTGAACGTATTTTACAGGGCTTGGGTTTTTGGATCGTCACACAAGAGCAGGGTTGGCTTTGCACTGCGCCAAGCTGGCGGTTTGACATGGGGCTTGAGGTCGACCTGATCGAAGAGTTGGCGCGCGTTATTGGCTACGACGCCATACCGGCTCAGCGCCTTACCGGTGAGCTCATTGCGACGCCTGTGCCAGAGACGCGTCGCGCACTTCGCAGTGCTAAAAATGACTTGGTGGCTCGCGGGTACTTCGAGGCGGTGACCTTCAGTTTTGTTGAACCTCAGTTGCAGGCGACCTTTGATCCTCAAACGCCCCCTGTGCGCCTAAAAAACCCCATTTCGGCAGATCTTGCCGTCATGCGGACCAGTTTGATCCCGGGCCTTTTAAAGGCAATTGCTCATAATGTCAGTCGGCAGCAGAGTCGTGTTCGTCTTTTCGAGACGGGATTGCGATTTTTGCCGGGAGACGAAATTGCGCAAACGCCTATGATTGCGCTCGCCGCATCGGGTTTGCGAGATGCTGAAGGTTGGTCGGCGGGTAAAGAGGCGACTGATTTTTTTGATATCAAGGGCAGTGTTGAGGCGCTTCTGGGAAGCCTCGGACAACGACTCTCGTTTGAAGCTTGTGTGTTCCCAGGGCTGCACGACGGCCAAAGCGCGGCTATTTTAGTCGACGGTCATGCCGTAGGTCGTATGGGTACGATTCACCCCAATGTTGGGAAGTTATTGGGGCTGCCTGCCAGTACAGTTGTTGCAGAGATGGAACAGTCAGCAGTGACCGCGCTGGCAATGCCAGAGTACGACGACATATCGAAGTTTCCGGAGACGCGTCGCGACTTGGCCTTGGTCGTCGACAAGGGTGTGGCGTCGGGCGATGTCATGACCCTGATTCGTGACACCGCCGGTGGATTGCTCACGAAACTTGATTTATTCGATGTTTACGAAGGGGCCGGATTGGCCGAGGGGAAGAAGAGTTTGGCGATCGGTTTGACATTCCAAGGCCAAAGTCGCACTCTCGACGAAACAGAGGTCTCGGGTGCTGTTGACCAAGTGCTTGATTCTCTGAGAGAAAAGCTGGGTATCGAACTGCGAAGCTGAAAACACTATGTCCGCACTAACGAAATCTGAAATGGCCGAGAAACTCTTTGATGAGTTAGGTCTTAATAAGCGCGAGGCGAAAGAGCTGGTGGAGCAGTTCTTCGAAGAGATTCGAATCTGCCTGGAAAATAATGAGCAGGTGAAGCTTTCGGGCTTTGGTAACTTTGATCTTCGCGACAAAGGCTCACGTCCGGGCCGTAATCCAAAAACAGGCGAAGAGATCCCTATTTCTGCAAGACGTGTTGTCACCTTCAAGCCTGGTCAAAAGCTCAAAGCGCGGGTAGAGAAGATGCCGAACGATGCTTGAGCCCACGCACAACAACGAACTACCGCCCATACCCGGAAAACGCTATTTCACCATTGGTGAAGTGAGTGGCTTGTGTGCTGTAAAACCGCACGTGCTTCGGTACTGGGAAGCGGAATTCCCACAGCTCAAACCCGTTAAGCGCCGGGGTAATCGTCGGTATTACAAACGCGGCGATGTCGAGTTGGTGCGGGCGATTCGAGGTCTTCTCTATGAAGAGGGTTACACTATTGGTGGCGCCCGACAGAGACTGACCTGTGAAGACGGCCCAAGCCCCGTCGATGTCATGTCAACGGTTCGCGACTGCTTAAACGATTTGGAAGCAGCAAAGTCGCTGCTCAAACTCGGCGACTAACATTCCCTAACGCATTGAATACCCGTATACTTCGCGCCGTTCGGGGCGTAGCGCAGTCTGGTAGCGCACCACACTGGGGGTGTGGTGGTCGCAGGTTCAAATCCTGCCGTCCCGACCATCTTTTTTCCCTTGCCGAAGGTGCTGACAGTAAGTCCTTCTCCTCGGTAAGCGGTTAAGTCAGTAACCGACTTTTTTGCCCAACGTGTGGACAGTGACGCCATTATCAAAACCACCCTCGAGGATGTCTTTGGTGGCCTCTTGTATGCCTGTTTCAATTCGCCAGCCGAGATAGCGCTCCTGATGTGCCAGAGTTTCCCACTCTTCAACCAAGGTGATCGTAGCGCTGTCCTCGTCCTCGTAGACGTCTACTTTGATGCACCCGTCATAGGCTCTGGTGTCGCCCAATACAGCCCTGAACATGTCTGCCAAAGCACCGAACTTGCCCTCGGCGGCTTTGAAGTTTAGAACGACTAATTCGCCCATTTCCTGTCTCCCTGTTCTCTTGAACCAGCATTGAACCCTAATGGCCGAAACTGAGCAAACTGAAACTCTGTAATTGACAGACTGGTAGACGCTATGAGGTGTGCGACGCGACTTCCGTAAATTTCCTCCCTACACTGAGCTCGCGAAAAGTCAGGAAAGAAATCGATGCACAAATTTCTGTTTGCAAGTTTACTGTCAACAACGCTGATGGGCTGTGTCATCGCTATTGATATTAATGACAGGGAAGAGTCGGCGAGCACACTCTCTAAATTAGATAAACGCGTTGTACCTGAGGTTTTGAAAATACAGGACAATGTTGAACGTACGATGCTCGATTATTCGCCGAGCGATGAGCTCGGCATTTACAAAATGGTTGCGCCCATAGACTGGACTGAGCCTGTTAGGTCAATCGCGTTCGATATTCGAGGGATCATAATCAGCGGGACATTGGGTCTTGAGTTCGAGAACGAGACGTTGACGTTTGAGGCGAACGACGGCTTTTTTATCCCAAGAAATACGAAGGTAAGAATCCACAATGCGGGTGCCGAGCCACTGCATATGGTCGAGGTGTTCACCCCGAACTATAAGCCAAGCCTTGTCATAGACTTCGAGGCTTTCTGATAAAGAAAACCGTTAGCTGGGCATGGTCAGCTCAATGCCTATAAGCGGTCAGTCCACTGCACCTTCTTTCTTGCTTCACCACTGGCTTGCCATAGTTTCGGTCGAGTTGAAACCTCATCAAATCGCGGTGTTGTAATTGACACTTTGTAGCCTCTACTGACTCTTCTTAGCCCCTATTGACACTATCTAGCTTCTTTGTGTGAACACACCGTGACTTCTTAGGTCCCGCTCCTAGTCTTATCAATTGAATGCTACTGCAGATCGCTTTATGAAAAGAATTTTGGCTACATGCCTCTCTCCCATACTCGTCGTTGGCTGTGCGTCAGTCGGACCGATCCAGGATGAAGCGCCAGCATACCGAGCAAAGGCAACGCAGGATGCAGAGGTCTTTCAGCAGTGTGTATTTGCTCTCCTTACAAGTAGGCATGCCAAAATACGGCAAACTACGAGTGGTGTTATGAGTGCTGAGAGTAGAGATGGACTGGGGTTCATTATTGAGCAAGCAGATGGATATGTAACCGTATACAAGGGGCAATCTAGTATGACGGGCTACTTACCCGAGTGGGCAGCTAAAAGATGTAACGATAGCCCTTGAGATAAACGCGTAAGTCTATGAGGTTCTTATTATTTATCGTGTTAGTGCACTAACTACGGGCGCTAAGCCCATAACTTCTCGCTCTTCGTTAGTCATAGTCTCGGTCGAGTAGGGCATGAGTGGCGGAGGCTCTAGCGCAGCCTCTACGATCGTTTCTGGCACATCATCAGGTGTTTCGACTGGTTCCTCAATTATTCCTTTGTTTGCGTTGTACGGCAGGGTACTGTGATGCCATGAACGAACTATCAAAGTCTGTGTCGCTCGATGAACCCGAAGATGCTTTTGAAGAGTACCTGCTCTTTAACCTTGTCTACTGCAGTCAAGTAAGCCCGGGTATTGAACAAGCGAAAGTTCACCAAAGTATGCTTAAAATGATGGCCCTGTCGGTTACGGCGCTTGTCTCAGTGGCTTTCAGTGTTAATGGTTATGCTGAATCGAGTACCTCAACCATGAACGTGAGCGTATCGGTTGAGTACTCGTGCGCCATCGAATCCAGCCCAATGGAGTTTGGAGCTTACAGCGGCGTTGTCGCAAATGCGTCGACGACACTTAACGCCACGGCCACAGTCGTGGCGACCTGCACCTCGGGCGCTGGGGCTCGGGTCACTTTAGATGGCGGTGCCTCCCCGGGACTGGGTTCGCCTGGGGCACCAATACGTCGTATGCGTGCTGGCGAGGGGCAGTTTCTCGCCTATCAAGTGTACTCAGATGTTGCGCGCGGCTCTGTATGGGGTAATACCGCCGTCACAGGTGTGGCGTTGACGGGTACTGGCGTGCCTCAAATACTCACTGCGTACGGTAGTGTCATGGCCGCGCAATTAGCTGTCCCCGGGGCTTACAGTGATGAGCTTGTCGTCACCATAACTTACTGAATCCTAGACGAATACTGCGGCTATTTTCAACCTGTAGACGTGGTCTTTAAAGAAACTGTGCTGCGGATCACAGATTTAACTATTAGAAAAAAGTGTTAGTTTACTCCGTCGTGCTGTGGTAATCTAAGAGGATGAAGAAACCAGTAAGAGCGCTAGGTAACGTAACTCGTCAGGCCAATAAAAAGTTGCGTCGAGAAAGCATTTTCAATATCGCAAAGCGCCTAATCGCAACAAACGGCTTAGACGATTTTACGATCAGCCAACTTGCCCGAGAGGCTGGCGTTACGACGCCCACGATCCACAACCTATTTGGAAAAAAAAGTGACATCGTTAAAGAGTTGGTGGCGCGTTTAATCGAGCAAATGAAGTGGAATACGCTCAATCCACCGAGTGACCCGCTTGAAAACACAAAGTTCTTTGTCGGGCACATGGTTATGGCCTTTGAGCAAGATGAAAATTTCTATCGCGCTGCATTTATGGCGGCAGAGCAGGTAAGGTTATTTGATCCTAAAATTACCGATGGACTTTTCCAGCGCGCACAGAGACTGGCAGCGCCTAGGAGGGAGTGGTACGAGAGGGGGTTGCTTTTAGGGAATGTTGAACCTACGGCTATTATGAGAAAAGTTCATAACAGCAACCGGCTTGGGCGACTTGATTGGGCTGTTGGCTATATTGATTTAGTTCAGTTTCGCCATCAGGTCTCAGAGAGTATCTTGTTAGCGTACGCTTGCGATGCCAGCCCCGAACTCTACGTGAGGTTGATTGAAGAGATCAACCGTCTCGACAGCCCGTAGTTTTTGGCGCCATCTATTGAGTCTCTATCCAAGAGACTGGGGCCTCGCATTAGTGCCGAATGAAAGGCGCGCCAGGATATTCAACTTGAGTCGCAATGACAGACAACATTAGGCAATGCATGCCGTAAAGAGGCTATGAATTTGCCCTAGACATCGTGTGTTCCCCGATATTTGATCTATTTGCGTACTCGGATGTCTCGGGACCTACACGACTTGACGCTGAACGTTCATCTTTTCCGGTGGCGGTCCGGTCAGCGTGACCTTGCTGTGCTGGCTTAGGTTGTTGCCAGTTTCGATTGCCTCAGGTGCCGCTTTGACAAGGCCTGTCGAACTCCTACCTGACTCGCGTGATTCATCGTTATTTTAAATGACATCCACATCGGCAGCAGCATGATGATCGCGAGCCCCGGACCCATTATCAGGCCCAGTCCCCATATCACCGTGTCGGATACTTCGTCTGGTCGTGCTCCCGCCTCCAATCCAATTAGATCCAAAAACGGACCGGCTATTAGATAGCTAAAGCCACTAACAAACTTGGCAGAAAAGAAAGCCGCCGCAAAAATAACACCCTCCTGGCGCCTGCCAGTGGCTAACTCTTGCTCATCTGAGATGTCCGCCAGCATCGAGTGGACGACAATGACGCGCAAAATAGTCATGGTCGTATGTACTGTCCAGTTGGCACAGATTAAAGCCATAACCAGTGAGCTATTTTCGGGAAGTAGGTCAAGCAACTTTAGCGGTGTTAGCCAGAGCAGGTTAATAATGCTCAGGACGCAGGTCAGGCGCAGAACCTGCTGTTTTTCAAGCCGCCGATTCAGTGCTCCGGAAAACACAGCAGACAACAATACCGCGAGAATAATGGGGCCAGCAAAGAGCAAGGAAGTCTGTGTCGCGCTCAGTTGCCAGAAGTAGGTATAGGTCACCATGAGTAATGTAGCGGTGATACTGCTTATACCGCCCAAGCCCATATCCAAAATGACTAGGCTTCTAAATCCTTTATTCTCAAATATACTGAATGCATCGCGGAGCATATTCTGCCCTGCATGCACTGCGCCGCCGGCGAGTTTAGGAATGTAATGCCAGGTGCCGGCGATACACATGACGCTGAACAGGATGACGAGGAAGCCGTTGATCCAGCCAAAAAAATGGTAATTCTCGATGACGAAGCGCCCGTCTAAACTATTTTTTTCATTAAATAAAAAAATCAAGGCGATCGCCGAGACAAGCGTACAGACGAACCAGGCGATGTTGGTGCGTATAGCGGCCAGCTGTGAGCGCTCATGATAGTCGTCAATAATTTCTGCGCCCAGTGCGAGGTAGGGCACCATAAAAAAGGTGAGTGCTGTACGTAACAGTAGGATGCTGACTAGCAGCCAAGTGAATAGCTGAAATGGGTCGCCCAGCACGTTGTCGGGTGGCCCATACAGCATGATAAAACCGGCAGCCATTGGAATGACCGCGGCAATCATAAGCGGGTGTCGGCGGCCAATACGCGAGCGCAATCGGTCTGACCAGATCCCAATCAGTGGGTCGCTGACGGCGTCCCAAATGATTGAAATGGCGATAGCAAGACCGGTCAGGGTCCCGGATAACCCAAGCACCTGCTTGTAGTAAAAAAGGACAAAGATGCCCATTGCTGCCTCTTTGAGCCCGTGACTAATAATACCCGAGCTGTACAGCAGACGATTGCGCAAGCCCATACGCTGAGTCTTCATTGATAAACCATGCTCACCTCATTTACTTTTTCTGCGATTCCCCGATCGCATACCCATCTACAGTGTTTATTCAACCACAAATTTATTATTTAATAAAATTTATTGCTAAAACAAATTTATTGTTTAAACAAATTTAATTAATGATTAAATCTGTTGACTTTGTAAAAACGCGTAACTAGTATCTTTACATCTGGGTCAGCCTAGATCGGTTTAAGAATGAAGTACCTCACTGTTAGTCGCAGAAAACTGCGGTTTTATGAAAAGGAAAAAATTATGGAAACGAAATTCAAGCAAAGCAAACTCAAAGGTGCACTGGTGTCAGCTGTGCTGGTCGGTACTGCTAGCCTTACTCTGCCTGCTTACGCTGCCACTGCAACGGGCACGATGGCTGTTAGCACGTCAGTTTTGATGTCCTGCACTATTTCAGCCGGAGCGATGACCTTCGCTTCCTATGATCCGACCGCGGCGGCGGATAATGATGCTACTGCCACGATAACATCGACCTGCACTACGGGCGGAGCGGCAGTCATAACAATGGGTCAGGGTAATCGTGCACAAACCGGCTCGACCGATGCCATTCCATTGCGTGCGATGTTTAATGGGGACGAAGGCGCGCCAGAAGATTTGGATTACCATTTGTATAGTGATAGCGCCGGCGGAACTGTATGGGGAAATACCGAGGGAACAGGTAAAGCGATCACTGCAGACGGCACCGCGCAGAATTTTACAGCCTATGGCCGGATTCCTAAGAACCAAACAGTTGGCGCCGGATCTTTCAGTGACAGCGTCGCGGTGACACTCACTTACTGAAGCTAGAACGAGTTCTAAAACAGGCCGCTTGCGGCCTGTTCTTTTTAACTTTGCGTATTAGTTAGAGCAAACGTGTGCAAGCGACAAGAAACCAAAAGCTGCTTAAAATATTGGGGTTATCGCCTGTGCTGCTATACGCTGCGGGCCTTAGCCTGCCCGTCTATGCGGCCACATCAGCTTCAGACATGGCTGTGACAGCCAATGTTAACGCGTCCTGCACGATGAGCGTAACAAGCTTAGACTTTGGTATCTACGATCCTATTGTAGCCAACGCAACGCAAGATCTTACGGCTTCTGCCACGGTATCAACGAACTGCACGTTAGGTGCAATTGTGAATGTTAAAATGGGTAATGGGCTCCACGCAACCTTTAGTACTGGTAGGAGTCGCATGGCTTTTTCACGTGACTATAGTCGCCACATGTCAAATGTAGGAAGTGATAGTAAGCTGAAGTACGAGCTTTATACGGACGAAGGCCATACAGATGTATGGACTCAAATAGGAGGTCGAAGCGTTGTTGGTACTGGTACCTCTGATGACTTGACTGTTTATGGCAAGGTTTTTCAAAATCAGCAAGTTGCTGCGGCGGGAAGCTACAATGATACAGTCACTGTAACGGTGCTTTTCTAATGCTCGCGCGTGCAATAATCAAAGCAGCTTTCGGCATCATTCTTTTCGTAATGGGATCCAGTGTCGCAATTGCCGCCTCTTTTGGGGTGAGCCCCGTGCGAGTGACGTTATCCGAGAGCCAGTCGATGGGCGCACTCACCGTGCGTAACGACGGCACTGAGCCGGCGTCGCTGCAAATGGAGATGCTAAACTGGTCACAAGCACAGGGCCAGGATGTTTTAACGCCCACTCGCGAGCTGCTGGCCAACCCGCCTATTTTTACCGTGCCAGCGGGTGGTTCGCAGTTGGTCCGAGTCGGACTTCGGCGAGCGCCGGATGGGCAGCGCGAGCTTACCTATCGCATTGTCCTCCAGGAATTGCCGCCCCCCCCAAATCCCGATTTTATGGGTACACGAATGTTGATGCGCATCAGCCTTCCAGTGTTTGTTTTACCCAAGGTCGACGCTAAACCCGTGCTGCTGTGGCAGGCGACTCGCACCCCGCAAGGTGCCCTCAAGATTAGCCTGACCAACAACGGTAATGCCCATGTCCAAATCGCCAACTTCAAGCTGTCATTGCCCGGTAGCGAGCAACCTTGGGTGACCAAAGAATCTGCTGAGTATGTGCTGCCCGGTCAGAGTCGCGACTGGAACCTGCCAGCTGACTCGGAATACCCAGTCCCACCACCAGGGACTACCTTACAGCTTTTTGCTCAGACGGATGCCGGTGACATTGAGGCTGAAGTCATGATTGCACCTTGATGTGCGCCAGGCCGGAATCGTTGCTCATAAGATTAATGACTGCAAGTCTCTAAATGCAGCCTTACTCCTGCTTGGTTTGCTGGCGCTAGTTCCGTCAGCGCCGCTAGCGGAAGACACAGCGCTTGCTGTAGACGAAGTATTTCTGGTGGTGGTTATCAACCAGCAAGAGCAGGGGGTCGCCTTTTTACTGCGCAGCGACGATCGTTTGTTCGCGGGGGGTCAAGATCTGCGGCGCTGGCGCTTGCACTTGCCTAACACTACCCCCCTGAACCGTGACGGCGAAGATTTTTACGCACTTGATACGCTGGCAGGCCTGTCATATGAATTTAATGAATCCAGTCAAGCGCTAACGGTTCAAGCCCCTCCAAACTTATTTGATGCCACGCGGCTAAGTGGGACGGCGACCGATTTCAGTGCGCCCACCCCGGCGTCGCCCGGCGGCTTTCTTAATTACGATGTGTCGGCCAATCATGCACAAGGGCGAACATCGACCAGCGGGCTGCTGGAGCTGGGTGGTTTCGCTGGCTGGGGTACGGTCCAAACGCGTCTGTTGGCGCGGGACCTCAACGGAAAAGCGACCGCCGTCCGGCTAGATACCACCTGGACGCGAGATCAGCCGCTAAAAGTCGCCAGCCTGCGAGTTGGCGACGCGATCAGCGGCACAAGCAGTTGGGGCGGTGCGGTGCGCTTCGGCGGCGTGCAGTGGTCGACTAATTTTTCTACCCAGCCTGGCTTTATTGCTTTCCCGCTACCCGGGGTGTCTGGCGAAGCGGCGCTGCCCTCCACAGTGGACCTTTATGTCGATAGTGCTTTGCGCATGAGCCGCGAAGTGCCCAGCGGGCCGTTCAGCATCCAGGATCTGCCGGTTACGACTGGCCAAGGGGATGCACGTTTGGTGGTACGCGATATTTTAGGGCGCGAGCAGGTCATCACACAGCCCTTCTATGCCACTCCCCGCCTGCTGAAGCCGGGCCTGCAAGAGTATTCTTACGAGTTAGGTTTTGTGCGCAGGAATTTTGGCACCGACAGTAATAACTACGGCCGCCCCCTGGTGGTCGGCACGCACCGCTCAGGAATCACTAAGCACTTCACCGGCGAGCTCCACGGTGAGCTTCTCGGCCACCAGCAGACGGTGGGGCTGGGCGGCGTGATGGTATGGCCGGTTGCCGGTGTGTTGTCCAGCTCCCTCGCCATGAGCCACAGTGATAAGGGAGTTGGCGGATTGCTGGAGCTTGGGTTTCAGCGTCAGGGCCGCTACGTTAGTTTCGGCGCCAACACACAGCTCGCCAGCCAGCGCTTCGCGAAGTTGGGGCTGGAGCCCGAAGCACTTGCGCCCCGGCAGATAAGCCAGATGTTTGTCAATCTGGCGACTACCGATTATGGCTCTTTCGCAGCAAGCTTCACGCAGCAGGCCTTCCGTGACCGCAAGGGGAATAAGATATTGAACGCGAGTTACACTAGGAAACTAGGGCGGCTCGGCAACCTGAGCGTTTTCGTCACTCGCTTTATGAGCGGGGATGCAAACACAGTCTTTAACCTAAGCTTCTCTATGCCATTGGGCGATCGGACCAACGCCAGCATTAGCACGTCGGCGCAACCAGGTCGCGAGCAGGCACGTTTGCAGGTGAGTCGGAGTCTGCCAGCAGGTAGCGGATTGGGTTACCGTCTAGTGACGGAAGTGGGCGATTCAGATCGCCGCGCGGCGGAGGTCAGTGCGCAAAATGGAATCGGTGCTTATAACTTGGCGGTAGATCAGTTCCAGGGTCAGGCGGCCTTCCGCGGCAGTGCCAGCGGTGGCGTGGCGTTTCTCGGGGGTAGCGCCTTCTTGAGCCGGCGTATTACCGACAGCTTCGCCGTGGTGCAGGTGCCCGACTATTCCGGCGTGGGCATCTATGCAGACAACCAACTGGTTGCGAGCACTGACGCCGACGGCAATGCGTTGTTGCCAAGGTTACGCCCGTACCAAAAGAACACAGTACGCATTGAACAGGCTGATTTACCGCTCGATGCGCAGATCGACACGGTTCAACTGGACGCCGTGCCGTATTTTCGCAGTGGCCTGCTGCTGAGGTTTCCGGTTAAGCATTCGCGCGGAGCGCTGCTCACCGTGGTGCTGGAAAACGGGGAACCTTTACCAACGGGCGCGCAAGCGCAAATAGTTGGAGATGACGTCGAAGAAAATGAAGTCTTCCCCATCGGCTTGAGGGGCGAGGTTTATCTGACCGGGCTGGCGGCGAGCAATCGACTGAGAGTCACTTGGCTAGATCAGCGTTGCGAGTTCATATTGCCTTACCCTGAGTCGACCGACCCGCTGCCGCACCTGGGCGCTTATATCTGCACCGGCGTAAAACCATGAGCGTATATATCAGTCTGAAAATCCGCGTCTGCCGCACTTTTCAACCAGCTCTCTCTGCAGCGGCAAGTACCCTTGCGGGCACACGCAAGGTTAAAGCACTGGCGCCCTGGGCGTTCGCATTAGCCCTTGCGCTGACAGCGCAGCAGGGCCATGCGTGCACCCTTAATGTTACAGGGGTGAACTTTGGCAGCTATGATGTGTTCAGCAATGCAGCGCTTGATAGCACGGGCAACATTAACGTGAACTGCCCGAGCGGAGTCGGGTATTCCATCGCCCTTAGCGCGGGCGGCGGAACCCAGACTCAACGTCTCATGAACATCGGTGCTCACGCCCTCAACTACAACCTTTACACTGGGTCTAACCGCGCCCTGGTTTGGGGCGATGCCACTGGTGGCACCGTTACAGTAAACGGCACCGGCAATGGTGTGACCGTAAATTACGGCGTCTACGGACGTATTCCTGCGCTCCAAAACGTCCATTCGGGCAGCTACAGCGACATTGTTACTGTAGTGCTCACCTTTTGACGGCAACTCAAGGCGAAACTCCACGGTCGAGTAGGGTGTTTTCTGGAGGGGCTCAAAGGGCAGCTCAGTGGGTGTTTCTGGAAACATCAACGAGCGTTTCGACTGGTTCCTCAATTATTCCTATGTTTGCGTTGTACAGCAGGGTACTGTGTTGCCATGAATGAGCTATCAAAATCGTTGGATGAACCTAGGGGTGTTTTTGAGGAGCATCTGCTCTTTAAC
>Ga0206128_1000104_pt1 | contig 104223 bp, 88 predicted proteins | sample Helgoland_Spring_7_FD_148601 | JGI IMG/M metagenome (GOLD analysis project Ga0206128, IMG submission 148601) | Pelagic subsurface seawater microbial communities from Kabeltonne, Helgoland, North Sea - Helgoland_Spring_Bloom_20160426_1 | ecosystem: Environmental > Aquatic > Marine > Epipelagic ... | reverse complement strand
AAGCGCGCTAACAAGTCCTGCGGACCGCCTGCGGCGTCCAAAATGCTTTCGCGTTTAGTGATTGTTAGCTCGCTAAAGCGCGCTAACAAGTCCTGCGGACCGCCTGCGGCGTCCAAAATGCTTTCGCGTTTAGTGATTGTTAGCTCGCTAAAGCGCGCTAACAAGTCCTGCGGACCGCCTGCGGCGTCCAAAATGCTTTCGCATTTTGTCGAACCGCGAGGGGTCTCACCCGCCTATCGCCGGCAAAAAAAATCCCCCGCATCTGCGGTGCGAGGGATTGTTTTTGGCGGAGAGAGAGGGATTCGAACCCTCGAAACGCTATTAACGCTTACACACTTTCCAGGCGTGCTCCTTAAGCCACTCGGACACCTCTCCGTAAACTTTTGCCGTTTTCTGAACTATCAACTAGTCAGCAGCGCGGCCTGCTTTTTACGTCAGCTTTCTCTTCAACAGCTGGTCTTTTACAGCGGTTTTCGAGGGTCGCAACTGTACACAACCAATCCTGCAAAAGCAATGAGCACGCAGTTTTCAGGCGACATCCCTGATCCGGTGCTAGACTAAAGTCATGACATGGAATGAGATTGTATATCCGTCGCCGAAGTTGCAGGAGCTCTATCGGTTGGCGCTCTCGATTTGCGCCGCTACTATTTTGCTGGGTGCCTGGGGGGATATTAACTATCACCCCGCTTTACTCGCGGTTCTACCTGCCCTCTTTATCTATCAATTCAGTAGCTACTTTACCGCCAATGAGTCGATCCCATTGCGCAGAAGGCAGCGGCTGGCAGTAATTATGGAGCTTATTGATGGGTTAATTACCGGTTGCCTGATGGCCTTCGTGGGTTTTGACCCTATTGTTGTTCTCGGCCTTGGGCTGGCCTTCTTAGTCACTATCGTCGGCTCTCTAAAGCCTACCTCTCCCCTTGATCTATTCGGCCTATTTACTGGGGCTGGGCTGACTTATTGGCTTTCGCCTGTTGCCATTACACCCGGCATTGGTACTCAGCTGTTTATTCTTATTGTGGCCGCCGGTTATGCACTGCTGCAAACCAATATGGCTCGTCACACCCATTTTTTGTTGGCGGATCAGCATGATTCTGTATTGCGGCAGAATGAATGGTTAACTCTTCGAACCTTTAGGCTATCCAAGTACCTGTCCCCTGCTCTGCGCAAGGCTATTTTGACGGGCAAGGATGTGCGCGCGGAAACCCAGGAGAAAACGCTGACGATTTTCTTCTCGGACATGGAGGGTTTCACTAAGCTTGCCGAGGAGCTTGATCCCGAGCAGTTAACGGACCTGCTCAACACCTACCTAACCGAGATGTCTGAAATTGCTTTTCGATTTGGTGGCACTATCGACAAGGTGATTGGCGATTCAATTATGGTGTTTTTTGGTGATCCTGAAAGTCGTGGCATTAAGTCTGATGCCATTACCTGTGTGTCTATGGCCATCGCCATGAAACGGGCCATGGAGGAGCTGCAGGTAAGATGGCGGGCCGATGGTATTGAAAACCCTCCGGCGCTGCGTATGGGCATTAATAGTGGCGTCTGTAAGGTGGGCAACTTTGGTACTGAGAACCGTCTTGATTACACGTTGCTTGGCCGTGCGGTCAATCTGGCTAGCCGTCTAGAGTCATCGGCTGAGAGCAATGAAATTCTTATCTCTAAAGACACGTACCAGCTAATTAAAGACGCTGTGCACTGCATTGATAAAGGCCAGATCCCCATCAAGGGCTTTGCTGATGCAGTCGATGTTTACAGCGCTGTTGATCTGCATAAACATTTAAAGACCGACTGCCCAGCTCAAAGACAACGTCAGGCTCTGGCTTAGAGCTATTAACTTAAGGAGCAGCTAGCTAAAGAGCCCTCAGCTAAATAAAGAGCCCTCAGCTAAAGAAGAGCCCTCAGCTAAATAAAGAGCCCTCAGCTAAAGAAGAGCCCTCAGCTAAATAAAGAGCCCTTAGCTAAAAAAGAGCCCTCAGCTAAGTAAAGAGCCCTCAGCTAAGTAAAGAGCCCTCAGCTAATAAGAGCCCTTCAGCCCGAAACAAGACGCTCCCCTTAACCTCAACCTTAACCTCAGCCTAGTTTTCGTAAACCGACATTGGCGGGCAAGAGCACACCAGATTTCTGTCTCCAAATACATTGTCCAAACGACCCACCGGTGGCCAGTATTTGTTGTCACGCAAAGAATCCAAAGGATAGGCTGCCTGACTTCGAGTATACGCTCTGGTCCACTCATCGCCAGTGACTACCGCAGCAGTGTGAGGAGCGCTTACTAGCGGGTTGTCGTCCAGCTGGAACTCACCATTGGCCACCTGATTAACTTCCTGTTTAATCGCGATCATCGCATCGCAGAAACGGTCTAGCTCAGCCTTTGACTCGCTCTCTGTGGGCTCAATCATTAATGTGCCAGACACGGGGAATGACATAGTCGGGGCATGGAATCCATAATCAATAAGGCGCTTGGCAATATCATCAACGCTGATACCCACATCATCTTTAATCGGTCGCACATCGAGAATACATTCGTGGGCCACTCGGCCATTGGCGCCGGTATAGAGCACCTGATAATGGTCTTGCAGTCGATTGGCCATATAGTTAGCATTCAAAATCGCCACTTCGGTTGCCTGCTTAAGACCCGCCCGACCCATCATGCGAATATACATCCAGGTAATAGGCAGAATACTGGCGCTGCCAAAGGGTGCCGCTGAAACCTGAGCACCGCGACGGTCGCCACCCTCAACTTCCTTGGGTAAAAATGGCTCTAAATGTTTGCCTACACCGATTGGGCCGACACCTGGGCCACCGCCACCATGAGGAATGCAGAACGTTTTGTGCAGGTTGAGGTGGGATACATCGCCACCAAACTTACCTGGCTGACAGACACCGACCATGGCATTGAGGTTGGCACCATCGATATAAACCTGACCGCCATGATCGTGAACGATCTGACAGATTTCTTTAATACCCTCTTCAAACACGCCATGAGTCGACGGATAGGTAACCATAATCGCAGCTAGATTCTCGCTGTGAGTCGCCGCCTTCTCTTTCAGGTCGTCAATATCCACATTGCCCTGATCATCACATTTAGTGACCACGACCTGCATGCCACACATCTGTGCTGACGCGGGGTTAGTACCATGGGCTGAACTAGGAATTAGACATACTGTTCTATGGGTATCACCACGACTTTCATGGTAACCACGAATTGCCAGCAGTCCTGCATACTCGCCCTGAGAGCCTGCATTGGGCTGTAAAGACATGGCGTCGTAACCGGTTGCTGCACAGAGCATAGACTCAAGCTCATCAATCATGGCGCGGTAACCGCCGGTTTGATCATGGGGCGCAAACGGGTGCATATTGGAAAATTCAGGCCAGGTGATGGGTAACATTTCCGCCGTGGCATTTAACTTCATGGTGCAAGAACCGAGAGGAATCATGGCGCGATCTAGGGCGATATCTTTGTCCGCCAATTTACGCAAATAACGCAGCATCTCCGTTTCGGAATGGAAGCTATTAAAGGTTGGATGGGTTAAAAATCCATCGGTACGAATCAAATCATCCGGCAATGCAGCGGCAACTTCTGCAGCCAATGCATCCAGATCCAAGCTGTTTTCACCGAGTAAAATATCCCAGAGGGCAATAATATCTTCAGTGCCTGTGGTCTCGTCAATTGAGAGACCAATATGCTCTGCATCAATCTGACGCAGATTCATTTCACGCTCAGCAGCCGCCTTAATAATGGCATCGGTGCCGCTGCCGGTATTCAATGTCAACGTATCAAACCAATGCTTATTGGTTGGAACCATACCGTTTAGGCGCAGCCCTTCAGCCAACACCGATGTCAGCAGATGGACCCGCTGGGCAATACGTTGCAGCCCTTCAGGACCATGATAAACCGCATACATGCCAGCAATTACTGCCAACAGAACCTGGGCTGTGCAGATGTTAGACGTCGCCTTCTCACGGCGAATATGCTGCTCGCGAGTTTGCAGCGCCAAACGATATGCCGGGTTGCCATTGGCATCCTGAGACAGGCCAACCAAACGACCGGGCAAATTGCGCTTATAGGCTTCTCGCGTTGCCATGTAGCCCGCATGGGGGCCACCAAAGCCAAGAGGAACACCAAAGCGCTGGGTAGTACCAATAGCAACATCGGCACCCAGTGAACCTGGTGATTCAAGTAATACCAAACTTAGAATATCGGCGGCCATTACGGCTAGGCCTTTCTGCGCCTGAACCTTACCGATAATATCGCGGTAGTCACGAACCTCACCGCTGGCGCCTGGATACTGCAGCAAAATACCAAAGGCTTCACCATCGAAGTCTGCAGGGTCTGCGACTTCGACGCCAATGCCCATTGGCTCAGCACGGGTTTTAATCACTTCAATGGTCTGGGGCAGACAGTCGCTATCGACAAAGAATCGCGAAGACTTTGATTTCGACATACGCTGACAGAGCGCCATGGCTTCTGCCGCTGCGGTGCCCTCGTCCAACATTGAAGAGTTAGACATTTCCATGCCAGTCAAATCAGAGATCATGGTCTGAAAGTTAATTAATGCTTCTAGACGACCCTGGGAAATCTCTGGCTGATACGGCGTATAGGCTGTGTACCAAGCAGGGTTTTCCAAGATGTTACGCTGAATAACATTCGGCGTAATGGTGCCGTAGTAGCCCTGACCAATAAAAGATTTAAAGACCTTGTTGTGGCTGGCAATTTCACGGAGCTCGGCCAGTGCCTGAGCCTCGGTACAGCCATCAACAATCGCCAAATCCTCTGTCATCGCAATGGCTTCAGGAACCACCTGCTCTGTCAGTTCCTGCAAATTGCCGCAGCCTAGGGCGCTGAGCATCTGCTGCTGGTCTTCAGTGCTGGGGCCAACATGGCGGGCAATAAATTCTGCGGCATTTTGCAGGTCAGCTAACGTGCGTTTCTTCTGTAACATGGGGTCGCTCCGAATACTTGTGTGGGCCTGGTTAATATGGATTTAGGCGTTACTGGCTACAAATTGTTGATACTCGTCACTGCTCATAAAGGCAGAGGTATCTACGTCGCCATCCAGGGCTAACTTAAACATCCAACCATCGGTCTGGGGTGCACTGTTTAATAAGTCAGGGCTCTCCGCTAGGGCCTCATTCACTGCAGTCACGGTGCCAGTCAGGGGTGAGTTAATCTCACCCGCTGCTTTTACTGACTCAACCACCGCGGCTTCGTCGCCCGCGCTCAATTCAGCGCCAACATCAGGAAGCTCAACAAAAACAACATCTCCAAGCTGCTCCTGAGCAAACTCGGTCACACCGATCGTGGCCACGTTATCTTCAATCTGTAACCACTCATGATCTTCTGTATAGATTGCATCCGTCATATCAAACACCTTTTAAATTTAGGATTAACCGCGAAAGTAACGCTGGGGAACCAGCGGCATTTTAGTCACAGTAATGGGCCGTGGCTTACCACGGACCAGCGCATTAAGTTGGGTTCCAACCACCGCTAACGCTGTGGGCACATAACCCATGGCGACAGGTGCCTGTAACGTGGGGCCAAAGCCGCCGCTGGTAATAACGCCGACAACAGTGCCTGCCTCATCAATAATTTCTGCCCCTTCACGGACCGGCGCACGGCCATCGACCAAAAAGCCAACACGCTTTTTACTCACGCCATTGGCGATCTGATCAAGAATAACCTCGGCACCTAAAAAGCCGCCTTCGTTGGCACCGCCAGCGCGACGTGCCTTACTAATGCTCCAGATAATTCCAGCTTCGACTGGCGACGTGTTCTCATCCATATCGTGGCCATAGAGGCACAACCCAGCTTCAAGGCGCAGAGAGTCTCGGGCACCAAGACCAATCCATTCAACCGCATCAAAATCCAGTAAAATATCTGCCAGAGCCAGTGCATCAGCAGTATCTACCGATATCTCAAAACCATCTTCGCCGGTATAACCAGAGCGGGTGATATAAACCTCGATACCCTCAATGCTGGCATGACCGCCATTCATAAATACAAGAGCATTAGCCTCAGGCACTAACTCGGCCATCACTTCTTTGGCGCGAAGCCCTTGAAGAGCCAGTAAACCACGATCTGCCAAATAGGTAATTTCAAAGTCTGGTAAATGCTTTTGGATGTGCGCGATGTCCTGCTCCTTACAACCGGCATTGACCACCAAAAAGAAGCTGTCTTCGGTCCAGCGGGTCACAATCAAATCGTCCAGCACCCCGCCCTGCTCATTGGTGAGCGTGGCATAGGTCTGCTGGTTAATACCGAGAGACTGGAGGTCAACAGGCATCAACTGCTCAAGTGCTGCTGCAGCACCCTCACCCTTAACAATCACCTGACCCATATGAGAGACATCGAACAAACCCGCGTTATCTCTACAGTGTAGGTGTTCCTGCATAATACCTTCGCTATATTGCACCGGCATAAGGTAGCCAGCGAAAGGCACCATCTTGCCTCCAGCAGCTACGTGATAATCATGAAAAATTGTTTTGCTAACCACAGGTTCTAGGGCCATAAGATTGGTTTCCACAGAGTCGAACAAAGTTAGTTTGAAACAGCTATATAAGCCTTAATAGGGTATTTTAGGCTGATCCTTATAATTTGTTAAATTAATAGATACAATACCAGCATTAATAATATTAATAGTTGAACTCTTCTCTAAACGGTGGCCATGATGAAAAATTTACCCATGGATTTACTCCGCGCCTTTGTCTCGGTAGCGCAGCTGAATAGCTTTACCAAAGCGGGAGAAATACTGGGTCGATCCCAGCCTGCTATTAGCCTGCAGATAAAGCGTCTGGAGGAACTAGTGGATGAATCCCTGCTGGCTCGCAACGGTAAAAACCTTGAGTTAACCGAGGCTGGAGAAAGCCTCTATGACTACGCCAATCAGATTCTTACCCTCAATGACCTGGCCATTAGCCAGCTGACTAAGAGCAGTATCACCGGTAAAATTCGTCTCGGTATCCCCAGCGAATTTGCCACGGTACTGCTGCCAAAAATCGTCAGTCGTTTTGCTAAGGCCTATCCCAATGTAACCTTGGAAGTGAATTGTGAACTGAGTAAGCATCTTCTCTCTAAAGAGGGTAAGGCCAGCCATGATTTGATACTCGCCCTTGAAGACAAACCCTCGACAACAGGATCAGATCTGGTTAAAACCGATGAGTTGGTATGGGTCGCCAGTGCCGATCACAATGCACAGAAAGTCTCTACTGTTCCGCTGATAGCCGCGGCAGAGGGCTGCATCTATCGGCACCGTGCGATTCATGTTCTGGATAGGTCTCAGCAGCCCTGGCAGATTGTCTACACCAATCCAGATTTAACCGGTATTCAATATGCGATTCAGGAAGGTCTAGGGGTGACCGTGTTGGCCAAGAGTACGGTGCCCGAAAATCTTAAGATATTAACCCCGTCCGCACGCTTCCCTGACCTAGGGAAAGTCGGCATTAGCCTGATATGTTCAAGCAGAAATAAAAAGAATAAGGCTGTTAACCTGCTAATAGAATTTTTGAGAACTAGCCTTGCTTAGATCGACAAAACTGTCGTTTCTTAGAACCTCGTCATTCTTGAAAATCCGTCATTTCTTGAAAATCCGTCATTTCTTGAAAATCCGTCATTTCTTGAAAACCCGTCATTCTCGCGAAGGCGGGAATCCATTCCATGGTAAAAGCGGGATACTAGTATTCGCTAGCATGACAGTCTCGAGAGCTTGGACTGACTTGGTATTTCTTAAAAACCCGTCATTCTCGCGAAGGCGGGAATCCATTGTTGCAGTGGACCCCAGCCTTCGCTGGGGAGACGGCGAATGGCTTAGGAGATGGCGAAATACTGGATGACGGAGAAGTTTTTGAGAGACGGCGAAATGCTGGGTGACGGAGAAGTTCTTGAGAGACGGCGAAATGCTGGGTGACGGAGAAGTTCTTGAGAGACGGCGAAGCCCTGGGGAGACGGAGACGTGCTGCGGCAACGCTCCTCCGCTAGCATGACGGGGGCGGGGCTTTGGGCTGGTGTGGCGTCACCTATAGGCTATAAAAGTTACTGACGAACCTGCCTAAAGGCTGACGGAGCAGCATCGATGGTGCTGCGATAGGGATTAATATCCAATCCACCACGGCGCATATAACGGGCATAAACGCTTAGCTCTGTCGGCTCACAGCGCTGCATAATATCGCTAAATATCTTCTCGACGCACTGCTCATGAAAGTCCTGATGTTGCCTAAATGAAACGATATATTTCAATAGCCCATCGGCATTAATCTGCGCGCCCTTATAGCTGATATACAGAGAGGCCCAGTCCGGCTGATCGGTAACCGGGCAGTTGGTTCTGAGCAAATGAGAGTAAAGCGTCTCAGTCACTGGCCGACGGTTATCTACCTGCAGAAAGCTCGCATCAGGCTGGTAGGTATCTATAGTCACCGCGCGCTGATCAATGCAATTACCCTGCGATTCCTCGACTGGCCTAACCCGATTAAAGTCACCCACCTCGTACAAAACCACAGCCACATCTGCCCCTGAGGCTACAGAGACATCGTTCTGCATAACCCCTTGAACCGCGTCCATTGACGGGTACTGCGTTTGATTAAAAGAATTCAGATAGAGCTTAAATGACTTGGATTCAATAATCGCATCACTGGTGCAGGGGAAACTAAATTCTCCAATGGCGGCCTGGGGCACGCCCTGCTCGTTTAGCCAGGATATTTCAAATGCGGTCCACAGGTCTGTTCCGAAAAACGGCAGATTGCCTGAATGATATTCAGCCGCACGGGCCTTGCTTCGAGGAATAGGAAACAGCAGCCCTGCATCGTATTGATCTGCATAGGCAGTATCTTTGCCTAATCCTGTGTCAGAATGATCTACCACTAGCTACGCAACCTTGAGCCTTTTTCAAGCAGGTTTAAGGCAACAAAGAACAGAAGCGCTGAGAACATTCCTACCATGGCAAATGACCAGGCAATATTAATATCGGTAATACCCACCATGCCGTAACGGAACGCATTGACCATATACAGAATGGGATTAATTAAGGATACCGAACCCCAGAAGTCACCCAACAAATCGATCGAATAAAATACGCCGCCCAGATAAATTAGGGGGGTTAAAACAAAGGTCGGAATAATCGAAATATCATCAAAGCTATTGGCAAAAACAGCATTGATCAGGCCGGCCAACGAAAACATCAGCGAGGTCATCAGCACTATGCCGATAGTAACCGGCAGGCTGTGCAGACTGAAGTCGGCAAAATACAGTGACAGTAGTGTAACCAGCGCGCCGACACCCAGACCACGGCTCATACCACCTGCCACATAGCCCAGCAGAATAATCCAATTAGGGGTTGGCGATACCAGTAATTCTTCGATATTGCGCTGAAACTTGGAGCCATAAAAAGACGACACCACGTTGGAATAGGAGTTGGTAATAACCGACATCATAATCAGTCCTGGGGCTACAAACTGAATATAGGGCAACCCTGCCATCTCACCGATACGGCTGCCAATCAGTTGCCCAAAAATCACAAAGTACAGCACGATAGTGATCACTGGAGGCACTAATGTCTGGGGCCAGATGCGCATAAAGCGATGAACTTCGCGGCGCACAATCGTGGTAAAGGCAATCCATTTTTGTCTATTATCCATTAGCCTTCTCCTTTAGATTTTTAGCCACTAGGTCAAAAAATAACTCTTCTAACCGATTGGTTTTATTGCGCATACTGACCACATCAATAGCCTGTGCGGTCAACGCAGTGAAAAGCGCATTAATAGACTGGGCTTTATCAACGTCAACTTCCAAGGTATTGGTATCCACCTGCTTTAAGGGATAACCCTCAACCTCTGGGCAGCTACTAAGCGCCTCACGAGTATCGAGAATAAAGGTCTCTTTAGACAGCTGTGAAATCAGCTCGCGAATACTGGTGTTTTGTACAATCTGACCATGATCAATAATCGCCACATTGCGACACAGGCTCTCGGCCTCTTCCAAATAGTGGGTGGTTAAAATAATGGTCGTGCCCTGCTCGTTTATCGCTTGCAAGAATTCCCACATGGAGCGACGCAGTTCAATATCGACTCCAGCTGTAGGCTCATCGAGCACCAGCAATCTGGGCTCGTGAATCAGCGCTCGGGCAATCATAAGGCGACGCTTCATACCACCAGACAGGGTTCGTGAAGGCACGTGAGCCTTGTCCCAAAGTCCCAGCTGTATCAGGTATTTCTCAGCGCGCTCGGCAGCAATCTTAGCGGGGATACCATAGTAGCCAGCCTGGTTAACCAGAATGTCGATGGGCTTTTCAAACTGGTTGAAATTGAATTCCTGAGGTACCACGCCAATAAATTGCTTGGCACTGGAAAAATCTGCGTCTATATCATGGCCAAATATGGTGACCGACCCCGCAGTCTTACGCACGAGGGAACAGATAATACCGATAGTGGTTGATTTGCCCGCACCGTTTGGCCCGAGCAGGGCAAAAAAATCACCTTCGGCTACATTCAGGTCAATGCCCTTGAGCGCGACGAAACCGTCGTCATACTCCTTGGTTAGCTGGGTTATCTGTAGTGCTGGCGCTGTACTCTGGCTCAATTGATCATATCCATTTTAGTGGTCTGGTCTAGGTGCAGTATTGTATATCTCAAGCGTAAATAAGTCCGCTTTTAAGCACTTTTTTAGCTAGGCCATCGGTCTCGTTGCGGGCATAATAAACGTAGAGATTGAGCAGATAACGAGAATCCATGCCACGCAAAACCATTCATCGCTTCCTTCCGGATATGGGCCGCCTACTTCAGCGGCCATCGTTGCGTTGGATTAATATTATTTCTCATGACCCCAATCTGCTCCATCTAAACCGGCATTCAGTCTCTCTAGCCGTCTTTATTGGTATTTTCTGTGCCTTTGTTCCATTGCCAGGGCAGACAATTATTGCTGCCTTGATGTGCTTTTGGCTGGGTGCCAACCTACCTATCGGCATGATGGCAATCTGGATTAGCAACCCTATAACCATTGCACCCATGTTTTATCTTACCCATCGATTGGGCAGCTTTTTGCTGGGCAGTGAGCCTGTAGATTTTACGGTGACATTGAGTTGGGAATGGTTTTCAAATATTGGCGCGGGAATTTTACTTCCTCTGGTAACAGGCAGCCTGCTATGCGGGATTATTCTCGCGTCCATTGGTTACTTTTTTATTCTTAATCTTTGGCGCTGGAAAGTAATCAAGAACTGGGAACGACGCAAGGATCTACGCCTAGAACAGAAAAGCCGCCAGCATTAGATCCTATATCAATAGCGCAGCTCTTCCGCTGGCACCATACGACTCGCCCGCACAGCAGGATAAATCGTCGCCAGAGTATTCAATCCTATAGCCGCCGCCGCAATAGTCGCCACATCAGACCAGCGCATATCTACTGGAATATAATCAATCGGATACACCGACGTATTGAGAAACGTTGTGCCCAGCATAGCCTCAATCCAACCCACAAGATCGGCGACCCAGTAACAACCCAGCACGCCAAAAAGTACACCAATGGAAATACCAAATAGTCCGATCATGGTGCCCTGCACTAAAAAAAGCTGAACAATTTTTACCCGAGACAGACCAAGAGTCTGCAAGACAGCAATATCTCTGCGCTTGTCGACCACCGACATCATCAGCATAGAAATCACATTAAACGCGGCAATCGCCACAATCAAAAATATCAGCAGCCCAACCATATTGCGCGACAGCTGAATTGCCTGATAAAGGTTGCCATGGGTCTGAAACCAATCTCGAAAGCCATAGCCAAAGGGCAGGCTATCAAGCAGCCCATAGCCGATACGGCGGGCATCAAACTCATCGGCAACCTGTAACCTAAAGCCCTGCACCATTCCAGGAATACCCGCAATCTCGGCAACCTGTTCTAGAGAAGCCAGAGCCAATACCTGGTCGAGCTCAGTGTGGGTGGCAAAAATTCCCGCCACCTGAAACGAATAGGCTGAGGTTTTACCCCCTGTCGCGGAAGGAATAATGACGCTCACCCGCTGGTTTATCGAGAGATTCAAATCCTCGGCAATAGATTCAGATAGCAGCAACTGGTTAGCGAGGGGCACCGTTAATCTGCCCTGCTTTAATACAGAGGCCAAACCCTCGGGCACGGCCTCTGAAGAGAGACCCAGCAACTGCACAGGCCGAGTCTGTTGACGGCTGTGAATCAAACCATCTACCTGATTATAGGGCGTGACTTCGGTAACCTGCGGCAGCCGAGTAATAACCTGCTGCTGCTCCTGCCAGTCCGAAACACCAGTCCCATGAATAAGTTGTACATGGGGCACCACTGAGAGAATACGCTCGCGCAGTTCCCGGTCAAAGCCGTTCATAACCGACAGCACCACGACTAAAAGAGCAACGCCCAGCACTAGTCCAGTAATGGCCAGCATTGAAATAAACGACACCAATAAATTAGAACGGCCGCCAGACCTGAAATAACGCAGTCCTATAAAGAGCGGGACCGGTTTAAACATTGGCGCTGTCCAGAAGCTTTCCATCTTCGAGATTAACCACTCGATCCATACGCGCCGCAATAGCATGGTCGTGGGTGACCACCACAAAGCAGATACCCAGAGATGTATTGAGTTCCGCAAGCAGTTCTAAAATAGAGGCCGCAGTATGGGGATCCAGGTTACCCGTGGGTTCGTCCATCAGTACCACAGAGGGTTCAGTGACCAGTGCGCGGGCAATCGCCACACGTTGACGCTCGCCACCAGATAACTCGGCAGGCTGATGCTTAAGACGTTCACCTAGACCAACGCGAGTCAGTAGCACGGTCGCTCTTTCTCTCGCCTCGGCCACAGATGCACCGCCAATCAGACAGGGCATAGCCACATTTTCTAAGGCTGAAAACTCCCCCAGCAGATGATGAAACTGGTACACAAAGCCGACATGCTGATTACGCCAAGCAGCTCTTGCCGAGGTACCCAGAGTATTCCAATCTTTACCGCACACCTCAATCGAACCGGAGCTTGGATCATCTAGGCCGCCAAGCAAATTGAGTAAGGTGGTTTTACCCGATCCTGACACACCAATAATGGCCAGAGTCTCACCCTTACTAATATCAAGACTCACCCCGTCGAGCACCGACAGATGGGTATCCGCCTGCTGATACTCACGGCAAAGGCCCTTGGCCAGTAATACAGAATTAATGGTCATAACGCAGAGCCTCCGCGGGCAGTACTTGGCCGGCACGCCATGCCGGATAGAGCGTTGCTAAAAAACTGATCATAAAGGCGCTGCCAACAACCATGGCAACGTCGGTTACTAAAATTCTCGATGGCAGTGCGCTGATTAAATAAACGCTGGGATCAAACAGATAGATACCGGCGACGCGCTCGATCAGGCCGACAATATCGCCAATAAAATAGGCCAGCAGGCAGCCCAACACAGTGCCAGCAACAATACCCATGATGCCCACAGCCATGCCCTGCACCATAAAGATACGCATCACCAGACCGGAGGTGGCACCTAGGGTGCGCACCACGGCAATATCTTTACGTTTATCCGAGACCATCAACACGAGGCTGGCAACAATATTAAAGGCCGCCACGGCAATAATCACCGACAGCAGCAGACTCACCACGACTTTTTCCATGCGCATGGCCTGAAAAAGAGTGCCCATAGAGCTAGTCCAGGAGCGCCATTTAAGACCGGGTAATATTGTCTCGCCAGACTGAACAACCCATTGATCTGCCCCATAGGCATCGGTTAACTGCAGTTGCAGACCCTGAAATTTATCCCCCAGGCGCAATAACTTGCGTGCATCTTGCTGATGAATAAACGCCACAGAAGAATCCACCTGAGCACCTACTTCGAAGATTCCGGTCACAGTCATAGTTTTAATACGCGGGAAGATTCCGGCTGGGGTCACAGTGACCGAAGGCATGGTTACCTGCACTGGGTCACCGACAAATACATTGAGCCTGCGAGCTACCTGGCTACCCAGAACAACGGCAAATTCTCCCGGAGCCAATTGCTCCAAATAACCACTGATCATATGTTCCTTGAGCAACGCCAGCGTCGGCCACTCAGGATCAATACCTTGCAACATCACACCAGACTGCTCTGCACCCTGAGACAGCATGGCAAAACTCTGCACCATGGGCACAACTGCACGAATATTGACATCCGCCATAATTTTTGGGCTCAGTGTCGCTATATCATCGGCACTAAAACCCTGAGGGCGAGCCACCGTGATATGGGGCACCACGCGCAATAAACGATTTTTGATCTCCCGATCAAAGCCATTCATCACGGACAACACCACAATAAGAGCCATCACACCTAAGGCCATGGCGCACAGAGAAAACCCAGAAATAAAGGACACAAATCCTTCCCTGCGTTTGCTGCGGGTATAGCGTAGGCCAATAAATAGCGGGAGGTTTTTTAGCATGCAGGGATTAAACCCGAAAGCCCCGCCACACACAACATCAGGCGGTTTAAGCGGCAAAGATTTATCTGATGATAACCAGTCCCTGTTTTGCTCGAAACTATTCTCTAAACTATACCCTAATACATCACCTACAATTAATAGGGTAAACGACAAGTAAAAAGGATTTTGACAATGAAAAAGACGATCTTAGGGATGCTCTCTGTCGCAGCTATGGCATTAAGCCTGCCCCTGACAGCAGAGCAGATAACCTTACCCATTGGTGAGCAGACTCGTATTTCTGGCCTGACACTGCCAGATCGCAGTATGACCAAAGACGCAGTCCGAGAAGCCTTTGGCGACCCCCGTGAGATTAAAGACCCAGTGGGAACACCACCGATTACAGCCTGGGAGTACGAAGGTTTTGTGGTGTACTTTGAACAGAAGTGGGTGCTTCACGCCGTAGTTAGGCACCCAGGTAAGCAAATCACTGAATAAACCCTTAAGCCTGCTTGCCCTCAAAGGATCGACGATCGCGGCTCACTCGATTCAAACCATTCATCGATGCAATACGGTAAGCTTCAGCCATAGTTGGATAGTTAAAGGTGGTGCGCAGGAAGTACTTAATACTATTGGCCTCACCCTTCTGACTCATAATGGCCTGACCAATATGAATAATCTCTGCAGCCTCTGCACCAAAGCAATGAATACCTAAAATCTGCAAGGTATCCTGATGGAACAGAATTTTCAGCATGCCCACTTCTTCGCCAGAGATATGCGCTCGAGCAGTATCTTTAAAGTAAGCTCGGCCAATTTCATAGGGCACTTTTTGCGCCGTTAACTCTGATTCATTCTTGCCCACAAAGCTAATCTCTGGGATTGTCCAAATACCCGTCGCTACATCTTCGACTCGATATTGATCTTCCATGCCGCACATGTGTGAGGCAGCGAAACGACCCTGGTCATAGGCTGCACCGGCCAGCGAGGGCCAGCCAATCACATCACCAGCAGCATAGATATGCGGCACTGCAGTCTGATAATCCTTGTTAACTGCAAGCTGGCCACGTTCATCTGCTTCAAGACCCGCATGCTCCAAGCCCAGACCACGGGTATTACCCGAACGGCCATTACACCAAAGTAATGCTTCGCCATGGATACGTTTGCCAGACTTAAGTTCTAGCGTGATGCCATTTTCGTTACTCACAACTCGCTCATATTCTTCATTGTGACGCACGGTGACATTGAGGTCGCGCAGGTGGTAGCTCAGGGCATCAGATATCTCGTCATCGAGAAAATTCATCAACCATTCTCTAGTGTTAACCAGATCTACTCTGGTATCTAAACCTGAAAAGATTGAGGCGTATTCACAGCCGATAACACCGGCGCCATAAATAATAATATTTCGCGGGGTGCTATCCAGTTTTAAAATACTGTCGCTGTCAAAAATAGCGGGGTCAGTGAAATCAATATCCGACGGGCGGTAAGGGCTAGAGCCCGTCGCTAACAAGAATTTTTTAGAGGTAATATTTATTACTTTGCCATCTTTGCTCGTCACCGAGATATCATGGGATCCCGTAAAAGTGGCACGACCAATATGCATCTGTATCCTATTGCGGGCATAACCTTTGGTTCGGCCTTGAACCTGTTTGGTAATCACGTCGTCTGCGGCTTTCATTACCTCGGGAAAAGAGAACCAGCGCGGTTCACCCACCGCACGGAACATGGGCATGGTGTTGTACTGCATCATACGGCGCACAGATTGGCGCAATGCTTTGGAGGGGATGGTACCCAAATGGGTACAGCTGCCGCCCGCCATAGCACGCTCATCAACAATCGCCACGCGCCAGCCCTGCTTAACCGCATTCATGGCGGCGCCTTCACCAGCAGGACCACTGCCAATTACTACTAGGTCATAGGACAGGTCTCCCATGATTATTGATCTCCTTTATGAGTGCCGGCAGATGGTGTTTCGACGGCATTGTAACCAAGCGAGCTACTGTCTAATTGAGAGCTGCTGTTTGATTCCGTTTGTTCGTCGCATTTATTCGGATCACCGCCACAGATGTCGCAGTTATAATTTGCCTCACCCAGGGCGGCACCAACGCCACCACAGGAACCGGCAATAGGCTTACCGCCCATCAAAACGCCAACGGCCATTGCCGCTATCAGCAAACAGAACATCAGTATGCTCAGCAGTATCTCAGTCATTTTTAAATCTCTTCTCTTGTAATGTCTGTCATTACGTCTGTCGGGCTTAAATAGGGTTCAAACGCTAAGCTATTGATCGCTTTAAATTCAGCGCCCTCTTTCACCAACATGTACACCGGAATATCCAGCTGGTTAGCCAGAGCCATACCCTCTTCATCGCCCAGTACCATAAAGGCTGTGGCCCAGGCATCTGCATCGGCACATTGTTCAGCTAACACGGTTACTGAGGCTAGGCTGTGAGTAATAGGTCGACCTGTGCGTGGATCGATAGTGTGGGAGTAACGCACGCCCTGCTGTTCAAAATAGTTGCGGTAATCGCCCGAAGTGGCCACGGCCATATCTTCAACCGCAATAATACGCTGCACCTGAGGCATAAGACTGGGCAGCTCTATGGCAATTCGCCAGGGCATGCCTTCAGGATTAGAGCCGCTAAGACGCATCTCGCCGCCCACCTCAACCAGATAATCTGGCAGGGCCAGCATCTCCAATAAGTCGGCGACCAGATCCACTGCATAGCCTTTTGCCACGGCTGAAAGATCCAACCGTACCGGCTTGGTTTTAGATAATTTATTGTCGCTGCCGCTGTTAAGCAGAGTCAGGTATTGATAACCAATATTCACGTTGGCTGCATCGATTTGCGCCTGGTCTGGCACTACATCTGCCGTCGCTACTGGGCCAAAGCCCCATAGGTCAACCAAGGGTCCCACTGTAGGATCAAAGGCACCATCGCTAGCGTGCCAAACCCTGTCACTCACAGCCAAAACCTGAGCAAAGTCCGCGGAAATACTCTGGCTGGCACCAACGGCTAGGTCATTAAACTGACTCAGCTCTGACTCTGCCTTGTAGGTCGACATAGACTGGTCAACTATATCCAACACTGCATCAATCCTGGCCGCCAAATCAGCTGGCGCGGGTTGATCCGCCACAACCGTTACATGGTAAGTGGTACCCATCTTGGTACCGGAAATCTTGATAATTTCAGGACCCGAATCACAGCCCACCAGCAATAAAACAGTGGCGATACAAACAAAAAACGAGGCTTTGTTAAGAAGCCCCGTTATCGTTTTACTCTGCACTAGCTTACCCACCAAAGTCATCAAGGAAGATATTCTCCTGCTCAACACCTAGGTCGACGAGCAGCTTAACCACCGCAGCATTCATCATTGGTGGCCCACACATATAGAACTCGCAGTCCTCTGGTGCTTCGTGATTTTTGAGATACTCTTCGAAAAGAACATTGTGGATAAAGCCGGTAAGGCCATCCCAGTTATCTTCTGGCTGTGGATCTGACAGGGCCAGGTGCCAATCGAAGTTATCATTCTCTGCGGCCAACATGTCATATTCATCGTCGTAGAAGCATTCGCGCAATGAACGGGCGCCGTACCAAAAGCTAATTTTACGATCGGATTTAACACGCTTGAGCTGATCAAAGATATGCGAGCGCATTGGCGCCATACCAGCACCACCACCCACAAATACCATCTCTGCATCGGTGTCTTTGGCAAAGAACTCACCAAAGGGGCCGTACACAGAAATCTTGTCACCTGGCTTCAGGCTAAACACATAGGAAGACATCTGCCCCGGCACAATACCAGTCGACCCTGGAGGTGGTGTGGCAATACGAATATTAAACTTAACCACGCCCTTTTCGTCGGGATAGTTGGCCATGGAGTAAGCACGAATCACTGTTTCATCAACAATCGACTCATGCTTAAAGAAATCAAAGCGCTCCCAATCACCGCGGTACTCTGCGTCGATATCGAAGTCAGCATACTTAATATGGTGAGGCGGACATTCCAACTGCACATAACCACCCGCGCGGAAAGCAACATCTTCTCCCTCGGGCAGCGTTAGTGTCAGCTCTTTAATAAAGGTCGCCACATTGGGGTTTGACTCAACCGTACATTCCCAACGCTTGACACCAAATACTTCTTCAGGGACCTCTACTTTCATGTCCTGCTTAACCGGTGTCTGGCAAGACAGCCTCCAACCTTCCGCAGCTTCGCGACGGTTAAAGTGACCTTCTTCAGTGGGTAGCATAGAGCCACCACCTTCGGTGATTACACATTTGCACTGGGCACAGCTTCCGCCGCCGCCACAGGCAGAGGGCAGGAATAGCCCCGCATTGGATAATGTCTGCAGCAGTTTGTCGCCCGCAGGTACGGTGATTGTTTTCTCGCCGTTAATCAAAATATTAACGTCACCAGAAGAGACCAGCTTACTGCGCGCAGCCAAGATAAAAGCGACCAGCGCCAGTATCACGGTAGTAAACATACCTACGCCAAGAATAATTTCAGTATTCATACTTTGTTACTTCTCCGTTATTACAGGGTAGTAATTAGTTGTTCTGTTTTTAAATATGTACTGTTAGGTACTTTTTATTAAATATCTATGCCACCAAAGGACATAAACCCAAGGGAAATAAGACCCACGGTAATAAATACGATACCCAAGCCCTGTAGGCCTTCTGGAATATCACTATATTTTAATTTTTCTCGAATGCCTGCCAGAACTACAATCGCCAGAGCCCAAGAGGTACCGGAACCAAAGCCATAAACCACAGATTCAGTAAAATTAAAGCCGCGCTCCGCCATCAACAGAGAGCCACCCAGAATCGCGCAGTTGACTGTAATCAGTGGCAGAAACACACCAAGAGCGTTGTATAGCGCCGGCACATACTTATCCAGTACCATCTCCAGTATCTGTACCATGGCAGCAATAACGCCAATAAAACATAGATACATAAGAAAACTCAGGTTCACATCAGGCAGCCCGGCCCAAGCCAATGCGCCATCAGCCAACAGATAGCTCAGCAGCAAGTTGTTAACCGGAACAGTAATAGTCTGTACAACAATAACCGCAACACCCAGACCAAAAGCAGCATTAATTTTTTTCGACAGCGCAATAAAGGTACACATACCCAGGAACATGCTCAGGGCAATATTATCGATAAAGATCGAGCGGACTAAAATACTCAGATAATGTTCCATTAGGCCACCTCGCTCGGACGACTATTAGCAGTGATTTTAAAGTCAGGCTGTTCCACCTGCTTCTTATCGCGGATACGGATTACCCAGATCAACAGGCCGATCAGGAAGAACGCACTGGGTGCCATTAGCATCATGCCGTTAGCGACATACCAGCCACCATCGGTAGTCAGGCTTAGAATTTCATAACCCCATAGCTTACCGGCGCCAAATAACTCGCGGAAAACTGCGACTACCATAAGTATCATGCTGTAACCCAGCCCATTGCCTATGCCATCATAAAAACTCGCCATCGGCGGATTTTTCATCGCAAAGGCTTCAGCGCGACCCATCACAATACAGTTGGTGATAATCAGGCCAACAAATACTGAGAGCTGCTTACTGATATCGTAAGCCACAGCTTTAAGAACCTGATCCACCACAATTACCAGTGATGCAATAATAGTCATCTGCACAATAATACGGATGCTGTTGGGGATATGGTTGCGAATAATCGAAACAAATAAGTTGGAGAATGCGGCCACTGTGGTCAGTGCCAAGCACATCACAAACGCAACCTTCATGCTAGAGGTAACCGCCAGCGCCGAACAGATTCCCAGAATCTGCAATGCGACGGGGTTATTGGCGATAATCGGCTCCAATAAGGTGTCTTTAATTTTTGACATGGTTTACGCCTCCCCTGTTTTCAAAGAATTGATCAGTGGTCTAAAACCCTGATCACCCAGCCAGTAGCGCACAAGATTATCAACGCCTCTGGTGGTCAATGTGGCGCCGGCCAGTCCATCGATCTGTGACTCAGATCCAGCACGGCTCATATCAGCCTTACCTTTAAGTACAGTAATAGCCAACTCGCCTTGATTGTAAGCTTGCTTACCAATCCAGCTGGATTTCCATTTGGGGTTGTCCACTTCGCCACCCAGACCCGGCGTCTCGGTATGCTCGTAAAAACCAATACCTGCAACGGTCTCAAGGTCAGATTCCAGTGCAATAAAACCATACAGAGTGGACCACAGGCCATAACCTTTGATCGGCAGGATAATCTTCTCAATACCCTGCTCACCTTCAACCATATACACCGTGGCGTAATTGACGCGGCGCTTAATCTTGGCAGGATCCTGCTTGGGATCAAGCGCCATAGATAAAGCCGGATCTTTCGACGCCTTGCGCTGGTCATAGGTGGCTGCGTCAATCGCATCCGTAAAACGGCCAGTGGAAAGATCAACAACACGAGGTGTGATCTGTTCAAACTGAGTCTCAATAGAAACGCCCTCTTGCAGCAGTCCTGCAGAGGCCAGAATATTGGTCTTCAAATCAATCAGCTTGTTGATTTCCTGCGTCGGCCGCAAGATCACTGCGGCGCTGGATACCACTACAGCGCAAATAATACAGAGCGCCAGTGCTACGCCGAATGTTTTAGAAATACTGTCATTACCCACGAGCCAGTCTCCTTTTAATATTGCCCTGAACCACCCAGTGGTCGAACAGTGGCGCAAATAGATTGGCAAACAGAATCGCCAGCATCATGCCTTCTGGGAATGCGGGGTTAACCACACGAATCAGAATAACCATCACACCGATCAAGATGCCGTACCAGAATTTACCGGTGTTAGTCATGGCCGCAGACACAGGGTCAGTGGCCATAAAGATTGCACCAAAGGCGAAACCACCGATTACCCAGTGCCAGTAAAATGGCATGGCAAACATAGGATTGGTTGAATCAATGGCATTGAACAACATGGCCAGCGCAGCAGAGCCAATCAGCACGCCAGAGATAATGCGCCATGACGCAATGCGCATCACCAGTAGCAAGACTGCACCGAGCAAAATAGCCAGAGTGGACGTCTCACCAATAGAACCCTGAATAGTACCGATAAAGGCCTGCCCCCAGGTTACGCTCTGTTGTAGAGCAGCCATACCATCTGTAGCGGCAACGGACAACATAGTCGCACCCGTATAACCATCAACCGCAGACCATACCGCATCGCCAGACATATAGGCTGGATAGGCAAAGTACAGAAATGCTCGACCGGTCAGCGCTGGGTTAAGGAAGTTTTTGCCCGTACCGCCAAAGACTTCTTTACCAATCACAATACCAAAGCTAATACCCACAGCGACCATCCAAAGCGGAAGGTCTGGTGGGCAACAGAGGGCAAACAAAATAGAGGTAACAAAGAAACCTTCGTTAACTTCATGGCCGCGCACCGAGGCAAACAGCACTTCCCACATACCACCAACAATAAAGGTAGTCATGTAGATGGGCAAAAAGTACGCTGCACCATGAATCATATTGTCCCAAATGCTTGTGGCATCGTAGCCTGCTAGCAGACCAATAAATACGCCACGCAGTCCCTCTTGGGAGACCATGCCCATATCAGCCATAATGGTATTGGCCTGAAAACCAATATTCCACATACCGAAAAACATCGTTGGGAATGTTGCCAACCAAACGGTGATCATGACCCGCTTAAGATCAATACCATCGCGAACATGAGAGCTGTTCTTAGTTATATCTGAAGGCTTGTAAAGAGCAGTGTCCACAGCTTCAAAAAGTGCGTACCAGCTCTCCCACTTACCGCCTTTGTGAAAGTTTGGTTCTAATTTATCGAGAAGATTACGCATCATGGGCTTAACCCTCCTTTTCAATTTTAGTGAGGTTGTCACGAAGAATCGGGCCGTACTCATACTTGCCCACACAGACATAGGTATAGAGACCCACATCTTCCTCGTCCAACTCCAAACAACCCAGCTTCTGAGCCATTTCGGTGTCGCCAACAATCAGTGAGCGAAGTAGCTGTACCGGCAGTAAATCCAGCGCAGTCACATCTTCATAACCGCCCACTGGCACCATGGCGCGTTCGCTACCATTAGTGCTAGAAGTCATATTGAACAACTTCTTAGTCAGGGAAGAGATAAAGATAGGTATTGCAGAATGCTTGTCGAAGCCAGCGCGCAAATAGTGCAGGAACTGACGTTCACGCCCTTCTTGAATCACTGAAACCTGTGCGTGGTAACGGCCTAAAAAGGCGTAAGCCCCAGCAGCCTTGCGACCTGCCAGAACCGAACCAGAGATCACACGATTTTCATCGTTAGCCAGCTCGCCAATAACTAGCTGGTTTAAGTTGGCACCCAAACGGGTCTTCAACAAACGGGGCTGATTAACCTGAGGGCCAGCCAGCGCAACAACACGGCTGGTATCAATGGCACCAGTGGTGAATAGCGCACCAAAAGCAATAACGTCCTGATAGCCGATAGTCCAAACTGTTTTATTGGCGCTAACCGGATCGAGATGATGAATATGCGTGCCCGCTAGGCCCGCAGGATGGGGTCCGCTAAAGGCAACTTCGCGAACGCCATCTACTTCGTTGCCGGCAACGCCAGACTGAGGCGCAACACAGAGATTAACCGGGCCCTCTGTCAAACGGGTCAACACCTTGAGACCGTTGACAAAATCTTCGCTGCGCTGAGCAATAATCAACGCGGGATCAGCTGCCAGAGGATTAGTATCCATGGCAGTAACAAAAATTGACGAGGGAACTGTATCAATCGCGGGAACCTGGGAGTAAGGACGGGTGCGCAACGCAACCCACTGTCCGGAGCTAACCAGATTCTCAACCACGGCAGCACGCTCTAATGAACCGAGCTTATCCGCCTTGTGAGAGGCAAATTTTTCTGCCTTGGTACCATCGATGTCAATTACCAGAGATTGAAAAACACGGCGCTCACCGCGGTTGATAGCAACCACAGTACCAGCTGCTGGGGCTGTAAATTGCACCCCCGCGTTTTTCTTATCGGTAAATAATACCTGACCCAGTTTAACGCGATCACCTTCGCGCACAGCCATAGTGGGTTTCATACCCGGGTAATCTGACCCGATTATTGCCACCTGGCATATAGCTGGACCATCGTGAATAACCTGCTCTGGCGCACCAGAAATCGGCAGGTCTAATCCGCGACGAACTTTAATCATAGAAATACCACTACTCAAATTTAAATTACGGTCGTTGGGCCAGTCAAAAGGCCGCCCTGAACCAGATGCAAAGTTCAGAAAATTGGGTGTTTTAAGCTGTAATTTCGCCGATCGGACACAATCAGGACCAAGCGAGATAGATTTGCGCGGGATTATAAAGGTCTAGGGGTTTTGATGCCAGCCTGTAATGGCTTATAAAACCTAAACTGAGTGATTTTCTTTGATCAATGACATGATTGCTTCGAACAGAATTGCGCCCGGATGAAAACCGTCGATAAGAGGGGCAAAAAAAGCCCCCAAAATGGGGCTTTTAGAAGGTGGTTTAGGTCAGATCTAAGCCGGCCTAAAGATCACTCTGATTGAAACGCACAGAGTGCTTTAAACCTCTTGCGGATAGCTAGGCCAAACAACCCCAGCAAACTTCTCCAAACAACGAACTACCTGACAGCTATAACCAAACTCATTGTCATACCAGCAATACAGCACACAGCTTTTGCCATCGACAATGGTCGCCTGAGAATCAAGCACACAGGCCTGGCGAGAGCCAACAAAGTCAGTCGATACCGCTTCAGTGGACACTGTATAACCAATTTGCTGCTGCAAGGGGCTATGCAATGCCTGCTGACGCAAGAACTCATTGATCTCTTCCACCGAGGTCTCGCGACCCAGCTGCAAGTTAAGTATCGCCATAGACACATTAGGGGTCGGCACACGAATCGCATTACCTGTAAGCTTGCCCTTCAACTCAGGAATCGCTTTGGCCACGGCCTTAGCCGCGCCCGTGGAGGTCAACACCATATTAAGTGCCGCACTGCGACCACGACGATCACCTTTGTGATAGTTATCAATCAAGTTCTGGTCATTGGTATAAGCGTGCACAGTTTCAACATGGCCGCTATTCACTCCATACTCATCGAGCAGGCACTTGAGTACAGGCACAATGGCATTGGTGGTACAGGAGGCCGCAGAAATAATTTTACGCTCTGGGGTAATCTCGTTGTGATTAACACCGTACACAATGTTGGGAATATCATCGCCCGCTGGCGCGGTTAACAAAACCTTAGACGCACCGGGACGCAGATGGCCACCGAGACCCGCATTGTCTTTCCACACACCGGTGTTATCAACAATCAGTGCGTTGTTGATACCGTACTCGGTGTAATCAATTTCTTCGGGAGCGTTGGCGTAAATCACCTTGATCGGGTTTCCGTTAACCACCAGCGTATTCTCTTCGTGCAGCACACGGATAGTGCCTTTAAAGGATCCATGGACAGAATCGCGACGCAACAGCGCAGCACGCTTTTCTAGGTCGTTTTCAATCTTGCCCTTACGAATAACAATCGCGCGCAGACGCAGTACATCACCGCCACCGGCCTTATCAATCAAAATTCGCGCGACTAAACGGCCTATACGGCCAAAGCCATAGAGCACGACATCCTGAGGCTGCGGCAATGGTTTGGTATGGGAACCAATAATACCCGCTAGTTCATCATTGAGAAATTCGTCGATAGAACGACCGTTGCCCTGCCCCTGATACTTAACTACCATTTTACCAATATCCAGATGGGCAGGTCCCAGCTGTAATTTGGCGATGGCATCCAACATCGGCGCCGAATCAAATTCAGAAAGCTCGTTTTGCTCAACCTGGCGGACACGGCGATGCGCCTTCATCAAGTCAGTGACTGACTTGTTGACCATGCTGTTGCCGTACATGTAGGTATTGACGTTATGCTCACGATAGAGCCGGCCAATCAGAGGGATCATGCCCTCGGCTAATGCTTCACGTTGTTTCCAATCCTTGAAAAAATCATCTGGTAGGGGGCGTTGCTGTTGGTCCATGTAACAATCCTTTTAGAGTTACTGATTTGGCGCACTATTATGGGGCAGTCGTCGAGCCCAAACAACTAAACAATAGGTGTAAAAAGCCTAAATTCAAAGATAGAGAATATTCCTATAATCAATAGCCCGAGATCAGTAGAATAGCCACCCTAAAATTTCGTCAGCGATAGGCATTTACGCAACAATGAGCATTTTTAACCAACTACCGGCATCTGTATCTGGTGACAAGAAAACCTGGGGTGAGTTACGGGGGGCCGGCCAAGCGCTGGCTGTGGCAGAAGCTGCCCTTAGTTACGAGGGCCTGACCCTCCTGATCACCGAGACTGCTCGGGAAGCCGCAGCACAGAGCCGTGCACTGGAATTCTTCACCGCTGGCCACAATCTGCCTATATTTACCTTTCCAGACTGGGAAACATTACCCTACGATATTTTTTCGCCCCACCAAGACATTGTCTCCGCGCGCCTACAGACATTAGCCAGCTTGCCGAACAGCAAACATGCGGTATTAATAGTGCCCATGCCGACGCTGATGCATCGTATTGCACCCATAGATTTCGTCGCCTCACGCACCTTTAGTTATAAAGTCGGTGAAGACCTAGATAGAGTTCAGCTTCAGGATCAACTTAGCTTGGCAGGTTATCTGCGTGTAGAGACCGTCTTTGAACATGGTGAGTTTGCCTTTCGCGGCTCACTGATTGACATCTTTCCCATGGGTGCCAAAAACCCATTCCGTATCGATCTGCTCGACGATGAAATTGAAACCCTGCGTCTGTTCGATGCAGAATCCCAGCGCACCCTCAAGGCGGTTGATCAGGTTCAGTTATTGCCTGCCCGGGAATTTCCGATTGATAAAGAAGCCACCAATCAATTCTTAAATAATTGGCACGACCATTTCGATCATGATCCCTCTAAGTGCCCGGTGTATCGAGATGTTAAAGCCGGTATTGCGCCACAGGGAATCGAATACTATCTAACCCTGTTTTATGCCGAGACCGCCACGCTATTTGACTACCTTCCCGCCGAGGTCCAGCTCTTTACTCACAGCGCCATCGAAGGGGCCGCGCAACATTTCTGGCAGGATATCACCAGCCGCTATGAAGAGTATGGCGTGGATCCCGAGCGCCCTCTTCTGCCGCCGACCGAAGTCTTTGTGCCCTTCGATCAAATATTCCACCAGCTCAAAAAGCTTCCACGCACGGTACTGACTGGAGATTTTCTGGATGAGTCTGCGGGATATAGCAACCACGGCATCCATGGAGTGCCGGACATTGCCGTCAATGCCAAACTGACCAATCCACTGTCTCAGCTGGATGAGTTTTTATCCTCCGGGACCTCCATCTCTGGAGATTGCCGGGTATTGTTTTGTGCCGAATCTGCAGGCCGCAGAGAAGTGCTCACTGACCTGCTCAAGACCATCCATATTTTTCCCGAGGAAGTCGATAATTGGCAGCAGTTTAACGACTCCAGCCATGTGCACTGCATTACCACCTACCCCATTGATCAGGGACTCTATGTTCCGAGCCAGAATATCTGCCTGATCACCGAAGGCGAGCTCTTTGGTCAGCAAGTTATGCAGCGCCGCCGTCGCTCCAAGGCCTCAGAATCCCCGGACTACATCTTTAAGAATCTGGCTGAACTCAAAGTAGGCGCACCGGTTGTGCATATAGAGCATGGCGTTGGCCGCTATCAGGGCCTCGTCTTGCTGGATGTAGATAAATCCAAACAAGAATTTTTAATGCTCACCTATGCCGACGATGCCAAGCTCTATGTGCCCGTGTCGTCTCTGCATCTAATTAGTCGTTTTGGCGGCGGCGATCAGGTCGCTGCGCCACTCAATAGACTGGGCACCGACAAGTGGGACAAGGCCAAAGAAAAAGCCGCCAAGCAGGTTCGTGACACTGCCGTTGAGTTGCTGGACATTTATTCACGCCGAGCCGCCCGCAAAGGTTTTGCCTGCGACGACAATGCAGAAGACTACCGTAAATTTAGCAGCGACTTTGCCTTCGAAGAAACCGCCGATCAGCAGGAGGCTATCGACGCCGTTCGCCGCGATCTATTGAGCACTCAGCCCATGGATCGTTTGGTCTGTGGCGACGTTGGTTTCGGCAAAACAGAGGTCGCCATGCGCGCCGCCTTTACCGTTGTCTCCAGTGGTAAACAGGTGGTTATTCTCGTGCCCACCACATTGCTGGCTCACCAGCATCTACAAAACTTCCGTGATCGCTTCGCCAACTGGGCGGTGCGGGTAGAAGAACTCTCGCGCTTTAGAACCAATAAAGAGCAGGAAGATGTTATTGCCGCCACCGAAGCCGGCAAAGTGGACATCCTTATCAGCACTCATAAATTACTCCACGCCAAGATCGACTTTAGCGGCCTTGGGCTGATGATTATTGATGAAGAGCATCGCTTTGGTGTGCGTCAAAAAGAGAAAATTAAGTCTCTGCGCAGTGAAGTAGACATACTTACCATGACCGCGACGCCGATTCCTCGCACCTTAAATATGTCGATGCACAGTATTCGCGATCTCTCTATTATCGCCACACCCCCAGCCAAGCGTCTGTCGGTAAAAACCTTTGTTCGCGAGCAGGAATCTCGAGTGACTCGCGAAGCCATACTGCGTGAAATACTCCGTGGTGGGCAGGTGTATTATTTACACAATGATGTCAAAAGCATCCAGCGAGTAGCAGACGAACTGGCTGAACTGGTGCCAGAGGCCCGTATTAATATAGCCCATGGCCAGATGCGTGAGCGCGGCCTAGAACAGGTCATGTCAGATTTTTACCATCAGCGATTTAATGTGCTGGTGTGCACCACCATTATTGAAACCGGCATTGATATCCCAAGCGCTAACACTATTCTTATCGACCGTGCCGATAAATTTGGTCTGGCCCAACTGCATCAGCTCCGAGGCCGCGTCGGACGTTCCCACCATCAGGCCTATGCCTATTTAATGCTGCCCCAAGACAAAAAAGTTACCGCCGACGCCACCAAGCGTCTAGAAGCGATTGCCGCAGCAGACCATCTTGGCTCCGGCTTTACCCTGGCCACCAATGATCTCGAAATTCGTGGCGCTGGAGAGTTGCTCGGTGAGGAGCAGAGCGGCCATATTCAAGCCATTGGCTTTACCCTGTATTTGGAAATGCTCGACCGGGCGGTTAACGCCATTCGCAAAGGCGGTAAACCTGATCTCGACGTAGCCCTGAATACCGGCATTGATGTAAACCTGCATCTCCCAGCACTAATTCCCGATGATTACCTGCCCGATGTCAATATGCGCCTGACTCTCTACAAGCGCCTATCTAACTGCGAAACCAAGCAGCACCTTCATGAGTTACAGGTAGAGATGATTGACCGCTTTGGACTGCTACCGGAACCTGTGAAAACTCTGTTCCAGCTGGCAGAACTGCGTCAGCTCGGCGAACAGATTGGTCTGAAAAAGATCGAAGCTGGCCCCAATGGTGGGCGACTGCAATTCACCTCCAATACCATTGTCGAACCCATCAACATTGTGAAAATGGTGCAAAACGACCCCAAGACATTCCGCTTGCAAAACAATGACCAACTGAGTTTCACTATGGCCATGGATACCGCCGAACAACGCTTTGGTTTGGTGAATGAAATTTTACAGAAACTGCTGACAGAGGCTTAACAGGGATGGCGACTAACAGGCACCACAGAGAACGCAATCGCGGAGCAACAATAGGGTTCTGTAGCCTAATGATATCTATGGCGATATCTATTTTGACAGCTGTGTTGATATCTATAGTTCCGGCGATTAATGCATATGCCGAGGAGCCTCCCCAGGAAATAGAAGCCCCGAATAACTGGTATCAGGTTGAAGTCATACTCTTTACTCAGAATGGCAACACCGGCGGTGAAACACCCCCCCAAGACTACGACCTTAGCTTTCCCGAGAACTGGCTGGAACTAATCGATCCCAATATGCCCTTGGAAGAGGATGGCTTCCCCCTCGCCCAGGGTTCGTTGCTTTATGAATCCGCCCCCGGCACTTCATTGCGCACAATCCCCATGGCGGTCGTGACCGACCCCCTAGCCAATAATGGTCTCAGCACTGGGCAAACAGCAGATACCGAAGAACAATATACACCTCAATACCAGGCGCCCTTTGTGCTGCTAGATAAAGAATTTCGCGACCTTAATGACAGCGCAGCCGCACTAGATCGCCGCCAATACAATGTGGTCTTTCATGAAGCCTGGCGCTTTGCCGCCGATGAAAATGGCGCTGACCCCTGGGTGTTAATTAAAACCGGACAGAGCTTTGAGGGGCGCTTCCAGCTAGAAGGTTCACTGCGTTTTTATAAATCGCGCTTCTTACATTTTCAATCGGATCTATGGCTGCTGCAATTTGCCAATACCAAGACAGGTGAGCCTAGCCGATTAATTGAGCTACCCGCGTTTCCCGTTGCTCCCGAGGTAATGGCTGTACCAGAGGCGATTGGCGATGAGATTAAGGTTGGAGATGAGGCTGCGCTGGAAGAGTATTTCTTAGATTCCACCGCCGCTCTAGACACTAGGGCTCAGTCTGCTCTGTTAGAAGATAGTGAGGCTGCCGCGCACGACCAGAGCCAGGCAAAAAAATACCCCGTTGAAAGCGTTTGGGTACTGAAAAAGTCTAAGCGTATCGAAGAGCAGACAATCTATTACATCGATCACCCAGAGATGGGTATTATGCTCACAATCAAACCTTTTACCCCAGATCTACTCAACCCACCTGAGGAAGTATTCCCCCAGGGTATTATTCCTTTACCCCAAAGTTCTGTGTCCAATAAGACGAGTCCTCAAGACTAATCACTGTTTGACTCGGTACCATGCTGCACAAAAATTAGCTTGTCCGTTGCAAATCCCAGCGCCGAGGACCTCGCAATAAATCGCTTCATTACCTCATCACTGACCTCAGGTGTTCGGGCCAACAGCCAGAGGTAATTGGTGTTGTTACCCGCCACGAACGCGTATTGATAGTCCTCAGCATCCAGTTCAAAAACATTATAAGACCCAAAAAACGGGCCGAAGAAAGACACCTTCAAATACCCTAGATCAGAACTTTCAACAAAGTAAGCCCTGCCCTCTGCTTCACTGCGTTCCTCATCGCCGTTAGCGTCTTGGCGAACACCTGAGTTCATCACACGCACGCCGCCATCCTCACGCATCGAGTATTCAGCGGTGACCCCACTGAGCCCTCGCTCAAAAGAATGATCGAGACGAGCAACCTCATACCACTTGCCCAGATACCGATCCAGATCAAAATCTTTAACCGGCGTAACCCCCTCAGGGGCACCAAGGCAGCCCAGCAGGCCAAAGCACATTAGAAAAAACAGAGAAATACGCACAACATAAACCTTTAGCAGAAGAATAAGGCTGCCATTATAGAGGAAAATCCCTATTGATTACGCCACAGGCCAGACAGCAGATACTGCACATCACCACTCAGGGCGGGCTCATCATCCAACACCGCCTTCCAGCAAAAATCCATCAGCCCGATCGCCGTGCCGACAAAAAAAAGATGGATATTCAATAGATCAATCAGGCTATTCAGACAGAGAAAAGCCAGGGGAATACAGAGCAGCACGCCCCCAAGAAAAAGCATATTACTAAACACCTGACGATCAAGCTTGGTCTCGATAACATTGAGACTGCGCCGAAGAAAATGATCCTGCCTCACACCCAGTTCCCGAACGCTAGTGGCCGCAGAACTAGCCAGGTAGAGTAGTAGGCAAATCACGCCCAGTACCGACAATACCGCCATGCCTACTTCGGCCACCATAAGATCAACATTCTGCTGCACCCGCATTGGCGCAATAAAGGGATAAGACAGCCAGTCTGAGCTAAGAATCCAATAGCCATTAAAATAGCCCACCGACAGCATGCGCACAGTATTGCTGTAAATACCGGTAATGCTAATCGCCAACAGCAGGCAGAGGTACAGAACCATCGAGCTCAGAACGACCTCATCAATCAACCACCAGCCTACCAGCGCTGTGATCACTAACATCGGCAAGCCGATACAAAATAGAACATCCGTAGTTTGGTATAGGTGGCTGTAAACAGTCTGTAATAGCCTACCCAACCGATTGCAACCCCGCCCCACCAGCGCCAAAGGGCTACTGAGCTTGGTTAGCCTGAGCCAACCGCGTCTAAGGGGGTTTTTCCGCCAATAAAAGGTTTGATAGATAGAGAGTGTTAGCCCAAGAAGTACCGCCCAGATCTGGCTATTTTTGGACGTGGCAAACAGGCCCAACAGAGTGCCCAGCAGATAGTCGAAACTGGCTGACGCTAGTAAAGCCCAACCAAGAAGCATGAATAACAATAGAACCAACCGCCCAATGGTTGCTAACACGCTGGCACCCAATCACCTGATGTAAAGTTTGGAGTACAGAGCGTTGATGTAAAAAAAACTCGTGGGAAAAAAATCGTCAATTCCATGACCTGACTTCCTTATCCAATTGCCATAAATAGCACCCATACCGGGCACTGGCACCGTCTCTCCCTGATAACATCCGTGTTACTAAAAGGGCCGTTCTACTTCGAAGTCTAGCTTCAACTCCGGTTATTCAGGTTAATGTAGTCCCTGTTTGGGCATAATTCCAATCTATTCTTGCATACAGTTTAATAAGCGCTGCCCCGTCGTGGTTAATACATCAGGTGCTCTGACCTATTAGCTCCCCGCTGGCAATATGTAATGTTGATGTGGGAAAGGCTATCTCAGCACTATTAGCCTCGACAATGCCGGCGATCCTGAGCAAAATATCCTGCTTGATCTTATGGAAATCAATCCAGTTGGTGGTTTTGGTAAAGGTATACACAAAGAAATCTACCGAGCTTGCCGAGAACGCATCAAAGTTCACAATCATGGTTTGTGTCGTATCAATTTCTGGATGCTCCATCAGCATTGCGGTTACCTGCTCCACAATGGCATCCATACTATTAATATCCTCGTAGCGAATACCCACGGTTTCATAGATCCGGCGATTACTCATTCGCGAGGGATTCTCAACGGAAATATTGGCAAATACAGCGTTGGGAATATACAGCGGACGCTTATCAAAGGTTCTAATTCTAGTTAACCGCCAGCCAATATCCTCCACCACACCCTCAATTTCTTTATCCGGTGAACGTATCCACTCACCCACTGAAAAGGGCCGATCCAGATAAATCATCAGGCCACCGAAAAAATTCGCCAATAAATCTTTTGCCGCAAAACCCACAGCAATTCCACCGATACCACCAAATGCGAGCAAGCCTGAAATACTGTAGCCAAACAGCTGCATCGCAATCAGCACACCGGTAATAATTACCGAGGCTCGCAGTAATTTACCCACCGCACGCACGGTGGTGGCATCCAGTGGCTTGGCAATATAATCCGGATGGATCAGATTGCGCTCAGCGCGTTTAATGAAGTTCGTGAGAAAGATCGTACCGAGAAAAATTAGTGCCAGGCGGTTAATTGGATCGATTAATGCCTGTAACGGCGAGTCCATTTTTTGCGCCGCAATACCCGCTGCAAAATTGACACCCAGAATCCAAATCAGCCAGATAGCCGGTCGGCGACAGGCCTCGATAAGGGCATCGTCCCAGACGGTTTTAGTCTTAGCAGCCTGCACTTCCAGCTTATCAATCATGCGGTTGAGCACAAACCCGAGGCTCAGAGCAATCAGCACAATCAGGAATAACTCAAAGGCCCAGAGGTATTGCTCACCGGTTAAATTCACCAACCAACTTTCAATCTGATTCATCATGATCCCTATTTTGCGTCCAGTTCTTGTAGCTTTTTAATGATATCGAGTCGCCGCGGATGATTTTCAAGTTCGTCCCAGCTTATAGATTGACTGGCGCGCATCCGGGCAATTTTATCGCTGCCATCCACCGCGGCACTGGCCATAAAGTCTAACACCTCAATGGCACCTTCAGGACAATTGCACACCAGAATCATATCGCAGCCCGCATCCAGTGCCAGCTTGGCCTTGTCCACATAGCCGCCAACAATATCCGCACCCTTCATGGTTAGATCATCGCTAAAGATAACCCCTTCAAAGCCCAGCCTTTTGCGCAGTATTGTCTGTAACCAAAAAGCGGAAAAACCAACGGAATCGGGATCGACCGCGGGAAAGGTAATATGCGCAGGCATGATTCCATCCAGAGATTCACTCAGTGCATCAAAGGGTTTTAAATCGTGGGCTTCGAGTTCATCCCAGCTGCGCGTATCCACCGGCGCTTCCAGATGGCTGTCTGCAACAATGCCCCCATGACCGGGAAAATGTTTTCCCGTGGCAGCCATGCCCGCCTCATGCATACCATCAATAAACGCCTGAGCAATCTCAATAACTGACTGGGGCTGATCAGAAAAAGAACGATCACCAATAATACTGCTAGTGTCTCGATCGACATCCAGCACTGGGGCAAAGCTAATATCCAGACCGCAGGCAATAACCTCTGCGGCCATCAACCAGCCAGCATCTTTGGTGAGTGCCAGACCCGCCGAGGAATCCTGGGCAACGAGATCACCGAGTTTCTGCATGGGGGGAAAGCGGGTAAAGCCATCACGAAAACGCTGCACCCTACCGCCCTCTTGATCTACCGCGATCAACACCTGCGACGAAGCCGCCCTGATTTGCTTTACTAGGGCACTGATCTGCTCACGACTTTCAACATTGCGTGCAAATAAAATAACCCCGCCGATATGGGGGTTTTGTAACTGCTCTCGCTCATGGTCGGCCAGCCTGGTGCCCGCCAAGTCGAGCATCAGACGCCCGTACTGTGCATGCTGTTTAGTCGTCATACTGTTCCATATCTAGTGGTTTTACGTTACTGCTCAAGTTGCTTTTTAGGCCCATAGAAAATTTTACGCTTTTTTAGACGGATTTAGCGTTAAACCCAAGTCCGCTATTCCATTCGGGTATTTTACCCATTTATTAAATTTCAGCATCAAAAAAATAACTCTATGTTTTATGTACAGTTAGGCAATCTATGTAAAAATCTAGGTAACATTAAGTCGCCAACTGGGGTTTTCAAGCCAAGAATCCGGCGGGTGCAAGCGCCCATGGTTAGTGATATTTTTACCGCTCTCGAGACTAGCCGGAGAAAGATGATGGCCACACACATTCCCTCTATTGGCAACTGGTATCAGGATATAGCCGTGAACCGGTTGTTTGAAATTGTCAGTATCGATGACTATAGCGCTAGCATTGATATCAGATACGAAGACGGTGAATATGATGACATCGCCTTCGACAGCTGGTCAGAGATGGCATTAGTTGAGACAGGCCCACCCGAAGACTGGCGCAGCGCAAAGAATCTGAGTGAAGACCAGCGTTTTTATGCCCATCATAGTTTTATGCCCTTCAGTGACGCTTTATCTGATCCCTTAGCTGAGCCAATGTCCGGGCTAGCATTAGACAGTCATTTTGGCTGGGACGAGTTTTAAAGTTCTGCGGCAAGATTAGAATTTCCCATACGAATATGCCGGAGTATCACCTGGGCAGCTTCCTGGCTGGTATCGACCAGCTGAAACAGGCTCAATTCTTGCTCAGAGATGCAGTGCTCCTCGAGCATACGCTGCTTAATCCAATCAACCAGTCCCTGCCAGTAGGCCACGCCAACCAGCACAATGGGAAAGGGGTCTACTTTTCCGGTTTGCACCAGGGTCAATGCTTCAAATAGCTCATCCAAGGTACCGTAGCCACCGGGGAAAATTACAAAGCCCACCGCATGTTTTACAAACAGGTACTTGCGCACAAAAAAATAGCGAAAATCCAACGATAAATTCTGGTAAGGATTACTGGTCTGCTCAAACGGCAATTCAATATTGAGCCCTACTGAGGCTGCTGTTGTCGAAAAACAGCCTCTATTAGCCGCCTCCATTATGCCCGGGCCACCGCCCGTAATTACCGGCACTCCCTCCGTGCCCAACAGTTCGCCCAGTATCTGTGCCTGTCGGCAGGGTTCCGAACCCGGCTTAAAGCGCGCACCACCAAACACGGTTACTGCCGCTCCTATTTTCAATAATCTATCGGTTCCATCCACTAATTCTGACTGAATACGTAGCACCCGCCACGCTTCCTGCACCTTTGCTTCGAGCATATTTTTTAACCTCTGTTTTGTTTAAATATAGTAGAGCTTGCCAAACAATGGATACTGTATATAATTACAGGCATTCGAAACAAGGATACTCTTATGGAACTTCTTACCGCTCGACAGCAGCAGATCTTTGACCTAATTAAAGACAATCTGGAAGAAACCGGATACCCACCCACAAGAGCCGAGATAGCCCAGACTCTAGGGTTTCGCTCCGCTAATGCCGCAGAAGATCACCTTCGCGCTCTGGCACGAAAAGGTGTAATCGAAATGATTCCAGGTGCCTCAAGAGGCATCAGAGTGGTACAGCAATTTAATGGTATTCCCATTGTCGGCCGCGTCGCAGCGGGCGAACCAATCCTTGCTGAACAGAATATTGAAGACTATCAAGAAATGCCCTCAAGCAGCTTTCACCCTCACGCGGACTACTTTTTGCGTGTACAGGGCCAGAGTATGGTTGATGTCGGCATTATGGATGGCGACCTGCTGGCAGTTCACCAGCAACCCACCGCGGAGAACCAGCAGATCGTGGTCGCTCGTGTTGATGGTGAGGTAACGGTTAAACGCCTCAAGCGTACACGCAGCAAATACGAGATTCAGCTACTGCCTGAAAACCGCGACTACAGCCCGATTATCGTGGATTTACGCGCGCAGGAATTTGCCATTGAAGGTCTTGCGGTGGGTGTTGTTAGGGTTGCGATTTAGCCTGATTGAACAATGGATGTACTGACATTGATGAGTGTATGACTCTAGAAGATTCCAGCCTTCGCTGGAATGACGGTGTTCATACTCCCAACGAAGGCCCATCATCCCAATCAGCACCGCGTCACCACAGCCTAACCGCGTCACCCCAGCGTAGGCTGGGGTCTTCCATAAAGATTCCAGCCTTCGCTAAAATGACGGTATTCACACTCCCAACGAACGCCCATCATCCCAACTAGCACCGCGTCACCTCAGCCAGAATCGCATCACCTCAGCCAGAATCGCATCACCTCAGCCAGAATCGCATCACCCCAGCCAGAATCGCATCACCCCAGCCAGAACAACGTCACCTCAGCCAGAATCGCGTCACCACCGCCATAACCGCGTCACCCCAGCGTAGGCTGGGGTCTTCCATAAAGATTCCAGCCTTCGCTAAAATGACGGTATTCAGAGGGTCAGCATGAGGGGCGGTTGGCCTGACTCACATGGCCAGAGGTTAAACTTACCGAGCCATTAAGCGAAAGTCTCTAGAGTTCGTTAGTTGCAAAGCGGTAATCATCCACTGGGTTACCATTCAGAACATGCTCTTGCAGAATGCGCTCAATAACCTCTGGAGTGCAGCTGTGATACCAGGTGCCATCTGGGTAGCTGAGCATAATCGGCCCCTGCCGACAGATCCTCAAGCAGTCCACCTTAGACCGGTACACGCCGGAATCCACATCCAGTAAACCCAATTCACGAATACGTCGCTTTAAATATTCCCAGGATTCATTAGTCTGGGCCTGAGGGGCACATTTACCCGAGGCACAGAGCATTAAATGCTGTCTGAAAGTTGAGACTTTTCGTTGTTCAGCGACTTTTTTAAGAACGCTTTCTTCAACAGGAGTAAGTGACATCTTATCTAATGGCCTGTTTCTAGTGGGGTTTCTAATGAGGTGTCGAGTTGGGTTTCTATTGGAGTGTCTATTGGAGTGTCTATTGGTGTGTCTATTGAGGCGGATCGAATGCAACGTATCTAGTGGACAGTATGGCGTTTCTCATCCACATCTGTTCCTGCGGGCGCACGCTCTTCATTGATATCGAAGACCGTTTGAATACCTGCATCCAACATGCTCTTGGCCACTTCTACATGCTTGCCATCAAGATACTCGAGAACTTCGGGTGAGAACGTGATGCGCACTAATGGCTCGTCGGTGCCAGAGCGTTGCAGTGCAACTTCTCCGTCATCCAGCATAATTAGTTCAAATTCGGTCAGGGCCATACTTAATTTCCAATAATAATTACATCTTGCAGTAAGTCTAGCAGCTACGGTGCTGACTGTTAACCTTGGAATAACGAGGCGGGCGATTAAAATTCAATCATCATATCCCGTTGACGCTCCACCAGCTCTTCCATCTTAGTGAACCAGCGATGGGCCCTCTGTAGGTCCCAGTCGATGACATCCTCTGTGATATCCACCGCAATCATCGGCAGTCGATCTGCGTCCATCTGCGCTCTGCGGGCCACAGGTAAAAGGTAGAGATGACGATGGGCATTTAATAAATCGGCCACCCAGGATGTTTTATCGGACTCGAGATACTCCAATTCAATGGCTTCCCCCGGGGTTTTACCCTCAGCACCAAGCAGCGCCAGTAGCGAAGCCGCACTGACCACCGCCTCAGGGTCTTGCATCTTGTAGTTAGAGGCCACATCTTGCAAGTGCCAGTACCAGGCGCGCTGTAAATGCAGGGCAACTGACTGGGCAATGGCCGTCGCCTGATGGCTATCCTGCTGCCCCGCCGCCGAGGTTTTAATGTCGGTGGAGAGCAACTGGCCGGCAAACAACATTTTTTGGTTGACCGCAGACAGGTAGGCAGAGAGTGCCATTGGCCTTACTTACCTTTTTCAGCAGCCTTCCAGCTACCACCACTGTAGAAAGCACTCCAACCGGTTGGCTTACCATCGTCTTCACTGCGGACGTACTGCTCTTTGGTTTTGCGACTGTAGCGGATTACCGTGGTTTTACCCTCGGGATCCTTTACCGGCGCAGTCAGCAGAAACTGATACTTTTCATCGATCTGATCTTTATAGGGCATCAGTTCTTCAACGGTCGGTGCGCGGGTCTCGCGATGACGGGGGAACTGACTAGCCGCAAGGAAGATACCAGAGGCACCATCCCGCAACACATAATGATCTTCAACCTTTACACAGCGCAGTTCTGGCATGGCAATGGGGTCAACCTTGGGTGGTGCAGCTTCGCCATTGCGCAGTAACTTGCGGGTATTTTTGCAAGGCTCGCCTTCGGCATTTTCGCCGGTGCAGCCAAAGTACTTACCAAAGCGGCCAGTCTTAAGCTGCATCTCATTGGTACATTTGTCACATTCGATGATCGGGCCTTCATAGCCCTTGATCACATACTGGCCCATTTCGATTTCATGGCCAATACAGTCTGGGTTATTACCACAGACGTGAAGCTTGCGGGTTTCATCGAGCAGGTAGCTGTCCATGGAGGTATTACAAAGCTTGCAGCGATGCTTGTGCATCAGCAGTTTGGATTCTGCCTCATCATCTTCATCGATATTGACCGCTTCATCACCCGCTGTTAGGTTCACCGTGTGCTTGCAGCGCTCCTTAGGTGGCAATGCATAGCCCGAGCAGCCAAGGAAAACCCCTGTGCCAGCCGTTCTAATCATCATTGGACGTTCGCACTTGGCGCAGGCGATGCCGGTCTCAGAGGGCATGTTAGGGCGCATGCCGTTATCTTCATCTTTAGCATTACCAACTTGCTTGCTAAACCCTTTATAAAAGGTGTTAAGCAGCTGCTTCCAGTTGAGTTTGCCATCGGCAACTTCATCCAGACGCTCTTCCATGGTAGCGGTAAAGCTGTAATCCATCAGATCAGTAAAGCTCTCCGACAGGCGGTCAGTCACAATGTCGCCGATCTTTTCAGCAAAAATTCGCTTGTTCTCAATACGCACATAGCCGCGATCTTGAATCGTGGAAATAATACTGGCGTATGTTGAAGGACGACCAATGCCGCGTTTTTCTAATTCTTTAACCAGCGCCGCTTCAGAGAAACGGGCGGTGGGTTTGGTAAAGTGCTGCTGAGGAATTAGCAGTAGCATGCTCATGAGATCGCCCTGCTGTAGATCGGGCAGTTCGCCATCTTCTTCTTTGGTGCTTTTAGGTGGCATAACCGCAAGATAACCATCAAAGCGGGTCACTCGACCTTTCGCCGCTAACTCATAGTCCCCAGCGGCAACCGTAATCGTGGTAGCTGTAAACTCGGCATTGGTCATCTGACAGGCGACAAACTGCTGCCAAATCAGTTGATAAAGCCGGCGCGCATCCACTTCCATATCGTCGAGACTGCCAGGACGAATATCAACATTGGAGGGACGAATCGCTTCGTGAGCCTCCTGGGCCCCAGATTTACTGCTGTAGACAATAGCCTCATCCGGCAGATACTTGGCGCCATGATGCTGCTGAATATATTCACGACAGCTGGTCACTGCATCGCCACCCAAATGGGTCGAGTCAGTTCGCATATAGGTAATGTAGCCGGCTTCATAGAGACGCTGGGCCATCATCATGGTTTTCTTAACGCCAAAACCAAGCCTGGTGCTAGCTGCCTGCTGTAACGTTGAAGTGATAAAGGGTGCAGAGGGCTTCGACTTGGTTGGCTTGTCTTCACGCTTACTCACCGCGTAATCTGCTTCCCGCAATGAAGCCAGCGCTGTATCCGCCTGCTCTTGATTGACCGGACGAAAGGCCTTACCCAGATGGCGTCTTACATCAAAGCGAACCTTTAACTCGTCGTTGTCTTTCTGTTCACGCTCTTCTAGGTCTGCCTGAACGGTCCAGTATTCCTCGGGAATAAAGGCACGAATCTCACGCTCCCGCTCAACAATCATTTTTAGGGCGACCGACTGCACTCTACCCGCAGACAGCCCGCGACCTACTTTTTCCCAAAGCAGGGGTGACACCATAAAGCCCACTACGCGATCGAGAAAACGTCTGGCCTGCTGGGCATCCACTCGAGCCGTGTTTAACGTGCCCGGATCTTCAAAGGCTTTACGAATAGCCTTCTTGGTAATTTCATTAAATACAACACGCTTATAACGACTGTCATCACCACCTATTACCTGTGTCAGGTGCCAGGCAATGGCTTCCCCCTCGCGATCCATATCCGTCGCGAGGTACACTGTGTCGGCATTCTTAGCCAGCTTTTTGAGTTCTGCGACCACCTTCTCTTTACCGGGAAGGGTTGCATATTCGGCTTTCCAGTCATTGTCTGGATCTATACCCATACTATTAATGAGCTGGGACTTGGCTTTTTTGGCCCGGTGGACAATCTTATCTTCAGGAGACAGCTTGCGAGTGATCGCCGCCTGTCGGGCACGCTCTTTAGGATCTGTAGTCGTGCGATTAGCGCCGGTTGGCAAATCGCGAATATGGCCAACACTGGATTTGACAATAAAGTCATCGCCCAGATACCGGTTGATGGTTTTGGCTTTGGCTGGTGACTCTACAATAACTAAAGACTTACCCATATAGGACTCAATTCCTTAAATTCGGCACCGCTTTCATTTAAAAACGATACGATAATTAGCTAATCTGACTCAATTGATCAGTGCAAGGTGCGCATATATACTTGCTTGATTACCCATAGGTCAAGCTTCAATGACACATTTCTTCAGCTTTTTTTCTGAGCGCCTGTAAATTTTCGCTCATTTTTTGTAGGTCTTGGGCATCGCCCCGTTCGTCCCAGATCAAGCCTATGCCTGCTCTGTTGGCAATTACCCCAGTCACGCCCGAGGGCATTTGCGGAATAATTTCCCCAAGTAAAGAATCCCATGCCGGATCCGCCTGATGATGAGTCCAGCGCCATCCCTCACAATGAGAATCCCAGCCGCGCTGACTAAACCGCTGTAAAACCCAGTTCTGATGACAGTCTCTCTGCAGCCAGGGCATCCTATAACAGACGGCCTCCAAGGCTTTTTCATCTTCTCGAGCATCCGGGCGACGATGCAGGCTCACCTGAATCGACAATGTGTTCGCCAGACCCCGCAGTTCGGTCATGCGCTTGGAATGTGGCGACTGTTTGAGCCACATCAAGGGTGATATCACCACAGCGATTATAAATAGTATTAACAACCAGCTCATTTCGGACTACTCTTACCCCTGTATAGGGACACAATAAATAGCAACACAGCAAATAACTTCTCAAATTGCGAGGCTTAACATCATGTCTGTTTATAAACATATCTTAATTGGTTTGGATCTTTCGCCAGAATCACAGCAAGTGATAGACCGCGTCAAGTTTCTTTTTGCCGACAGCGATGCAAAAATATCCATTTGTCATGTTCTCGAGCCACTGGCGTTTACCTATGGCGGCGATATCCCCGTCGATCTATCCGATGTCCAGGCCCAGCTCCAGCAACAGGCAACCGGACGACTTGAAGCCCTAGCCGCGCAAATCAATGTCACCCAAGAAGACCAACATATTATTCTTGGCCACCCGGCACAGGAAATGCACAATATGGCCAAAGAAAATGACATCGACCTTATTGTTGTCGGCAGCCATGGCCGTCATGGATTGGCGCTTATTTTTGGGTCTACAAGTAATTCGGTCCTGCATGGCGCTACCTGTGATGTTCTGGCAGTGAGAATTACCGAGTAAAGCCCCGCCTATGCTCGTAATTTGATTCCTTAACTGGTAAGTTTGGAAGCAATAGCAGAACCATCAGTAAGGAATCCCATTATCAGTCTCTACCGCGCCCTGACGTCACAGTCACCGATGCTGATCAGTCTAAGCTCTGGGTTAAAAGCCATATTAAGCATTACGCCAGTAATATTAGTCTTGGCAACATTTAGCCCCAGCGCCTATGCCCAGAGCAAATCGGCTTCAGACAGCGAACATTTAAACCAGCAACGGGGCCTCTACCGCCAATCAATCAAACTGATTGGCAAAGGTGACTGGCGGGCTGTTCGCAAACAGCGCCAGCAACTTGTGGATTACCCGCTCTACCCTTACCTCGTCTATGCCGAACTCCTAGCCGACCTTCGTTATTCAAAACGCACCGACATTGCAGCGTATTTAGACACCTATTCAGGCACCGTTAAAGCTCGATTTTTGCAGGGCAAGTGGCTAGACTATTTAGCCCGCCGCGGTCATTGGCAAGCCTACATAAATACCTATGGCATGCACGACTATGTGGCTAACAGTAGCCGACAGTGTAATTTTCATCTCGCCCAGTATCGCCTTGGCAATAAACCCGAAGCCCTGCAGGGTGGCCTGCAACTCTGGGCCCAGGGTAAGTCACAGCCGAAAACCTGCAACAAGCTATTTGGCATCTTGATTAAGGGTGGCCATATTAGTGAGAATCTAGCCTGGCAGCGTTTTAATGAAGCCATACTCAGCCACCGCTACCAGCTGGCTCGTTACCTAAAGCGTTTTTTTACGAGCCCCAGTTATAAGCAGCGCTACGACATCTATTACAATGTTGACCGCGACCCTCAGCGTGTCGGTCAGTACAAAAATTTTGACGAGCGCAATCAGGATGAACTCAACATCCTCGAACATGGCCTCAAACATTTAGCTCGCAAAGATCCCAACCGCGCACTCAAGCACTGGAGCCGTTACCAGCAGACCCATGAGTTTAGCCATTCAGCCCGTGCAACCATCATCAGTGCGATTGTTAAGGCTCTTTATAGAGACGGCCATACCAGCGCCGCGGACAGTTACCATGTAGACCATCTAAAACTACTCAATCAAACCCTCGCGGGCCAGTTAACCGAATGGCGTATTCGCGAAGCTCTGAGAGATCTTGACTGGCCAACTGTTCAAAAATGGTTGGCACGGCTGCCCAAAGAAAACCAAGAGCAAACCACCTGGCGCTACTGGACAATTCGCAGCATGGAGAGCGACCCTGCGAGCACCTTAAATCCTCACATTGAAACCCTGACCAGAAGCCTCGCCAAAGAGCGAGATTTCTTCGGCTTTCTCGCCAGCGAAAAGCTCGACCAGGATTACAGCATCAACCACAACCCCGTACCCATTGATGAAGAGCGCATTAATCAGCTCGCAGCCAACCCGGCCATGCAGCGTGCGCGAGAACTGCTATTTCATGGCGACGGCATTAATGCCAACCGCGAGTGGTCATCCGCCTCACAGAATTTCGACCACTCCGACTGGCTTGGGGCAGCCGTACTCGCCAGCCAGTGGCATTGGCACAGCAAGGCAATCGCCAGTTTGGGTACCGTAAAATACTGGGACGATGTTGAGATACGTTTCCCACTGGCTTACGAAAAAGAAATCAACAGCGCAGCTAAAAACACTGATATACCAAACTATGTGTTGTTTGCACTGGCGCGGCAAGAGAGCGCGTTTAATACCAGAGCCACGTCTTCAGCCGGTGCTATGGGACTTATTCAGGTGATGCCAGCCACGGCTAAGTCCACCGCCAGAAAATATAAAATACCCTATCGCAATAAAAAGCAGCTTCATGATGCCTCTACCAATGTACCCATAGGGGCTACCTACTATATGAGTATGCTGGAACGTTTTGACAACAACCGAATACTTGCGAGCGCGGCCTACAATGCAGGCCCTCACCGAGTGAATAGATGGCTCGCTAACAGCAAAGGCAAACTGCCTTTTGATATTTGGATGACATTAATTCCTTTTAAAGAAACCCGCAGTTATGTCAGCAATATTTTGATGTATTCGGTTATCTATTCTCGTAAGCTTGGGCTTGTGCCACCTATGCTTCTACAGCATGAACGTGAAACATTGTTATAAAAAATAAACCCTAAATCTGAGTCTAAAAATGCTTATTGATATTGGCGTCAACCTTTCCAACTCGCGCTTCGAAAAAGATAGAGAGGCGGTGCTTAAACGGGCCCAGGAAGCTGGCGTTGAACGGCTTATTCTCACCGGCACATCCATTGCAGAAAGCCAGACTGTGGTAGATATTTGCGATCAGTATGCCGATCAATTCCCCGGCATGCTCTACGCTACAGCGGGCATACACCCTCATGATTCCAGCGGTTATAACCGAGAATCGGCCACAGTGTTACGGACATTGGCACAGCATCCCTCCGTTGTCTCGATTGGCGAAACTGGCCTAGATTTCAACCGTAATTTATCTACCGAAAAAGAGCAGCAACTCTCCTTCGAAGCCCATATTGAGCTGGCAATTGAATTAGGCATGCCGCTTTTTCTACATGAACGAGACGCCGCTCAACGGCAGATAGAAATATTAAAAAGCTATCGCGACAATATTACCGAGGCCGTTATCCATTGTTTTACCGGCGACAAAAAAACCTTATTTAATTATTTGGATATGAATTTACATATTGGAATAACAGGCTGGATCTGTGATGAAAGGCGAGGACTAGAGTTACAAAAAATAGCATCGAACATTCCTCTTAATCGCTTGATGATTGAAACCGATGCGCCCTATCTAACACCTAGAAATATGCCCAAAACGCCAAAAAATAGCCGTAATGAACCGGCTTTTTTAACCTCAGTTTTAGCGGGACTCTGTGCCGTAAGAAGTGAACCTGAAGACGTTATAGCAGCCGAAACCAGCGCGACTGCAATAAAGTTTTTTGGCCTTGCAGAATAAAATGGTTGTTCGAATCAACTATCTCAGTTTGAGATAGCATCCCCAACATTCAGCAAACCAACACCGCGAATCTGTGCTCGCAGACCGCCTTTACCTATCAGATCCGGTAATATTTTTACCGCCAAACGTTTCTGTAGGCTGGCACAGGGTTCGCAAAGCTGCACGCCATAGAAGCTAACGCCATTGATGTTGAAGGTCTTGCCGACCAGATCATTGAGACGAATCCCCTCGGTGACCAGATTGCGACGAAAATCACTTTCGTGGAATTTATTGCCGGTGTCATGATTAAAGGCCTCGATCACTTCAGACTCGATCAGGGTTATTTCCCAGTCGGGCTGGCCTTTATAATTGGAGCGGTTTTTGCCGGTATTGGTGAAGTAACGATCTCCTTCAATACCTTTGCCTGCGCGAACAGATACCTTTTGGTGGCCTGATACATTAGCACCCATTTTAGGCGCTATGTAGATTCCTTTTACACGTCCTTCCGTCATTATCTATCCTGTTTTCTTTTCGCTAAAGGCTTTCTATTCGCTAAGAACTTTCTACTCGCTAAGGGCTTTCTATTCGCCAACGGCCTTATTATCGCTTTAGACCTAACATCAGCAAAAGGCTTAACTCCCGCTCAAGGCTGAAATCTCGCTTAGGGCCTCTTTGTACATACTGTTCTTAGGTGCCGCCAATACTCGGCGTAACTGGGGCTCGAAAAGCGACAGGTCCAGCTTTGCCATACTCGGATCGAATGCGGGATCATCGTACTTGGCAATAAAACGCGCAGTGCGTTTAAAGTTGGGGTTTTCACGGTATTGATCGCGCATATTGCGATCGCCGCCTAAAAAGTGGAAGAAATTATAGCCTTGGAAGATAGCATGATGTTTGATCATCCAGTGATTTTCCTCCGAGACAAAGGGTTGCAGGATAGCGGCGCCTACATCGGCATGATTAGCGCTACCCAGAGTGTCACCAATATCATGTAACAGGGCACAGACAATATATTCATCGTCTTCACCGGCTTCTGCGGCTCGGTGTGCGGTCTGTAATGAGTGCTGCAGGCGATCAATGGCAAAACCGCCATAGTCATCCGTCAGTAACTCCATATGGCTAAGAATGCGATCTGGCAGCTTTTTAAAAAAAGCGATCTGCTCTGGCATGATAATCTGCCAGTCTTCGGCAGTACTCTCTGACATTTTTGTGAAGCTGGCTTTCATAACTGCTACCCAAAACGTTGTTTTTATTATTTTGTTCCGAGATGTTAGCAGTATCAGCAAGCATTTTCTATAACAGCAGATACCGTATTTGGGGTTTCATAGTAAGGTCATAGAGAAAGTTGAGCCACACAACCCAAACCCAGATGGTGATCCGAGATTACTTAACTGCAACCAATAACTCTGCCTCCAGAGGTTTCAACAATCAGACGAAGATCTATGAAGGTCATGGAAAATGACCGTGCTGTGCTGATTAATGACGGTGAATTAAGGTGACTGAAATTAACCCCGTTCTTTTCAAATCGGCTCGTAAAACTTACTCAGATAGGTATCACCAATATTTATAGTCTGTGTTGGCCGTTAATAGTTACCCAAAGTCATTTATACCATGCAAAAAAAGGGCCCAGTACAGGCCCTTTTTTTAAGACATCGGCAGCAAGTGACGCTAATTGCACGCCACCACATGGGACTTAGGTGCGTCGCCTATAATCCGTACATCTCTAAAAGTAATGGCAAAGGGCTCAGAGGAAACAAGAACCATCGCCGAATTCACTTTCTTGAGATTGACCCCGAACTTTGACAAACACTCGAGGCTAATGCCTAACTTCGTCATTTTTCCTTCTGGCTGTGTGCGGAACAGGCGGGCTACAGGAAGCTCTCCCCGACAGGGCCACTCACAGTCCATGCGCATTGTCACTTTACCCTCCGGATGTTTATCAACAGCAAAGGTCATCATTAAAGCTGGGTTGTCACCTTCAATACCGGAAAGGTTTACGGAACTGTCTGTCTGCCAATAGAACTGACTTTCTTGACCAGATTTCCACTCCACATGGCGGCTGTCTTCCTGAACTGCACCGTCAACGGTGGTGACCGTAAGGTTGCCATAGGCAGTACTAGTAGACTTGCCACCCACCAGTTTACGCCAATCACTGGCATCTCCGACATAGGCCTTCCAGGGGGCTCTTGTCGTGCCGCTAAACACCACGCGTTCCTGAGCGCTATTGTCGATCAGAGAATTTTCATTGAGGCCATCAGGTATAATTTCTCTGTCGCCATAGGAAAGCCCCTGCCCACTTAACATCAAAAAATCAGATACTGGCAGACCCGAATTGAGGGCATTGATCTCTGCACTGGGCCAGTCAAACGCCAGTTTGCCAGTAAAGTCGAAGTTAGCCTTACCCTCGGCATTTGCCACTACCACATCGGCAACGCCACCACCCTCTGAGCCCGGCAACCAAGCCACAACAAACGCATCTGATTGATTGAGCTCAGCATTTACCCATAGCGGACGCCCGGTTAGAAGCACCGCTACCACAGGAATATTCTGCGCTTTCAGCTTTTTCAGTAGCTTCAGTTCTGCTCCCAAACCATCATTAAAGAGCAATGAATCACGGTCACCGGAGCCCTCGGCATAGGGGTTTTCACCAAATACGACCACAGCCACATCAGGTTTCTTGTTAAAGCTGCCATCTGCAGAAAGCTCAGCGCTGCCACCAACATCGTCCATGGCCGCCTCAATACCACCAAAGATTGATGTGGCGCCGGGGAAATCACTGTTGAGATTCTCTGTACCCTGCCAGGTAATCGTCCAGCCACCGTTTTGCTTACCAATATTGTCCGCGCCGTCCCCGGTCACCAAAATATGCTGATTGGGTTTTAACGGCAGTAACTGATTCTTGTTTTTCAGCAGTATTAGAGACTTTCTCACAGCTTCACGAGCCACAGCACGATGATCGGCTGAGCCGATAATAGAGCTGTCGGCGGTGATTTTGCGTTTCGAAGGTGCGGGTTTTTCAAACATACCTGCACGTAATTTAACCCGCAGGATTCTGCTGACCGCATCGTCGATACGTGACATGGCAATCTCACCACTGCGAACCTGAGTAATCGTATTGTTGTAAACAGCCTTCCAGTCCTCCGGTGCCATAATCATATCGACACCAGCATTGATCGACTTGGCACAGCTCTGGTTGGTGCAGCCATCGACCTGACCTATACCGTTCCAATCACTGACCACAAAACCATCAAAGTCCATCTGGTCTTTAAGAACATCAGTTAACAGCCCCTTGTGGCCATGCAACTTCTCACCATTCCAACTATTAAATGAAGCCATTACAGTCTGCACATCAGCTTCAAGAGCTGTAATATATCCCTGCCCGTGCTGATCAAGTAACTCTTCAAGACTTAATCTGGTATTGCCCTGATCGGTTCCGCGGGCTGTACCGCCATCACCAATCCAATGCTTAGCCGTGGCAATAACTTTCGATGAATCCGTGCGAAGTTGCTCTGCTGTACCTTGCATGCCTTCAACGATCTTGCCACCATAGGCTCGGACAATAGGCGGCTCATCACTGTAGCCTTCATAGGTACGCCCCCAGCGATCGTCTTTAACCACCGCGACAGTTGGCGCAAAGATCCAGTCAATACCAGTGGCAGCGACCTCTTTAGCAGTAATGGCACCAATTTTTTTCATCAATTCCGGATCGTTGGCAGCTCCCAGACCAATATTGTGCGGGAACAGAGTTGCCCCAACCACATTGTTATGGCCATGAACCGCATCGGTGCCCCAGATAAGGGGAATACCTGCCTTGGATTTTATCGAGGCTTTGTAATATTTGTCTGCCAGCTCTACCCAATCACCGATCGAAGAGTTTTTCTTACCACCAGGAAAAGAGCCGCCGCCATTGAGCACAGAACCAAGATGATATTTAGTCACATCAGAGGGCGATACCCACTTGATCTCACCCTGCATCATCTGTCCTACTTTCTGTTCTAGATTCATGTCCTGCAAAATGCTTTGCACTCTGGTTTCTACGCCCCCATTGATATCAGCTATTGTAGCTGGCGCCACTAAACCGGCACTGAGAGTCAAAACCAGCCTTGAGAGTGTTTTTAGTACTGCTCTGGGATGATGTCTCGGGTGTTTTTCATGAACTGACATAGTCTGGTTATTCCTGATATCTTATATAAATCCTATCCCAACCGATCACCCAGAAAATGAACTGCCCGAAACCCTGCTTACCAAAAAAATTTATGGTCTCTAGACGTGAAAAGATTGCGAAAATTTAAGTTTAATGGGATGTGTGCCGCAGAGCGTGACATGGAGTTTGGGTCAGTGGAAGCGAAGATGCGGCAGTCTGCTAGAGATCTGCGGTAAACGGGGCAAAGCACCTATAACTGGCGATTAGGATTAATCAAATGTGTATTATTGAAACAGGTTTCGAATAGCTTCGCGGTAATTTCTACTTACCTTAAGCTCTGCACCACCCGCTAGATGCAGCAGACTGCCGCCCTTCTGCGTAGGGCTCACACTGACAACACGGGCTATATTGACGATCGTCGAGCGGTGAATACGAACAAATAAACTATCGTCCAACTTAGCGAACAGCTCGGTTAATGTGCTTCTGACAATATGGGTTTCACCTAGCGCATGAACACACATATAGTCTCCAGCGGCATCGACCCAGTCAATATCATCAAAGGGAATCACCTTGACCACTCCGGAGTCACGCACCAAGAGTTTGCGCTTTATGCCTGAGGGCACATCCGTCAAAGGGGCTTGCGCCACATGACTGGTCACCCGCTCCGATATACTTTCTATGGCGCCAATCAAAGGGGTTTTAAAACTCTGCTCCTGACCATTTTTAATGCGATCAATCGCACGCTCCACGGCACGATTAACTCGCTCTTTATCCAGCGGCTTTAGGATGTAATCCACCGCGTGGAGATCAAAGGCATCCACAGCATACTCGTTAAATGCAGTCACGAAGACCACCATTGGCATCAAATCAGCCTGAAGGGCTTTAACTACCTCAAAACCATTAATACCAGGCATCTGAATGTCTAAAAACAACAATTCTGGGCGCAACTTATTCGCCGCAGCAACTGCAGCACTGCCATTGCAACATTCTGCAACAATTTCAATGTCATTGCTTTCGGCCAGACAGGAGCGTAAAAAATCCAACGCCAAAGGCTCATCGTCAACAATTATTGTTCTCAATTTCTGCATAAGTTAATCATCTAACCGTCTTTTCCAACGGAAGTCGCATATAGACTTTCAAGCCACCTGAAGGAGCGGACTCAAGGTTAAAGGTATGGTTGTCGGCATAGAACTCATATAGCCGATCAACCGTATTTCTCAGCCCAATACCCACGCTATTACCAGACCCATCTGACGACTTTATACCGGGGCCTGTATCAAGCATTTCAAGGCAAATATATCCCCCGTCTAACCGTGCCCGCACAGTGATTTTTCCGCCCTCCTCCATGGGAGCGATAGCATATTTAATCGCGTTCTCAACCAGAGGCTGCAGTATTAAACTGGGGATACGTACCTGTTCTGCAGCATGGTCAATTTCAAACTCTAATTCTAACCGCTCGGCAAATCTAGTCTTCTCAATATTGAGATAAAGCTTGAGAGCATTAAGCTCCTCTTTTAACGTGACTCGCCTAATCGGATCATTGTCCAGACTGTAACGCAAAAAATCACTCAACTGCACAATCATAGTACCAGCTCTAGGTACTTGTTTGGTGGCCATCAGTGAGGCAATGGCATTAAGCGTATTAAATAAAAAATGCGGATTGAGCTGATAACGCAACATTTTTAACTGAGCCTCATGGGCAATAGCCTCTGCTTTGGCGGCTCGTAATTGCTGTTCGCGATTTTCGGCTGCCACCAACAGTAGATTTTCATGCTCGTATTGCGACAGCTGATAGAACTTTACGCCATGATAAAATGCCGCCCAACAGCTGAAAATCATAATCGAACCGAACAGCCACCCTCCAAAATCGCTCCACAGGCCCTGCTCCCCAGTAATTATCATGAACGTACTAATACGCAGAACGGTCCATAGTGCCGAGCACAGCAACACGCCACCTATTGCAGCTATAAGTCTAGCGACGATACTGCGAGCCCAAGAATAGTGAAACAGTGGGCGCAATGGCCAGGACACTAGCACGCCCAATAGAGACTGCAGTAACGTATGAGCGATGTAGGCAAAACTCTGCTGGTTATACCAAAGTGTGAGACTTACATAACTGATCAGAGCCAGACCAAACCAGCCTATAAGCTGTAAAATCCAAAACTGATAATTAGTATTGCGATACAAGATCTGCAGAAAAGGAGGATAATTGGACTCGACCATAAGGGAACCGCGGCTGTTTTGTTTAATACGTCAAAAGTATCATAATTTGCCCTTAAAATATGCAGCGATTTACCTCAATATATTATCTAACCTGTTAAGATTCATTCTTTTGCCAGAAACGCAAAGCCATGGTCCAAACACATATCAGCCAACGTCATTTTATTGAATACTTAGGTATAAAGGCGCTTCGCTCAACTCATCCTGGGGTTCGGAAACTTAAGCGGGCTCAAAATAGTCACAGTGCTCATGGCAACAAAGTGTGGCGCTCTAGCTTTGTCTTGATGGACTACCTGACCACCTACCCGCCCGAAACACAGAGCAGAGTATTGGATATTGGCTGCGGCTGGGGTTTCACTGGGCTGTTCCTCGCCAAGCAGTATCATGCTCAGGTTACCGGTATCGACATAGACAGCAGCGTCCAACCTTTTCTAGCTCTTCAGGCACAGGTTAATCAGTGCCAAATGGGATTCCAGGAAAGGGATTTTACGAGCCTGAGATCAGAGGAATTAACCCAGTATCAGCTAATAATCGGCACCGACATTTGCTTTTGGGATGAGTTAACTCAGCCTCTGTTTGATCTTATAGAGCGTAGCCTTAATGCAGGAGTAGAACGTATTATTCTTGCAGACCCAGGGCGGCCACCCTTTTGGTCATTAGCAGAACTGTGCGTGCAAAAACTTGACGCCTCAGTATTCACCCGAAGAATCTATGAGCCCTGGAAAACCGAAAAATCCCTTCTGGTTATAGGCGAGACATAAAAAAAACGCGCTGTTAAAAGCGCAGTTTTTTTATTAGACAGAATCGCTATCAACTCAATATTAGAATGCCATATTGAACTTAATGCCATAGTGACGCGGCTTGCCAAGTGATGCACGCATAAAGCCAGGACCGCGATCGGCCCAGTTGCGCACAACTTCATCAGTTACGTTGCGAACATAGAGTTCAACTGCCCAGGCGCTCTCTTCGTTGATTAAACGAAGCGCCACGTCAGCAGTGGCAAAGGCGTCCTGACCTGAGTGCAAGGCACCTTCGTCAAAGTTACCCTTATCGAAGAACATCTCATCCTGCCAGTGAGCAGACACTATTGGGCTCAGACGCATACCGTTGTAAAGGAACCAGTTGTGCTCATAGGTTACTGTCGCTGAGTACTCAGGAGACCAGGGCATAGCGTTGCCGACAAAGCTCTGGTAACGGCCTTCGATGTCATTGCCATCAATGGTGCGAGTGGTTTTGTCAGGACAGTTAGTCAGACCGAGCAGTGCTCGCTCTAAACAGAACCAGTTGTCCTGAGAGTTATCCAGCTCAGTGATTTCAGAGTCCAACCAAGCGACCCAACCGTTTACACGGCCGCCGTTATAGGGGCGCCAATCAAACTCCAACTCAACACCCATATTGCGTGTCTCGCCAATGTTCTGGGTAATCAGAGTACCAATATCGCGACCAACGATGACACAGTCACCCTCGCCCGTAGTACAGGCCGCTGTGCGACCTTCGGTGTCATCGTAATCAACGGGCACTTCAATCTCAGCACCTACACCAGTGATCGTGGCATAGAACGTATCTTGCAGATCGGTGTTATCCATCAAGAAAACATTACCCAGCTGGTTTAACTTGCCATCAAGCATAGTGATTTTAAAGCCCAGCTCATAAGTAATGTTGTTCTCCGGATCATAATCAAATGTATCGGTGATATTACAGTCACAGATATCAACTAAATCACCAAAGCCGCCTGACTTATAGCCGGTATCTACAGAACCGTAGAAGAACACATCATCGTTGACCAGATAATCAAAGCCGACTTTCCAAGTACCTTTGCTCCAAGCACCTTTATGGCTGTTGTCAGAGTACTGTAGTCGGTTGATAAAATCATCGCCTGAGGCGCCCATTGTGTTGTCCAGTCCATCAGACTGATAAGGACCTGTCCCGGCGATGCTGGCTGTAGGCTCTAAGCCTAAGCGTGTCTAGGACTCCATCCAAAAGGAATCGTTTGCGTCGTATAAACCAATATTTGGCTGACGGTAGCCAGCAGTAACATAGTTTCGGCCTCCAACCTCTTCTTTGGTGTCGTGGGTATATCGGTAGCCTGCTGTAACATTGAGATTCTCATTGACCTTGTAATCAAACTGCACAAACCCGCTAGTGACTCAACCAGACGCTCTGGCTGAACAAAGGACTGAGCCAGTGGAAGGATGCCACCACAACAAAATGGGTCTTCAACATCGAAACGAATCTCGTTATCTTCTTTCATATAGAAAACACCGGTAATCCACTGCAACTTAGAGTCAGACTGTGATTTTAACTGCAGCTCAGATACAACAGAACGGTAGTCTGAATAGTTAGTGCTCAGGGAGAGATCACTGAATGGCTGCATGGCCACATCGCCATAACCCAAAGACTCAAGCAATGGCAGATTATTGACCAAATTCGGGCACTCAACCATGGCACCGCCACCGCCAGTGCAGCCGGTAGGCGCAGCGTCATCGGAGTACCAAGTACGCATAATGCCGTAGGCAGGATGATCTGAATCGGCATAAACCGCCAAGGCATCATGGACCTGCGAACGCTTCTGCTGTGAATAGCCAACGCGACCGTCAAAGACTACATCTTCATTAATGTCCCAAGTGAGAACCGAACGCAGACCGAGCATGGTCATGTCCATGTCGCCGGGAACGTTAACACTGACATCCCATTGATCTTGTTCACAGGCAAAGAAAGTGCCTTCGGCTTTTTCGCAATCCTTGAGGCTTAAACCGCCGGGAGAGTTATCCTGAAAATAATCAGCAATCAGGTCCAAGCTAATATCATTGGTTGGTTCAAAGCGCATACCCAAACGGGCACCGCTGCGGTCAACCGAACCATAGGCATCACCGTCGCTGACTTCGCGGTTGCGACGCTGATCGACGTTGGGAATATCGTCTGCAGCGATATCGTAAGCACCCGTGGTGGTACCGTCGCCGTCAGTGTCCCACGCCAGATCAAACAAATCTGGCGTTTGGTTGTACCAAGTGTCGGCAGTTTCTTTCAAAAAACTGGCATGCATAGCCAGATTGTCATTAACCGGCAAGTTGAACCAGCCCTTAAGAGCTTGCTGTGCGTATTTACCGACTTCTACTTCGATCTTACCTTCCTGCTGATCAAAGTTAGGACGAGCACTGATCACATTGATGCTACCCGCGGTTGAGTTGCGACCAAACAATGTGCCCTGTGGACCACGACTTATCTCGACACGCTCGACGTCATACATTAACGCCAGACCGGCTTGCGGACGTGGCGAATACAGACCATCGAAGTGCATAGCAACAGTCGGGTCGCCAATCTAGGTGAAGTTGTTCGAGGTCAAACCACGGACAACAACCTAAACGCCGGAATCAGAAGGCGACAGTGCGATCTGCAGATTGGGTACCATATCACCGATATCGAGCAGGTTTTTAACGCCCTGATTATCCAGCGACTCTTGACCAAATGCAGAAACTGCAACGGCGGTTTCCATCAGCGAAGTTTCACGCTTGGTAGACGTAACAATGATTTCTTCAATGCCGTAGTCCTCGTCTATGCCGTTTTGGGCATAGGCGTTGACACTGAGAGCCATCGCGGAAACCAGTGTGTTTCTAACCATATGTTTATATTGCTTATACATAAATGTCTTTCCCCCAAATTATTGCTTAACCAATAATTTTTTTCTTATCTACAAACCGTGCAAATGGGCCTACTTAATTAACTACTACCGAGACATTGTCAAAATAGGCGTCGACGGTACAAACATCAGCACCACAGCCAGCCTTCAGCTGCAGGCTTACGCCACCATCGACATTGGTGTTAATCGTTTGGGTGTAGGTTTTACTTACCCAGGCACTAGTCGGAACCAGCGGTCCGCCACTCAGAATACCTTCTCCGTTAGTCGACCCCTCAGTGCTGCCCTCATGGAAGAACTGAACGAAAACTACGCCACCGGCGCCTGTAAGTTCACCTTTTAGGTCAAAGGAAATTGTCACGCTTTGACCAACCGCAATCTCACCCACAGCCATATTAGCTGCCTTAATTACTGCATTCGGGTCAGTGTTTGTAGCCGAGAGCTTAGCTGAAAACGAACCAGACTCGGCCTCTTCGTTGACTACTGTTTTGCTGCCGCCGTCATAGACAGTCCAACCAGTAAAGTCTGCATCTTCAAAATCACCGTTGATGATAAGTTCGCCTTCGGCAACAACACCGGTCACAGCAATATCATCGATATAGAAGGTCCATTCCGCTGAGCCATCCCCAGCAGTGCCATTCTGAGCAATCAGAGTGATCTTAGTGTCAGCACCGGCAGCAAATGTCGTGCCCGTAAAGTCAAAGGTCAATGTCTCCCAAGCCGAGCCACCTGCAGTGGTTACAGTCTTCTCAACATTGGTGCCGTCAAACTTGAGCAACAGATCTTTAGCCGAGCTAGACCAGACTTTCGCCGTCACCACCTGACTTACAGACAGATCAACTGCTGCATCAAGGGTCAAGGTCAAACCACCGTAGACCTCACCACTGTTCTTAACATACTTCAGAACAGCACCACTGGTATTCCCAGTCGTGTCAGGATTTGCAACAACGCTGCCAACACCACCACCGAAATCAGTGATCGAGTAGGCAGATGCAGCAAGTTCAAAGCTCAGAGGCGCACCAACAGTCACTACAGTACCTGTATCGCCGCCAGCGACAAACCGAACATTGTCGAGCTGATAGACAAGATTAGCGCCAGTCTGGTAATTCGGGAAGAACACCATTGGCACGTTTACAGCAGTTACATCCAAGCCGCCGGCAATCAATGTCGCCATTGGGAAGTTAATGGTTTCCCAGGCACCTGAACCAGTGATATCAGAAACTGCGATTTCACCGGAATTTGCGCCACCACTTTCAACCTTTAACTGGAAACCTGTGGTTCCGCCCATAGCGGAGACTTTAATATCAAATGACAGGGTGCCAGTAGCAAAAGCGCTGAGGTCAATTGAGCTATCGACTAACTTTGTCAGAACCAAACCAGCGTGTAGTGCGTCAGCGGCATACCTAACTTCCAATACGTCGCCACGATCAGTGTCGGCAACAACTGCCCAATCAACACTGGCACAGCTCTCGGTGCCGGCAACTTCATCAACACAGTCGCCATAACTATTGCCTTCATCGAAGAAATGTAGGGTTGAATTACCACCCCAAACCGATGCTACTACTGCGTCGTCAAAGACAATCGCACCCGATGCAGCGGTGTCGTCAGTGTCAGTCACTGCGGCGCAGGTACCGTAGTTGTCACCAGAAACATTGCCAGAATCCAGGGCCCAGACGCGGTTAGCATAATTTGCGCCGTCGGTTACAGGGGTGCAGGAATAGTCACTACCAATGAGGCTTTCCTGAACACCATCAACAATCCACAGGTATTCCATGTTTTCGCCACCAGGTGCCATAGTCACTGTCCAAGTACCATCGCCGTTATCAGCAGCAACTGGACCGCCAGTGCCCCAATCCCACCAAGGACCAGTTAGCTGAACAGAGGTCGTGCCAGCCGGAGCCGCCACGGTCAGGGTTATATCAGTAGAGGGCTCTGGATCGACCCCGCCATCAGTACCAGCGACAAAACGGACATTGTCGAGCTGGTAGATAAGGCTAGTGCCAGTCTGGTAATCCGGGAAGAACACCATTGGCACGTTTACAGCAGCTACATCCAAGCCGCCGGCAATCAATGTCGCCACTGGGAAGTTAATGGTTTCCCACTCACCTGAACCGGTGATATCAGCAACTGCAATCTCGCCGGAGTTTGAACCGCCACTCTCGACTTTTAACTGGAAACCAGTGGTTCCGCCGATAGCGGAGACTTTGATATCAAATGACAGGGTGCCTGTAGCGAAAGCACTGAGGTCAACAGACCCAGCGGCTAACTTTGACAGGACCAAACCGGCGTGCTGTGAGTCAGCCGCATAGCTGACCTGCAATACATCACCGCGATCAGTGTCGGCAACAACTGCCCAATCAACACTCCCGCAGTTCTCAGTGCCAGCAACTTCATCAACACAGTCGCCATAACCGTTGGCTTCATCAAAGAAATGGAGGGTTGAAGTACCGCCCCAGACCTCAGCCACAACACCGTTATCAAACACAACATTGGTTCCTGCAACTGAATCGCCACCATTGTCTACAACCGCGGCGTCAACGCCTGCAGTTGTATCCAAAGTCAAAGTGGCACTGGTATCAAATGCGCTCAAATCCGCTACATCTGTGTTGTCGGCCAAATACGTCACGGCCGCCGCGGTCATAGCAGTAAGTTCTGCAGCCGCTTCTTGTTTAACGATCGACACAGCTGCTGTATTACCAGCAGTGAAATCGTCTGCTGTCAGGGAATCAAATGCCGCTGCAACAGTCGTTACAGTCGCTGATGCTTTTTCGAGAATAAAATCGGCAACCGCATCTGAGACTACGATGTTCTGGGCCGCCAATTCAGTTTTTGCAAATGTCTGCAGCGTAGCAACCTGGGCGCTATCGGCGAGATCAACTTCGCCAACTGAGGCGACAACCATGTTGGTCAGTGCCGTCAGGGCCGCAGCACTGGCTTGGGGCGATGAAAGCTCAACACCTGCAATAGCACCAACACCTTGTATGGCTTCAGCAACTAAAAGGGTCGCCGTCATAACTTGTTGAAAAACTGTCTCAACCGCATGAGCTGTAGCCGCATCGGCGTCAGCAGCAAATGGGTTGTAGGTGGCAATATCGACGCCAACTGGCAATCCCATTGCCAGACCAAGGTCCGCAGCGGTGAACTCAGGGTTAGACACATTGGCCGCTTCAAGGATAGTAGTAAGGGGTGTTACTACAGTACCAGCGGAAGAACCTTTCAAGACAACACCGGTATCGGCATAGCTTTCGCCTGATATGGCATCAACTGTATCTGCTGTCATTTCTACCACAATGGTATAGACCGCTGGAGCGAAGGCAGTATCAACTAAAGAGTAGGCACCATTTTCATCGGTGAGATCGAATGGCTCGTCGGTATCGTGAAGACCATTACCGTTATAGTCACCAAATGCCTTGGCATTCTGGAACGGACCATCTATCGCAAAACCAGCCTGCAAGATAATCTCAAAAGTGATCATACTAGAGTCGGTGGTTGCTGCGGCAGAGACACCAGCAGTACCGCCGATATCAGCGTAGTCAACAGCGACTGCAATCGCACCGGCAGTATCATCTGCGGTCATTGTACGAGAAGCTGTCCAGGCATCATCGGCGCCAGAGACCGTGGTCGCCGCATTGCCACCGATAGTCACAGTAGGCGCACTGATCGCTTCGCTAGAGGAAATTGTAACCGTTACCACATCGCCAACGGTTACCGTGGACTTATCGCCCGAGGCAATTGACACGGTAGAAAGCGACGGAGCACCGTCAGCAGCATTGTCCGTTGAACTGTAATCGTCGCTTCCCCCGCCACAGGCGGCGAGAAAAAGAGAAGACAATAACAATGAGACTGTACTCAAACGACCTAATTGCCAGGTATTGACAAAGAAATCAACATAATTGGATTTGTGACGAAGCATAATTCCCCCTAACTCTTATTATTAATTCTGAAGCACAAGTCACGCAAGTAACAGAATTTTGGACTTGCAAAGCTACACACTTTCGACATCAAGTTGTTTAGAAAAAAGGTGAAGGAGCATGTATACGGGCTGAATTGCCGCTTCTGACGGCCAGTTTGGCTATGGCGAAAAGTCAAATGGCCGATAAACTACCATCACTTTCACCACTATAATCGAGAATAATATCGTGCAGAATGACCACTCGCCCCCTGCAAGGCACTGCCAGAGATTGCGGCCGATGCCTATTTACAGCCGACATAAAAATGATTCTCTTCAAAGCAGTCCAACTAGCTTTAGCCCTACCCTGCCGCTCGAGAAACACCGCCTACAATAATTACGCCTTGAATAAAGAGTAGGACACAAAACTTGCATCAACAGACAGCGATTTGACTAGATATAACAGAGCCGACGACTTATAAATCAGCATCCGGCTGGACGCATTCTCCTTAACCTCAAAATAATCACCGTTTAACGCATAAACGTTGTTTGCCGGCCATGAATCGGTAGAGTACGACTGGGGACGTAGTAAAAATATAAAAAGCGATAGCTGACCTATGTTCATAGATTTTTTTGTTTACCCAGGGGGTTAATCAGTATGTTATTTAAAAAGAATATTCTTGCTAGTAGTGTTGCCTTAGCGCTAGTTGGAACAGCTCTTCCAGCTTACGCTCAAGATGGCGTGCTAATCGAGGAAGTAATTGTTCAAGGCGGTATCCGCGGAAGCCTTACGCGCTCCATGGACATCAAACGCGACTCAGCGGGCGTTGTCGATGCCATCTCAGCGGAAGACATGGGTAAGTTCCCAGATGCTAACCTGGCAGAATCTCTGCAGCGTATCACTGGTGTTTCCATTAGCCGTTCACGTGGTGAAGGCAGCCAGGTTACCGTGCGTGGCTTTGGCCCCGAGTACAACCTAGTGACGTTGAATGGGCGTCAGATGCCTACTCACAGCAACACTAGCCGTTCTTTTGATTTTGGTGATCTAGCCTCTGAAGGCATTGCCGGTGTCCAAGTCTACAAGACTGGCCGCGCCGACGTTCCAACAGGCGGTATAGGCTCATTAATTAACATCTCCACTACCCGACCTCTTGAGAATCCAGGCCAAACTGCCAGCTTCTCGGCAAAAATGGTTAACGACACCTCGACCAGAGAAGGCGATGAGATTACTCCAGAATTCTCGGGTATCTATTCAAACACTTTCGCCAATGACACCATCGGTATTGCTATCACTGCGTCATCGCAGACGCGCAACAATGGCGTCAATGCAGCAGAGACTACAGGTTGGTTTACTAAAGCAGGCGACGTAAGTGGAGCCGGCGGCATCCCCGACAACGCTAATCAGGTCAATCGCTCTTTAAGCGCCGATGAATTCTATTCTATCCCTCAGCAGATCGCCTATGCGATCAATGAGTATGAGTCGAAGCGAATCAATGGCCAGCTAGTTTTACAGTGGGCTCCATCTGACACTGTCACTGGAACACTGGACTACATTCACTCAGAACTGGACCTCGATCACACCATGAGCGACATGTCCGCCTGGTTCAGTAATTCTAACGCATCGAGCCAAGCAAGCCTTTGGAATGATGGCGAGCAGCGCTCCCCGTTAATGTATTCCGAGACACACAATAACGCTGACTTCGCGATGGGTGTGCACCAAGATGGCCGTAAGAATGAGAACAACTCTGTCGGCCTAAACCTCGAGTGGCAAGCATCAGATCGCCTTAGCCTCGCGCTGGACTACCATGATTCTTCAGCAGAGACCGGTGCCAACAACCCCTACGGGACCAGCTCATTGGTGACTATGGCGTCCTTTAACAAGGTTGGCTCTGCAGTTTATTACGACACCGAGCTGCCGATACTTTCGCAAAACCTGAACTCAGGTGCTGATGGCGCTGATCGTCCACTGTACAAAAACGACATGATCATCACGGGTAGCGTGTTCGGCAACGAAGCCGCCAAAATGGACATCGAGCAGAGCAAGCTTAGCGGTAACTTCGAACTCTCTGATAGCTCCAGCATCGACTTTGGTGTGCAGCTAACTGAAGTAAGCAACCGTTTTGTCAGCAGCAATGTTCAGCTCGACAACTGGGGTGGCTTTACTCAGCCCGGCGAACTGACCGACATTCTTACTCGCTCGTCAATAGCAGGTCAGTTCGATCAAGTTGATGGCGGAGATGACCCGCGCCTACACACTGAATACTTCACTACCTCTCTTGAAGAAATCATCGGCGTTGGTGAAGCAAGCTACACAGCACGTGGCGCGGAATACGCTGCCGTTGGTGACTGTGGTACTGGCTACTGTGCCTCTACTGATTGGACCGTAGACAAGCGCACCACTGAAGAAACTACTTCGGCCTATGTCCAATTCAACAGTGCACTGGAATACAACGGTATGCCGGTTAATCTGCAGATGGGCCTTCGCTACGAACAAACTGACGTTACCTCAGCAGCCCTTGCTCCTACTTATGATGAAGTCTATTGGCTCGGCGGCAATGAGTTCACTATGGTTGCAGCAGTGGACGAAAATGGCGACGCACTTCAAGCCTTTGACGACTACACTGGCGATTACTCGCTGCTTCTGCCAAGTATTGATATGGATATAGCAGTCTCTGAAGACGTGGTTGTAAGAGCCTCATACAGCCAGACAGCGACACGTCCAAGCTTCACCGACGTCCAAGGTGGCACTACGGTTGGCGGCACTTCATTCAAGAATGATGGTGGCTTTGCTAACGGTGGTAATCCAGGCCTAATACCGATTGAGTCCGACAACTACGATGTCTCTGTTGAGTGGTACTACGATGAAGGCAGCTACCTCTCGGTAGGCTACTTCAAGAAAAACGTAGCCAACTTTATCGGCTCTTCGGTTCGAAGAGGCGTGACATTGTTTGACTTGAATTTCCCGTTAGAGGGAACGCTGTTTAATCAAGCTGTTGCGGACAGTGGTTTAGATCCGCTGCAGTACAGTGACGTGGGTACCTACATCTTGGCCAACTACCCTAATGACCCAGCAATTCAAGGCGATCGTATCTACGGCGTTGACGGTGACCCACTGGTAACCTTCCAAATCACTAGCCCAGCAAACCAAGAAGATGCATCGGTTGATGGTATTGAAATCAACTTGCAGCATAACTTTGGTGAGACTGGCTTCGGTATGATTGCCAATGCTACCTTCGTTGATGCTGATGTTGCCTATAACAATATGCAGATCGACTCACAGTTTGTACTCAACGGTTTGAGTGACTCTGCTAACCTGGTTGCGTTTTACGACAAAGACGGCCTCCAGGCTCGTTTAGCCTACAACTGGCGTGATGCGTACCTCGCAGGCGTTGGTCAGGGTGCAGGTACTACTAGCAACCCAACCAACCTTGAAGCCTACGGCCAGCTCGATATCAGTGCTAGCTATGACTACAACGACAACCTAACGATCTTCTTCGCCGGACTTAACGTCCTTGAAGAGACTTACAATGTCTACGGTCGCGATGAGCTGCAAGTATTGCAAGCTGGTCAAACTGGCGCTCGCTACGACATCGGCGTACGTTACAGCTTTAAGTAACTCGCCAGGGTGAGAAATCACCAGTCTGATGAAAACGGAAGCCGCTTAAAGTATTTTGAGCGGCTTCTTTCATTGCGCCGTATATATAGCATGTCAATATTATGGATATGGCGCTTTTATCAGCACAACAAAGCAGATAAAGTAAGTGAACAAAGTCACTCAACCTAGCCTCTTACCCTAGCCAGAAAAGGTTGCATCGAGAGCAGTTGAAACCAGTCCATAGAATAAATAAAAATAAAAAGTAATTGAAACCTATGAATCAAAAAATCAATAGAGTTATTATCGTTGGTGGCGGCACAGCTGGCTGGTTAACGGCTGGCGTGATTGCTGCAGAGCACTGTATTGGGTCCCAAAACAGCACCCAAGAGGATTCTTTTCAGTTAACCCTTGTAGAGTCTCCGGATATAGCCACCATTGGTGTTGGCGAAGGTACCTGGCCTTCCATGCGCAGCACCCTGCAAAAGATGGGCATTGCTGAAACAGACTTTTTCCGTGAGTGCAGTGCTAGCTTTAAGCAAGGCACTTTATTTAAAGGCTGGCGCACTGGCGCAGATGATATCTACACGCACCCTTTCACCGCACCTCAGAACTACAACGAGGTTAACTTGGCACCCCACTGGCAGACCGCACGAGAGCAGATCAACTTTGCTCAGGCAGTGTCACCACAGAGCGCCCTGTTTGCAGACAAGCTAGCTCCGAAGCAAATCTCGACACCGGAATACGCCTTTAATGTTAACTATGGCTACCATCTGGACGCAGCAAAATTTGCCAAATTTCTGCGCAAGCACTGTGTCGAAAAGCTCGGTGTCACCCATATTAAAGCCAATGTTACCGGGATCAACTCGGCGGACAACGGCGATATAGCCTCCATAGCCACAGATTCTCACGGTAATATTGAAGGGGATCTATTTATCGACTGCAGCGGTTCGAGAGCGCTGCTGTTAGGTGATCACTTCGGTATTCCGGTTTGCAGCAAGAGTGACATCCTATTCAATAACACCGCCCTGGCAGCGCAAATTCCCTACACCAATGAAGACGACCCGATTGAATCCTGCACTCTGTCGACGGCACAATCTGCGGGATGGATCTGGGAAATTGGCCTGCCCACAAGGCGTGGTGTCGGCCATGTGTACTCCAGCGACCACAACACTGAAGAGCGTGCCAGTGAAGAGCTACTGAGCTATATAGCTAGCACCGTTAGTGAACAGGCAGCGGCGGCGGCAACACTCAGAAAAGTGCAATTTAGACCCGGTCATAGAGCCAAGTTTTGGCACAAGAACTGTGTCGCCATTGGTATGTCTGCTGGCTTTATCGAACCACTTGAAGCCTCTGCCCTAGTGCTAGTCGAACTCTCGGCGGCGATGATCGCCGAGCAGCTGCCCGCCAATCGCGGCGTAATGGATCTGGTTGCGAAACGCTTTAACGACAAATTTTTGTATCGCTGGGATCGTATTATTGAGTTCCTCAAGCTGCACTATGTTCTCAGTCAGCGCCGAGACACAGAGTATTGGCGCGACAACTGCGAAGCCTCGAGCATACCCGAGCAGCTAACCGATTTACTCGCCCTATGGCGCCACCAAAGCCCCTGGCATCGGGACACTAATAATGCTGACGACATGTTCCCCTCGGCGAGCTTTCAATATGTTCTCTATGGCATGGATTTTAAGACCCTGCCCAACCAAACCCAGCGCCGCTCAGAGCGGGCTGACCAGCAGCGAGCAGGCCGCCTGTTTCAAGAAAACGCAGCGCTCACTCAGCAACTGAAAACCTCTCTGCCGACTAATCGCGACCTGATCAATAAAATTCACACCTTCGGGTTTCAAAAAATATAACCACTGAGGCCCTGAATCTCTTAACCTCAGGGCAACACTATGCTGGAGAAAGCATGAGCAACTACAAGATACTCAATAACGACGTCCACAAAGACCTCAGAGTGAACACCAGCAGAAGCGCCCAGTTAGGCGACAACATTATGTATACCATGACTTTTCCGATGGAATTTAGAGATATCCAGTCCTGCTATCCGATCTTCTTTTGCAAAGACCCGGAATCAGGACAGCTCTACCCAGCTGCCCTACTTGGCTTTGAACAGGATCAAAATCTGTTTCTAAGTGACAGCGGATGGGATGCGACTTATATACCGCTGATGGTTCGCCGTCACCCTTTCCTGATAGGTTTTCAAGCGGATCCCGACGGCAGTGAAGCCGCTATCAAGCCGGTTGTATCTATCGACTCAGACAACCCGCGGGTTATTCACAGTACCGGTAAAGACAGCGACGAAGGCGAAGCATTATTCAATCAAGACGGCACACCCAGCGATTTCTTACAGACAAGCATCGGCACACTGGAGTCTATCCACCGCGGCTTAGAGCATAATAAAGGCTTTATAGCAGCACTGCTTGAATATGAGTTGCTCGAGTCCTTCAGCTTAGAGATAACCCTCAACGACGGTTCAAATAACCAGCTCAAGGGTTTCTATACCATTGCAGAAGAAAAGCTCCAGTCTCTGGATGGCGACACACTGGCCAAATTCAATGCACAGGGTTACCTGCAATCTATCTTTATGGCGATTGCCTCTTTCGCCCGTCTGCGTCCAATGATCGACAAGAAAAATGCTCAGCTGGCATAGCCCTGTGCTAAGGCAGCCATTAGTATACCGGCTTGCATACAAGGTGAATCACTGTGCTTGAGATTAAAACCAAGGTCAAAATAGTCGACGACTGTAAGGCCGATTCGATCCCCGATAAGGTTTTGCGCTCAAGCCAACCAGTGGTTCTGCGCGGTTTGATTGCTGACTGGCCTCTAGTGGCCGCGGCAAAAAGCTCCCCAGCAGAAGCGGCAGACTACCTGCTGTCATTTGATAGCGGTAAACCCTTAACCGCTATGGTTGGTGATGCGTCTATAAAAGGGCATATTTTTTACAATAGCGACATCAGTGGCTTTAACTTCGACTATCAGCGCCTGCACCTCGCAGAAGTGCTCGAGCAGCTCGCCGCGCAGAGGGATAACAGTGCCCCGCCGACACTCTATGTTGGCTCCACCAATGTGGATCACTGGCTACCGGGATTTCGTCTACACAATGACCTCAATCTGGCTGATCACAAGCCTATCGCCAGCGTCTGGATAGGTAACCGCAGTCGTATATCGGCGCATTATGATTTCCCAACAAATATTGCCTGCTGTGCGGTTGGGCGGCGACGTTTCACCCTATTTCCACCGGACCAACTCGAGAATCTCTATGTAGGTCCTATAGATGTTACGCCAGCTGGACAGCCTATTAGCCTGGTGGATTTCAATGATCCCGACTACCAGCGCTTTCCTAAATTTCGCCAGGCCCTAGAGAAAGCTCAGGTGGTGGAACTGGACCCCGGCGACGCTATCTTAATTCCCAGCATGTGGTGGCACCATGTGGAAGCCCTAGAGCCCCTCAATGTATTGGTTAATTACTGGTGGCGAGACACACCTCATTACCTCGGTGGTCCACTGAATGTTTTACAGCATGCTATTCTCGGCTTGCGCGATCTGCCACCAGAACAGCGTGAAGTATGGAAACAGTTATTTGAGCACTATGTATTCAACCCTGACCCAGAGCATGTAGCCCATATTCCTGAGCAGGCCCGCGGCGTGCTCAACCCCATCGACGAGGCCACGGCGAAAAAAATTCGCTCCATGTTGGCGCAAAAACTCAGTCATTAAAATAGATTATTGGAGAACCCGGAATGACCGTTAAGAATGTCACCAAGGTAGTGGTTGTCGGCGGTGGCACCGCAGGTTGGATGGCTGCGGCCTCACTGAGCAAGCTTATTGGACCTAATATTGACGTCTGCGTAGTGGAGTCCGATGAAATCGGCACCGTGGGTGTTGGCGAAGCCACCATCCCCACCATGATGACTCTCCATCAGCTACTTAAAATTGATGAACGAGAGTTTATGGCTGCCGTCCAAGGCACCTTTAAGCTAGGGATCAATTTTGAGAACTGGAATAAGATCGGGGACAGCTATATGCACGCCTTTGGGCGCACCGGCCAGGACTGCTGGGCAGGGGGTTTTCAACACTTTTGGAGCAGAGGTAAGCAGCTCGGTATCAGTGAAGAGTACGGCCGCTACAGCGCCTCTTACGTGGCTGCTAAGGCAGGTAAATTTGCTGCGCTGTCAGACCAAAGTCTGAGCTACGCCTTTCACATGAATGCCACCCTCTATGCCAAGTTTTTACGCAAGATGGCCGAGCAGCATGGCTGCGAACGTATTGAAGGTAAGATTACCCAGGTGGACTGCCATAGCGAGAATGGTTATATCCGCAGCGTAACGCTGGAGTCTGGACGCACCATTGAGGGCGATCTATTTGTCGACTGCAGTGGCTTCCGCGGTCTCTTGATCGATGAGACTCTGGATACCGAATATGAAGACTGGTCCAACTGGCTGCCCTGCGACAGTGCCGTGGCAGTGCAGACTGAATCAGTGGGTGAACCGATCCCCTACACCCGAGCCATCGCGCGTGATGCCGGTTGGCAGTGGCGTATCCCGCTGCAGTCCCGGGTCGGCAATGGCATGGTCTTTTGCAGCAAGTTTCTCTCCGATGACGAGGCCATTGAAACCCTTTTAAACAATGTCGAGGGTGAGCCCCTGACCAAGCCGCGAATTATCAAATTCCGCACCGGTCAGCGCAAACAACATTGGAACAAAAACTGTATTGCCCTGGGTCTCGCCAGCGGCTTTGTTGAGCCCCTTGAATCCACCAGTATCCATCTTATTCAGCGCGGTATTATTCGCCTCTTACAGATGTTCCCACATGAGGGTGTAAGACAGCCTGATGTGGTTGAATTCAACCGTCAAATGAGCGACGAGTTTGTCTTTGTACGGGACTTTATTGTCATGCACTACCATCTCACTCAGCGCGACGACACACCATTCTGGCGACACTGTCAGTCGATGCCAATTCCAGATGGGCTGCGCCACCGCCTCGATTTGTTTAAACAGACCGGCCGGGTGTTTCAGGAAGCCGGCGATGTGTTCGCCGAAAACAACTGGGTGCAGGTGATGCTCGGTCAGGGCTTGATGCCAGAACAGTATCATCCGATTGTCGACAGCATGAGCGATGCGGAGCTTAATCACTTCCTAAAGGGCCTGACCGGTAATGTCGATCAAATGGTTAACCAGCTACCCAGTCACCAGGAGTTTATTTCAAACTACTGTTCAACCAACTCGATGTAATTGCACTGCATAGCTTGCTTGCGATCGGCGCTAACTAAGTCCGGAGTGGTAGCTCGCAACAATCTATCAGACGAAAAAAAACCGCGCCATAAAGCGCGGTTTTTTTACATCGAGAACAATGCCAAATATACTAGGTCATCACCAATTAGGACGTCTAGTTTGCCGTTACTTTTACAGTATTTATAGCAACACCGATATCACGATCTGCTAAGTACATCAAAAGTGACTTATACGTCTGCCCCGCAGCCTGAGCAGGGAAATCAACTGAATAAGCTGCTTCATCTGTTCCAGAGACTGTCACTGGGGTAGTTGTAAAGTTCGGCGTTGTATCCGGGTACACATCATTTTCGAAGGTGAACTTCACATCGGTCTCGCCGTCAGCAGTCGCTGCAGCTCTAAAGGTCACAGTTCCACCATTAGCAAAACTAAGCGGATACAAAGCGCTATTGGTATTGGCAAAACCGCCCCATTCCTCTGAACCTGTCTGCCAAGTGTAAACACCCTCTAAGACAGTCGTATTGCCCATTGCCCCAAAGGAAGCAAGAGTATTCGGCGTTACCTTAACGTCTTTGATAGCAACACCGATATCACGATCTGCAAGGTACATTAAGAGTGACTTAAATGTCTGATCCGCAGCCTGAGCCGGAAAATCAACTGTATAGACCGTTTCATCTGTTCCAGAAACTGTCACTGGGATAGTTGTAAAGTTCGGCACTGTATCTGGGTAGGCATCATTTTCGAAGGTGAACCGGACACTGGTCTCGCCGTCAGCAGTCGCTGCAGCTTTAAAGCTAATAGACCCACCGTTAGCAAAACTAAACGGATACACAGCGCTATTGGTATTGGCAAAACCGCCCCATTCCTCTGAACCTGTCTGCCAAGTGTAAACACCATCAAGTACAGTCGTGTTGCCCATTGCGCCAAAGTTAGCAAGCGTATTCGGTGTTACCGCAACGTCTTTGATGACAACACCAACATCACGATCTGCCAAGTACATCAAAAATGACTTAAACGTCTGATCAGCGGCCTGAGCAGAGAAATCAACTGAATAGACCTTTTCCTCTGTTCCAGACACTGTAACCGGCGTAGTTGTAAAGTTCGGTACTGTATCCGGGTAGGCATCATTTTCGAAGGTAAAGCGGACACTGGTTTCGCCATCAGAAGTAGCTGCAGCGGTAAAGGTGATGGTTCCACCACTGGCAAAACTAAATGGGTACAGCGACGTATTAGTATTGGCAAAACCACCCCATTCCTCAGCGCCTGTCGGCCAAGTGTAGAGATCATCAACAACAGTGGTGTTACCCATTGCGCCAAAAGCAGCAAGTCCAGCGCCATTACCGACGGCCTTTACATTCTTTATGATAACTGGCGAATCTCTCTCAACTATAAACATTAAGAAACTTGTCAGATCCACAGTACTAGACGGTGCGTCAAATTCTACCATGTAGGTAGTTTCAGTCGACCCGCTTACTACAACGGTGTCAGTAGAAAATGCAAAACCGGGGCTTCCGCCTGGCACGTCCTCAAAGGTAAATTTAACCGTTGTATCCAAACCACCTTCAGGAATCGCAGCCGTAAAGCTCACCTTTCCACCTAGAGGAAAGGTCATTGGATAAAGATCGCTGTTAGTGTTTGCAAAGCCAGCCCAGACTTGAGCGCCAGTTGGAAAACTATAAGTATCTTCGGCTCCACTTGCATCGCCAAATGGGCCCCAAGAAGCAAACTCGCTTGGAGGCTCAGGAGCCGCTACAGGGCCACCAGACACAACACCACCGTGAGTAATATCATCCCAGTGCCAGCTTTGGTCTGCGGCAGGAGCATTCTTGGCATAATCATAAATCAGGAAAAAAGCACCATAAGATACTGCGGGATCAATTGAACCGGCTGCAGGATCACTGAAATCAAAGTAAAGCGTTTCCCATTCGCCTTCAACCGACGTGTAGGTTTTAGCTTCAACAAAAACCGAGTTATCGTCAGACTGCTCAAGCTTCAAACGAACTTCTTTTCCAATGGCTGAAGGGCGCACACGGATAGAAACAATCGGATCTAAAGAAGACAAATTGACAGTCAAGTCCGGCGCAATAGCATTACCCATCACCAGGTAAGCGCCACCGTAAAATGCCGAACCTGCATAGACAGTTGAAAATGCAACAGTATTCTCAGCATTGTCTGGGTCAGCAACTAGAGTAGATGTGCCAGGATCACCATCACCAGTGGCCGTACCAATATCTTTCCAAGCAATAGTTGGCGAATCTTCAAAATCAATCGTCTTTACCACTACTGGAACTACAACACAGCTGCCATCGGCACAGTATTCAACAGCAGCCCAGGACCCTACTGAACCGTCATCATTTGAGGCCATAGTCGACGTGCTTACAGCGGTACCGGCTTCGCCACTGACGTCTTCATATGAGATACTAAATGTCACCATACCGTCTGTATCAGCTTCTTCCATCAGGCGTGTTCCTGACCATGCCTTGTTTTGGCCATTCATTTCAGCCTCTGCACCATTGATGGTCATAGTGGGCGTCATTAGGGACTCGCTCGCGGTAAATGAAACCTGAATGGTCTCTCCTAGCTTAGCGAACTGGAGTCCAGACTCAACTGTAGTCAAAGTTACTGCAGTCAAAGTCGGCGCAACACCATCAGCGCTAGGCTCAGCAAGGTTATTTTCACTAACAGCACTTCCACCGCCACCACAGGCAGCAAGTACTAAAGAACATGAGAGCGCGAAGATCGCACCGAAATGATTGGTTTGTCCCAGACCACCAATCTTACTGAGACTGCTTAAAAGCGATCGATATTGCATACTTCCCCCTGGATGACTTCTTTTTATAATTCTTGGAACCTGACTTGGCTACTACAGAATTTCGAAGGTTAATTCTCTGCGCCCTGCCCTTCAAGCTCCAGCCTTAAACGGCGAAGGGGGATTTTTATGCGATGAAGTGGCGAATGTTTCGCGAGATCTAAGCTGTTAGCGACCTGTGATAGAATCCGAGGGAAGAATTGGGGAAACTGAGAAGGGTTTGCGGCAAATATCAATCTGATTGGTTAGCGCCGAGACACTGGGGAGAGTCTGGCGCCCGCCCTTGACTCTCGGCCCATTCATCGGCACTGAAAGTGTGTAAGGCCAGCGCATGTATAGGTCCAGCCAGCTCATCGGCGAGCACGGCATAAATAGCCTGATGCCTCTGCACCTGACGCTTGCCCGCAAACTGATCTGTGACAATAACTACTTTAAAGTGGCTTTCAGAGCCCGCCGGTACCGAGTGCATATAACTTTCGTTAGTGACCTGCAACAGCTGAGGATTAAACTCGCCGGCAAGCTTATCGGTAATCGTTGACTCTATCGGGCCCATTACATTCCGCCCACAAGATTAATCATCACACCCGCAGCAACCGCAGAGCCAATAACGCCGGCTACATTGGGACCCATAGCATGCATTAGCAGGAAGTTTTGCGGATCGGACTCAAGACCCACCTTGTTGGCAACACGGGCCGCCATGGGCACAGCCGAAACACCGGCGGCACCTATTAGCGGGTTGACCCTGTGCTTGGCAAATACGTTCATTAGCTTGGCCATGAGAACACCAGAGGCAGTACCAATACAAAAGGCGACCGCACCCAGGGCTAAAATACCCATGGTTTCTGGATTGAGAAATTTCTCGGCGCTCATTTTTGAGCCCACGCCCAGACCAAGGAAAATGGTTACTATGTTGATCAGCGCGTTTTGCGTGGTGTCGCTAAGGCGATTGACCACACCACATTCGCGCATCAGATTACCAAAGCAGAACATGCCCAGCAGAGGCGCGGCATCGGGAAGTAGCATAGCTACTAGCACTAACAGCGTCAGGGGAAAAACAATGCGCTCGGCTTTGGTGACATAGCGCAGCTGTACCATTTTAATTTGACGCTCAGCCGGCGTGGTCAAGGCGCGCATAATAGGCGGCTGAATAATCGGCACTAAGGCCATATAAGAATAGGCGGCTACCGCAATGGCACCGAGCAAATCTGGCGCTAGCTTGCTGGTAACAAAGATTGCCGTGGGGCCGTCAGCGCCGCCAATAATACCGATCGACGCAGCTTCTTGAATAGTGAAGTCAAGAATACCAAAATGACTTAGACCAACCGCACCTACCACAGTGGTAAAGATACCCACCTGAGCCGCAGCGCCAAGCAATAATGTTTTAGGGTTAGCTAACAGCGGACCAAAGTCGGTCATTGCCCCTACACCCATAAAAATAACCAGCGGAAAGAGACCGGTTTCAATACCCGCATGGTAGATGTAATACAGCAGTCCACCCGGGCTTTCCATATGACCCATCGCATCATAGATGGGGGCCGCATCAAAACCGGCACCAGGAATATTTGCCAAAATGGTACCAAAGCCAATAGGCACCAAAAGTAGGGGTTCAAAGCCTTTTCTGATCGCTAGAAATAGCAGAATGAGGCCCACAATCATCATAACAAGCTGGCCCAACTGCAGCTGCGCCAAGCCAGAGCTGCCCCATAATGTCAGTAAATTATCCATTTTTAGCGCCTCCTTAAGCCAGGGTTACCAGAACATCGCCGACCGTGCAGTTGTCGCCTGCCTGAATGCGCACCTCAACAATGTTGCCTGTGGCTGGGGCACTGATAGAGGTTTCCATCTTCATGGCTTCGAGAATAATAATGGTCTCGCCCTCAGTGACCGCCTGACCCGGCTGCACCAACACTTTAACCACAGTTCCGGCCAGTGGTGCATTGACTGGATTACCGCCTGTCGCAGGTGTGGCAGCAGCACTGGCACTCGCTGGGGCAACTGCACCGCCAACTGGTGCGATACCGCTAATGTCGCCACCATTGGCTACGCTCACGGTGTAAGACTTACCTTCCACCTCAACGGTGTAGATCTCTTCACCCGCATCATTGGTCTGTACCGCTGGCTTGCCAGTAGGCACAGGCTCAAAGGCCGACGGGTTGTTTTTATTCTGTAAAAACTTCAGGCCCACTTGCGGGAATAATGCGTAGGTCAGTACATCATCAATCTGTCCTTCTCCGGCACTCAACGCAAAGCCATGCTCTGCCGACAAGCCCTCAAGTTCCATGGTCAGTGCTTCAAGCTCAGGTTCGATATTGTCTGCTGGACGACAGGTAATCGCGATTTCGCCTTCATCTAATACACGAGATTGCAGTTCGGCATTCATCGGTGCAGGGGTCGCGCCATATTCACCGCGCAAGACACCGGCGGTTTCTTTGGAGATAGACTTATAACGCTCACCGGTCATAACATTGAGTACTGCCTGAGTACCGACAATTTGTGAGGTAGGCGTTACTAGGGGTATATAGCCCAGGTCTTTCCGTACTCTTGGGATCTCAGCCAATACCTCGTCGAGCTTATCTTCTGCACCCTGCTGGCGGAGCTGGCCTTCCATATTGGTGAGCATGCCGCCTGGCACCTGTGCTACTAGAATGCGCGAATCAACGCCGCGCATTGAGCCTTCAAACTCGGAATACTTTTTGCGTACCTCTCTAAAGTAGGCGGCAATTTCTTCAAGCTTTTCGATATTCAGGCCGGTGTCATGCTCGGTGCCCTGAAAGATCGATACCACAGACTCTGTGGCAGAGTGACCGTACGTCATGGACATCGACGAGATAGCGGTGTCGACATTATCAATGCCCGCTTCCACACATTTCATAATGGTGCTGGTAGACAGACCCGTGGTGGCATGGGCATGGAGCTGAATGGGAATATTCACGGCTTTTTTAAGGCGAGTTACAAGATCAAAGCCCACATAGGGAGTCAGCAATCCAGCCATATCTTTAATGCAGATAGAGTCGGCACCTGCATCTTCGATCTGCCGCGCCTGATCAACCCAAAGCTCTGTGGTGTGCACTGGGCTCACAGTATAGGAAATGGTGCCCTGAGCATGCTTGCCAACCTGCTTAACCGCACGGGGTGCCGTCTCAAGGTTGCGCATATCATTCATGGCATCGAACACTCTAAACACATCAATACCATTGATGGCGGCGCGCTCTACAAACTTTTCAACCACATCATCGGCGTAGTGACGGTATCCAAGAATATTCTGACCGCGAAAAAGCATCTGCTGTGGCGTATTGGGCATGGCCTTTTTAATTTCGCGAATACGATCCCAGGGGTCTTCACCGAGAAAACGAATACAGGAATCGAAGGTGGCACCACCCCATGATTCCATTGACCAGTAGCCAATTTGATCGAGCTTTTCAGCGATTGGCAGCATATCGTCGATACGCATGCGGGTGGCAAAAAGTGATTGGTGAGCATCGCGAAGAACAACTTCGGTTATGCCAAGCGCAGAGGGTTTAGAGGCCATGGTTATGTCCTAGTGAGTACATTCAAATTAAAAGACGAGTGTTTTGTTGATTAAGATCGATGCTGGTCAAGTGCAGCCTGTATCGCTTTAACAATGCGCGGCTCTAAAGAACCCTGTGAAGTTGCTAACGGCGCGGATGCAAACACGACCTCGGCTTCTTCTGGCACCAACCGGTTAACCACCAGTGACATCAGGCTGGTGATACCAACGAGCAATGTTAGAAAAGTAAACACGGTCCCCATGCCATACAGCAGTAGGTCCAGACCCTGAGTAATCAGTGTTGATTCCATTATTAGTCCAAAATAGCCCAAAATATTCGAAGTAGCGGCTGCAAAAAAGATCTTTACAAGGCCAATGGCGGCGCTAAGGGCAAAACTATAGCAATAAGCCGGATTTTTGCAAGTTAGGCTTTGCTTTCAGCAGCGGGAAACCTACAATCTCGTCTCAAAATAAAGCCATTTCAAGGAAAACCACCATAATGCGCATTAAAGAGCTTCTAAATCAGCGATTTTCAGCCGCCATGCAGGCCGCAGGAATTCCCAGTGAATGCTCCCCGACTCTGGCATTAAGTGGTAAACCTCAATTCGGTGACTATCAGGCTAATGGTGCTATGGGTGCAGCCAAGCGCATGCAAACCAATCCCCGTGAGCTTGCTCAGAAGATTCTCGATAATCTCGACCTCGATGGTATAGCCGCGAAGCTCGAGATTGCCGGCCCTGGATTTATTAATATTCATCTTAGCTCAGAGTTTTTAGCTAGTAGCCTATCTGACAAAATCACTAATACTGCCGCTAACCAACAAACTGTAGTGGTCGATTATTCCTCGCCAAATCTTGCCAAAGAAATGCATGTTGGCCATTTGCGCACCACCATTATTGGCGACACCTTAGCGCGCGTACTTGAATATCAAGGCCATAAAGTTGTCCGTCAAAATCACATGGGCGACTGGGGTACACAGTTTGGAATGTTGATTGCTGAACTCGAAGAACATCTCGGCGAAGGCGAGCAAGCAGAGCTGGCGTTGAATGATTTAGAAGTGTTTTATCAGCAGTCGAAAAAACATTTTGATGCGGACACAGAGTTTGCCGACCGCGCACGCGCCTATGTGGTGAAGCTGCAGTCTGGCGACCAGCATTGTCGTGACCTGTGGCAAAAATTTATTACCGTCTCCGTCGCCCATAGCTTAGAGATATACCACCAGCTGAATGTAGGTCTGCGCGAGCAGCATGTCAAAGCAGAGAGCTCCTATAACGACGATCTCGAAAACGTGGTTAACGACCTAGTTACTCAGGGTTTAGCCGTCGAGTCTGACGGTGCCAAGGTTGTATTTCTTGACGAGTTGGCCGACAAAAATGGCGATCCATCGCCAATGATTGTACAAAAATCTGGCGGTGGATTTCTCTACGCCACCAGCGACTTAGCTGCACTGCGTCACCGTGTTAACAATTTGCACGCTGATCGTATTCTGTACTTTATTGACGCACGCCAATCGCTGCATATGAAGCAGGTATTTGCCACCGGTCGCAAAGCAAACTTTGTGCCGCCAAGCGTCAGTCTCGAACACCATCCATTTGGCACCATGATGGGCCCTGACGGCCGTCCCTTTAAAACCCGCACCGGCGGCACCGTTAAGCTGGCCGACTTCTTAGTAGAAGCCGTCGAACGCGCCGAGCGTTTAGTGCGCGAGAAAAACACCGAGCTCGACGACAGCGAGATAAAAGTTGTGGCGCGTAAAATTGGTATTGGCGCTATCAAATACGCCGACCTCAGCATCACCCGTACCAATGATTATATTTTTAACTGGGATGCGATGATGTCGTTTGAGGGCAACACAGCGCCCTATCTACAATACGCCTACACCAGAATTCGCAGTATATTCCGCAAAGCCAACATAGACCCAGACACATTTTCAACAGCTGTAGAAATCACTCAAGTCCAAGAAAAAACCCTAGCATTCAAATTACTGCAGTTTGAAGAAGTCATCGATCAGATTGCGGCAGACTGTTACCCACATACGTTATGTGCCTACCTCTATGAATTGGCCAGCGTCTACATGTCGTTTTATGAACACTGCCCAGTATTAAAAGACGATGTGCCCGCAAAGACACAACAGAGCCGCTTGCAGCTTTGCGCGCTGACCGCTGCAACATTGGCTCAGGGTTTGGACTTGTTAGGTATTGAAGTCATGGAGAAGATGTAAGACTGGTTCTTCACCTAATGGGCTAGATGACTATTTGCCAATCTGATTTCTATATAACGCGGTTGTCACCGGATCAAAACAGCAGAATACAACGGATTCCAGTAAGGGATTTTTACGCAGGGCACTGTTTACTTCTTCTATCGCCACCTTAACGGCGCGACGGGTAGGATACCCAGAAGCACCGCAACTGATAGCGGGGAATGCGATACTTTTAACCTGGTGTTTTTTGGCTTCGTTCATGGCCTTGTGATAGCAGGAAGCCAACAACTGCTCTTCCCGGTGTTCACCACCACGCCATGCCGGACCTACCGTATGAATAACCATATTTGCCGCCAACCTGAATCCTGGAGTTACTCTGATTTCACCTACCGGGCAATGACCTATGGCCAGGCAGGCATGCTCAAATTCATCTCCAGCGACACGTCGAATAGCACCGCTGACACCATTGCCAATTGCCAAGCTATAGTTGGCAGCATTGACGATAACGTCGACCTTTAATTTGGTGATATCACCCTGATGGATTTTGACTCGGTGCACGCGTTTTCAACCTCGAAATGAACGCTCCAAGTATAGGAAAAGATGCACTTTAAAAAGTTGATGGCTGTCACAACAAAATTGTGAAGTGACAGCATCCTGTGAACAATAATTACAGCTGGCTACGCATCTTGTCGAATTGCCCAAGCACAGTAGCGCTCTGAGTTTGGCCGCCAATGCGAGTCACTATGACAATCGCCAGTACTGAGAGGAAAAAGCCCGGCACCAATGAGAACAGATCGAAGATACCGCCACCATAGCCTGAGCCTCCAAGAGCCTCCCATATAATGACCGTTGCACCACCGACTAATATACCCGCCAGTGCCCCAGCAGCAGACATAGATCGCCAGTACAGGCTCAGCAAAATAGCAGGACCTAGAGACGCACCCAAGCCAGCCCAGGCATAGGACACTACCTCTAGCACCTTGCTGTCAGGTTTCATCGCCAGAACGGTCGCCATTAAGGCCAGCACAATCACCGCAACACGCCCTATTTGCAGGCGCTTTTCCGAACTTAAGGGTTCCTTCACCATCATTGGGTACAGATCTTCAGCCAGCGTGGCAGAACACACCAACAGCTGAGAATCAACAGTACTCATAATGGCGGCAAGAATCGCGGCCAACAGAACGCCAGCAATCAAGGGGTGGAAGATCAGGCTGGTTAGCTCGATAAAAACCCGCTCAGGATCCGCCAGAGGAACAGTCAGATAAACCGTACCGCAGAGCCCGACCAAAATCGCCATCAAATAACCCATAAATGCCCAGCTCACACCGATCACCGTGGCCTGACCTACGTCGTCTGCAGAGCGAATCGCCTTGAACCGAGCCAACACATGGGGCAGACCAAAATAGCCCAGACCCCAGCCCAGCAGACTGATAATTTCCAGCAGGCTGAGTGACACGCCCTTAGCATTGGTAAAAACATTTAAAAGTTCAGGGTTAACCTCGGCCACTTTATCGGTAAAGCCACCTAGGCCACCGGAATTGGATATCACCAATACAGGCACGGCAATCAGAGCCGTCAGCATTAGCAGCCCCTGAAATACGTCCGTCCAAGACACCGCTAAAAAACCGCCAAACAATGTGTAAACAAGAATAAGCACCACACCAGCAATCACCGCGACGGTGTAATCAAGTCCAAATACTGCATTAAAGAGTTTGCCGCCAGCGATCAGACCAGAGCCCACGTAAAATAGGAAAAAAAGCAGTATCGCCAAGCCAGCAATAATCTTTAACCAGGGCTTGGGGTCGCCAAAACGGCGCTGTAAATAGGAAGGTACGGTTACCGCGTCGTCGAGCAACACGGAGTACAGTCGCAAGCGCTTGGCCATTAGCATCCAGTTCGCTGCGACGCCTATAGTCAAACCCAGCGTAATCCAGAATGCTTCCAGACCCGCCATATAGGCATAGCCAGGCAGACCCAACAGTACCCAGCCACTCATGTCTGAAGCGCCGGCACTGATTGCCGACACTGCAGGGGAAAGATTTCTACCCCCGAGAAAATAGTCCGAGGCATTTTTGGTGCGTATGTAGGCGTAGAAGCCAATCCCCAGAACAATAGCCACGTAGATAACAAAAGCAATGAGGGTAGGTAGCGATAAATCTGACATGGATCGGCCTTTTTTTTATTATGAAATATTGATTGCTCGAATGTGAGATTCGATGTCTAGATCAGTAAATTTTGAAACAGGCTCTCCAGCGGCTTCTGGCGCATCATCTGATGCGACGTTTGACAAACCATCCAGCACATCTGCTGAGGCGCCCTCTCGATCAAGTTTTAAACCTGTAAAATTGAACAGATCAGTGTCCGCTAATTGTGAAGGTGCGACATTCTTAATCGCGCCAAAAATAGTATCAATGCGACCGGGGAACTGCCGCTCCCAGCCAATGAGCATTTCTTTCACTGCATTGCGCTGCAGTCCCTCTTGAGAGCCGCAGAGGTTACAGGGAATAATAGGAAACTGTTTAAGGTCGGCAAGGGCAATAAGATCAGTCTCACGGCAATAGGCCAGAGGACGAATCAACATGTTTTTCTTGTCGTCGGAAAGTAGTTTGGGCGGCATAGCTTTAAGCTTGCCCTGATAAAACATATTTAAAAATAAGGTTTCAACAATATCGTCACGATGATGACCAAGAGCAACCTTGGTGCAACCGATCTCCTCTGCAAAACCATAGAGAGTACCGCGACGCAGTCTCGAGCAAAGACTGCAGTAGGTCTTGCCGTCTGGAATCTTGCTGGTGACAATGCTGTAGGTGTCTTTCTCGAGAATATGGTACTCAATATCCAAGGTATCCAAATACGCAGGTAACACAGTCTCGGGAAAACCCGGCTGCTTCTGATCGAGATTAACCGCGATTAACTCAAAGTTAACTGGCGCATTTTTTTGGAGGTTCATCAGAATATCGAGCATGGCGTAGGAATCTTTACCGCCAGACAGGCACACCATAATACGGTCGCCCTCCTCGATCATATTGTAGTCAGCCACCGCCTTGCCCACATTACGTCGCAGACGCTTCTGTAGTTTATTGGCTTCCAGCTGATTTTTACGCAGAGGCATCGACAGACCCAGTTGATTAAAAGCTGGCTATTGTAGTGGCACAGCGCCGATTTAACCATGAGGGTCTGGGAGTTTGTCTAAATAGTTCGCTATTAGAGCGGCCAGATAGCGTCGGGGGCGTTAAGGCGAGCGTCATAGGCATAATGAATATCACCCTTAAATCCGAGCAGGTATAGCGCCTTACTGTCGTCGGCATAATGGGCAAACAGCTTCATGAGTTGTTTATTATCTGTGCCCACTTTTGCGCCAAAATCCGCGGAGTACCAATCAAAAATTCTTGAGGCCTGCATCTCACGTTTATCGAATGCCAACCCACGGGGATGGTTAATAAATTCTCGGGCAGATTTTTTTAACAGCTTGCTGCTATTGATCGCTGTATAAGCATGATTTTGAATATTGGGGCAACCGAGCGTCGCGCAACTTAGACCAAAAATTACCTTATGGTCCTGCCATATTGGTCGCAATATGCGGTTTTGAATATCCTCAAGACTGAGCTTTAGTCCATTAACCTTCACCAGGTTTTTACGTTTAATGGATGATTTTGCGAGAGATTTAATCGGGTAAGACTGCAGAACATTTTGAATAGTTAATGCATTGTAGAGATTCAGCCAATAGGCTTTTTGTTCTCGACGAGAATAGTCCCTAGGATCCAGCTTAGCTATACGCTTGATATATCTATCCAGCTTCTTACTGTCTCTGCGGTTAACATCGCCATAGCGAAAACGGTTTATTCCAGAGGGGTGATTAGTAATTACATAGCTGGTTAAAAACTCATCCAAAGCCTGATGATTGATCCCAGCGCTATTACTTTCATTGCTTTTATCCCAAATTGGCCAGTAGCTGGTTTTAATATTCGCCATGGCACTGTGGGAGAAGACCATACTGGAAATAACGGATAATAATAGAATACTGATTTTTAGCGAGCGGCGACTACGCTTAAACATGCCCATAGGAAACTCCATTTTTACGCTCTGTGGTGTATTTCTCAGGCGCATTTGGTTACTCTTGCCGCCCAGACCACTTGATATCACCAGCGCTCAAAAGATTCCATCGGAGGACTCAATAGTTTGAACTCGATCACCCCCATTAGCTCGCACCAGTCACAGATTCAACGTAAAGACCAACAATTTGTCTGGCACCCCTACTCTTCCCTAACGGCCCCTATTCCCGCCTATGAAGTGGTGTCTGCCGAGGGCATAAATCTGCATCTGGCCGATGGCACTGTGTTAATTGATGGCATGGCGTCCTGGTGGTGTGCGATCCATGGCTACAACCATCCCGTGCTCAACCAAGCGGCTAAAAACCAGATCGACAAAATGAGTCATGTGATGTTTGGTGGCATCACCCATGCCCCAGCGGTTAATCTCTGTGAAACATTGGTGCAGATAACTCCAGAGGGTCTGGATAAGGTATTTCTCTCGGACTCTGGTTCCGTGGCTGTGGAAGTCGCGATTAAGATGGCATTTCAGTATTGGATATCTCAGGGTCAGCCAAATAAAAACAAATTACTCAGCCTGCGCAATGGCTACCATGGGGATACCTTTGCCGCGATGTCCGCCTGCGACCCAACCACCGGTATGCATCATATGTTCGAGCAGGTGGTGGCCAAGCAGCACTTTGCCCCAGCACCACAGATTAGCGTCCATGAAGAATGGGACGAACAGGATATTGCCGAATTTGCACAGATTATCAGCGCCAAAAATGCTGAGTTAGCCGCGGTTATTTTGGAGCCCATCGTTCAGGGTGCCGGAGGTATGCGTTTTTACTCGCCCCATTATTTAAAGGCGGTACGCAAACTGTGCGACGAGCACAATGTGCTGTTGATCGCCGATGAAATTGCCACCGGCTTTGGCCGCAGTGGAAAATTATTTGCCTGTGAATGGGCCGACATTTCACCGGATATTATGTGTTTGGGAAAGGCCATTACTGGGGGCTACATGACATTAGCCGCCACATTGTGCAGTGAAGAAGTGAGTCGTGGTATCTGTGAGGGCGAGGCTGGTTGTTTTATGCATGGCCCTACTTTTATGGGCAACCCCCTAGCCTGCGCAGTGGCAAATGCCAGTATTGAGCTGCTGTTAAGCAGCGACTGGCAAGCTAATATCCAGCGAATCGAAAGTACCTTAAAAGAGGAACTCGCGTCTTTTGATACTCTAGAAACAGTTGCGCAAATCAGAGTTCTTGGCGCTATTGGAGTGATTGAGATGAATGAGTCAGTGGACCTAGCAGAGATTCAGAAGCTATTTGTCGCGGAGGGTATTTGGGTGAGACCCTTTGGCAAGCTGGTCTATGTGATGCCTCCTTATATCAGCACCGATAGCGAGTTGAATAGACTGATACAGGGGATTTATCGGGTATTGGTTAAGCTATAAAGTTGGGTTTTTGCTGATGATGGATGCCAGCCTTCGCTGGCATGACGGGGCGGGGCTAGCATGATGGGCTGGGCTGGAATGACGGAGCTGGGCTGGCTACATAATTCCCGTCACCCCAGCGAAGGCTGGGGTCCATAGTCTTTTTAATCCCTATGAGATGCCCGCTGCAGCTGGCTTATGTCGTACCCCAAAGACCCCACAAATCCCTCTAACTCCAGGTATTTCTGCTCTGTTATCTGCGTCGACCGCGCCATAATCCAAACATAGTCACGACTGTTGCGCCCGATCACTGTGTACTGGTAATCCTCGTCCAAATAAACAATGCGGTAATCCGCTTTAATCGGCCACATAAACTGCATGCCCCACACCGCATTATTACTGTCACTGACAAACCCGCGGGGCTGATAGACCTTTTGCTCGCCATCTAGGGCACCTGCATTAAAGGTAAACGTCGTGGCAATGGTGCCATCGGCATCTAGGCGATAAGACTCGATGGGGTTATAGGCGTCCTTCTCTAAAAAGGTTGGGATATTGGCAATCACATACCAGTCGCCCATAAAGCGCTCTATATCAACCTGGTCCACGGTGGCCATGGGCTGGTGGCTACTGCAGCCAGCCAGCAGTAGTAATGAGGCAATCAACATATTTGGTGATAATTTCATTTCGCTTTTCCCTCTTGTTCTTGCTCTTACTTTTAGTTTAACTCGACTAGGTGCGCTGGTACTTAAGCACGGCACCCATCTGTAACTTGGTTTGCAATGACAGCCAGTCCCCCGACGCATCGTACTGCAGGTGAATATCACCTTTGGGCGCGGCGATAATCATATGGGTAATATTATCCTCTGCCGATACCCGGCTGGTTATAGCCACGGGCATATATTCACCCGTCTCAACATTTAACAGGCGCTCTCCCTGCAAAAGCTGAGGGTCCCAGTAAGCAAAGCTGCGCACGCAGCCTGCCAAGACTTCTGCGTCTTCCGCAATTTGATCTTTTTCAACCAATAGCCCGGTTTCTACTGGCTTAACCTTTAAGGAAACCGCCTTACCCTGACGGTTGGTTTGGCTGCTGACATCGGTCAGACAGCTGCCTTGCCAGATTTCATTGGCCTGATGTTGGTACCTGACTTTTTTGACTAACAGTACCTTGAAGTCCATGTTCATTGTCGAACTCACCGACAGGGAATCTCCCTCACCGGTGACTCTAAATTGGTGCGAGCCCACCTCACGGTCATTGATCAATACTTTGAAGTTCCAGCTCCTGTCTGTTGCGGCCTCGGCCCAGAGTAATTGGCTGCAAAAAAGCAGCGCCAGTATAGATATTCTCATGATCATTTATCGCTAACTTTTTTAAGGGGTGGCCAGGGAAAGAAGCTGCTGGTGCAGTCTCTATAGGATTGATAGTCCGGTCTGCGGTCGACGATTCCCCGCTCCATCAAACTCACACCAGACACTTTTAACAATAACACTGTCATTACCATTGGCGCTATTAGAATCAATGGGCTGGCGGCGGCAATGGCCCCGGGAATGGCAAAAACACACCAGCCCCACCAGATGCAGAACTCACCAAAATAATTGGGATGGCGACTATAGCGCCACAGTCCTGTATTGAGGGTGTGCTGGTCTTTGACGACGAGTTGGTTGAATTGGTGCAGTTGGTTGTCGGCGATGGTCTCTATAATAACACCGAGCAACCAGATGCTGGTGCCCAGGCTATGCAGAATCGTCCAATCGAGAACGCTATCGACCAAAAAGCCAGGCACAAAACTGGCGCTGATCACCCAGGCTAGAAATGCCTGAAGAATAAAAATAAGGTAGAAACTTTTAAGGGCAAAGTTGGGCCCGTTCTTTTTGCGAATAGCCCTGTAGCGTCTATCCTCTGGTCGGTTGCGGCCGCGCTTGATCAAAAACCCTGCCAAACGCAGAGCCCAAATAGCGACCATTAGCAGCAGTACGGCATTGACCGTACTCTCTATGCCCACACGAACCGCGTAAACCACCGCCCCCGTCAACAACATGATCGACCAGCTGTAATCGACAATACTAACGTCGTCTGTGTAAAGACTCACCAGCCACATAGCCACGGCCATTAGAAACAATACCGGCACGGCACTGAGCATTAATCCCAGCATCAGCTTTGCCAGCCAGTATAGATAACTGACCCATTATTCATCAGGTACATAGAACCCCCCGCCCTCATTTTCTTATTATTTTTTTATACGCTCGATGATCTCAAAACGATCATTGAAGGAAATCTTTCCTTAGCGCTTCAAACGTCGTGCCTCTTCCAAGCTGTCGCTAGTCTTTTGCCGAGCAACCCTGTTCTTTTTAATCAACACATAGGTTGAACCAGCGCCGCCATGGGGTTTTTGCGCAGTATGAAACGCCAGCACCTGATCAAACTGACGCAACCAGTGGTTCACACAACTCTTAAGTTTCGCCGGCTGTTCTAGCCCCACGCCCATACCATGGGTTACCAGCCCGCAGCGCACACCATGTTTTTGGCAGTCATCCACGAAGCTGAACAGGGCATGGCGTGCCTGTTCTACGGTATGTCGATGAAGGTCGAGTCGCGACTGGATCTCGTATTTACCCATACGCAGATTTTTGTACACCCCATGTTGCACTCCTGGGCGAGCAAATTCTAGGAACTCATAGGGGTCAACCTGAGTGATTGAGGAGACGGGATCTAGGAAGTTATCTTCCTTTTTCTGCTCCAGCTGCGCAGACTTACGTCGCGCCAGAACCCCAGGGGTCACTTCCGCAGGCTTGGCAATATGATTGGCGCCTTTGCCGCGCAGAGGCTCCACATCATCGCCAAACAACTGACCAAACCGTTTTTCTAGATCATCATCTGTAGATGACATTACTGTTCCTGCCTGTTTCTGCTGCGAGCCATTAAACTGCTCCTCAGCCTATGATTTACGATAAGATGGCGGCCTTATTTAGGGAGCCAAAAATGCACGTTTCTGCCAACCATGTTATCAGCGTTCACTACAACCTTCGAGATGATAATAACGATCTCGTTGATACAACCTACGACGATAACAAGCCCATGGTTTACTTACACGGTCGTCGCCAGATGATCGACGGTTTTGAAACTGCTGTTGCCAAAGCAGAGGTCGGCGCCAAGCTGTCATTCTCAGTGATGCCCGCCGAAGGCTATGGCCTGCGCAATATGAATAACACCCAGCGCATCCCCAGCAAATATCTCAAACATGAAGGCAGACTAACGGTCGGCAAAAACGTCCATGTTAATACGGATAACGGGGTTAAGCCTGGCTCTATCATCAAGGTCGGCAAGTTTAATGTTGATGTGGATATGAACCACCCGCTGGCCGGTAAAAACCTGCACTTTGAGGTAGAGATTATGGATATTCGCAAAGCGCGAGATGAAGAAATATCCCATGGCCATGTGCATGGCGAAAGCGGCTGCGGCCATGCCTGAATTAGTTGGGTATCAGTATGCACTGATCGCCGGAATCTTTATCTGGAGTGGCTTTGTACGCTCCGGACTTGGCTTTGGTGGTGCATTATTTACCCTGCCCTTTTTACTGCTGATCCACAATGACCCACTGATTTTTCTTCCTATTATCTCGATCCATCTGCTGTTCTTTGCCGGCTTAACTATTATCCAGGCAGAGCGCCAACCCAAGGGTTCCAGCGACAACCAGACCACCGTTAACTGGGCCTTTGTGCGCTATGCCCTGCTGATTATGATTATCCCCAAGCTGGCCGGTGTTATTGGCCTGCTGGTACTGCCCACCGCATTAATGAACATTATTATCTTCTCGTTAATCGCTGGTTACTCCCTGACGTATATTCTTGGCAAACCCATGCAGAGCAATAGCCCCATTGTGGATGTGGTATTTCTGGTGGCCGCGGCCTATATCAGTGGTACCTCATTGATCGGCGGCCCGCTGGTTATTGCCGTTGCCCTGCGTCATGTGAAGCCTCATGAGTTTCGCAACACGTTGTTTATGGTCTGGTGTGTTTTAGTGGCGATAAAACTCTGTGCCTTTGTGATTGCCAAGGTCGACATTCAGGTTGAAGCGGCCCTGTGGTTACTGCCCTTTGCTGGCATTGGTCATATTGTGGGCCACCATTTCCACAAACGCCTGCTCGAGCGAGACAGCCGTAGCTTCTATCGAACTCTGGGTTGGGCTCTGCTGGCAACCAGTGTTGTGGGTATCAGTCAGGCACTGTCCTAAATTAAAACAGGGACCTCCTAAACTAATTAGGCAGTGGCAAAACTTTTTGCCTATATTAAAAGCTGAAGCCACAAGGAAATGTGACCAGCACCGATGTCTCCAATCGCCAATCGATTCGTAACACCCACCCTATGCATGCTGCTAGCATTGCTACTGTGCTGGCAACAGCAGGCTCTGGGCAACGACCTCCTTGCCCTGCTGCCCCAGCTACCCTATGTGTTGCTGTTGATTTCCGCCTTGATGGCCCTGCTGAGCAATCGCAGTCGTGAGCTGGCCCTTAGCCTGTGCGTACTCTTTAGCTACTGGCTGATTCGTACCCATTTACAGGCACCCCTAGATAGCCAACCCGCCTCACAGATATTTACACTGCTGGCTTTTGCCGTTCCTATCATAGGTATTTCACTGATTTTTCTGCCCGAACAGGGCCTGACCCATCCTCAGGGCACAGCCACCTTTACGGGAATTCCTGTCCTGCTGTTGGCTCTGAGTCAGCTGCTCATTATTAACCCGGAACTCTTTGCTCAAACCAGCATGGCACTGGTTAACGAGCCACTGTGGTTTACTCGACTGTCAGCCAGCTCGGCATTAACCACAGTCATTACCCTAGGTATCGCCAGCCTGATGATTGTGCGCCGCCAACAGAGTATCGAAAGCTCTGTGCTCGGCTGCATTGCCATGCTGTTTGTTACCCTGGGCTGGATTCAGCTTAACAATATATCCGCGGCACTATTTACCGGCATGGGGTTACTGCTAACGATTAACATCACCAGTGGTCTGCTGCATATTGGTTTCTATGATGAACTCACTCAGATAGGTAATCGCCGGGCATTAATTGAAGCAGCTAAAACCGCGGGCAACCAATACACTCTGGCCATGGTAGATGCCGATCACTTTAAAAAAATTAACGACCGCTTTGGCCATGACCTCGGCGATCAGGCCTTAAAAGTTATTGCCAGCTGCATGCTAAAAACCGGCTGCGGCGGCAAAGCCTATCGCTACGGCGGAGAGGAGTTTTGTCTGTTATTTAAGGGTAAAACTCGCGATCAGGTAGCCGACTGTCTCGAAGAGTTACGCAAGGCTATTGCCAATTATGACATGGTCATTCGCGATAAAAAGCAGCGTCCAAAAGAACAGGGCATTGGCGAAAAGAAGCGTGGCGCCTCTAAACGCCATAGCAATTTACGCTTAACAGTGAGTGTGGGAGTTGCCGACAGTACTAGTGGCGGTAGCTTTGAACACCTGGTAAAGCTGGCAGACCGCGCCCTTTACAAAGCAAAAGCCGGGGGTAGAAACCGGCTTGAGTTTGCCCAGGCAATTTAATTAGACTGAATGAAAGGTGGTGGTTTTTTCTAATGGGTCGCGATCACTGCGAAAGCCATTGGCGCCGTCGGCTTCATCAACATAACCAAACGAAATACCCATCAGCAATTTGAAGTTTTCTGCCACACCCAACTCTTCACGAACCATATCCGGAAAACAGCTAATGGATGTCTGGGGGCAAGAGCCTATACCCTTATCTTCCATGGCCAACATTAATGTCTGGGTAAACATGCCTACATCACCCGCCAAACGAACAAGTTCTGGAAATTCATCGGTCAGAAAAACAAAGGCAACATGGGGCGCATCAAAAAATTCAAAGTTCCGCATCCAGGACCAGGCGCGTTTCTCTTTATCCTGACGTGTGACACCCTGATATTCCCACAAACCAAGGGCCGAACAGATCTGACGCTCTTTGTAGTCGCCGCTAAATTTGCCCTTCCAAGGAAAGTCTGGATTACCTTCACCGCCTTCCAGCGCCGCCGCTTTCATCTTTTCACGCATACGCTCGAGCGCTTCCCCGGAGAGTACGTGCACATGCCAAGGCTGCACATTGCAATTGGAGGGAGCCCAGCTAGCAAGTTCAAAGATATCTTTTAAGGTTTTCTCGTCTACCGGCTTGGGTAAAAACCCACGGTACGAATGTCGCGCTTTAACAACCTCTGCAAATTCCATTAACTTTTCTCGATAGTGTTTTTACTTGTGCAGGACTGTATCAATCGGAGCAAACCCTGTCTATTTTCTTGATGCTCATTTTACCTGTTAATAACAAACGGAAAGCATAATAGAAGAAAAAGATGAAATATGGATTAACAGGCGTTAGAAAACCGAATATCCAAACTCCAGGCATTAAAAAAGCTAGCACCATATGACGCTAGCTTTAAACGCTTAGAACTAGGATGCGTCGAAGTAACTTGTCGGCATGGCCATAACGCTCTCTGTGTTAGCACCCATCGTTTTAGCATGCATCTCTGCTCTAGGCAGAATACGCTGAAAGAAGAACTCAGCTGTGTGCAGCTTAGACTGCAGAAACTCTGCGTCGCCTTCACCAGCGGCTAATTGCGCCGTCGCCACACCGCTCATCTGTGCCCACATAAAGGCCATAAAGGTATAGCCAGAAAACATCAAGAAATCTACAGAGGCTGCGCCAACACTGTCTGGGTTGCGTTTGGCACCCATGGCTAAGCGGTAACCCATTATCCGCCACTTAATAGCCAGCTTAGTCACTGTCCAAGCCTGCTTACGCATCGCTTTATTCTTGCCCGCGGCTTTCCAGGGTAGATACTGTTTGGCAAACTTAAAGATCTCACCCGTGAAAATATTAAGCTGCTTAAATTTATCCATCAATACTTTACGACCCACTAGATCCAGCGCCTGAATACCTGTGGTACCTTCATATAAAGTAGCAATTCGGCTGTCGCGCAAGATTTGCTCCATGCCCCATTCTTGAATATAACCGTGGCCACCGAAAACCTGCACACCATGGTTGGCCGCTTCCACACCCAACTCAGTAATAAAACCTTTCAAGATCGGCGTACAAAACCCTAAACGGGCATCGGCAGCTTCACGTACTTCGGGGGTTTTACCGGCGCGGTAAAGATCGGCGAACTGACTGGCGTAAGTCACCATGGCTCGACCACCTTCAGCAATAACACGCTGAGTCAGTAACATGCGACGGACATCTGGATGTTCAACAATGGCGTCGGCTGGGCCCTCTGGATTTTTAACACCAGAGATAGAGCGCATCGCTAACCGCTCGCGCGCATATTCTGAGGCACCCTGATAAGATCGCTCTGCAGCTGCAGCACCCTGACTGGCAGTGCCAATGCGCGCAACATTCATGTAGGTGAACATTGCATTGAGGCCGTTATTGGGTTCGCCGAGTAAAAAGGCTTTGGCATTATCAAAGTTAAGTACCGCCGTGGCGTTACCGTGAATACCCATTTTGTGTTCGATAGAACCACAGCGCACGCCATTGCGCTCGCCCGCAGAACCATCTTCAGCGACCAAGAACTTAGGAATAATAAACAGCGACAGACCCTTAGTGCCAGAAGGCGCATCAGGTAGCTTGGCCAAAACAATATGGACAATGTTTTCAGTCAGGTCGTGTTCACCGGCACTGATAAAGATCTTGGTGCCATTAACGGCGTAGCTGCCATCTTCATTGGGGATTGCCTTGGTCTTCATCTGCCCGAGGTCAGTGCCACAATGCGGTTCGGTCAGACACATGGTGCCACTCCAAACGCCACTGATAAGCTTGCTTAAGTAATCCTGCTTCTGCTGATCTGACCCGCTTGTTTCTAATGTTGCCACAGCACCTTCACTCAGACCTGGGTACATAGCCCAGCCCCAGTTAGCAGTGGTGAGCATTTCATTAATGGCCACGCCGATAGACGAGGGTAAACCCTGGCCGCCTAATTCAGTGCTTCCTGTTAGGCCGGTCCAGCCAGCCTCAATAAATTTTGCGTAGGCTTCTTTGAAGCCTTTGGGGGTAGTCACCACGCCATCATTCCAGATACAGCCCTCATCACCAGACTGATAAATCGGTGCCAGTTCGTTTTCACTAAACTTTGCCGCTTCAGTAAAGATAGCCTCGAGCATATCTGGAGTAGCTTCTGCTCCACCCTCAACGTCTTTAAATTTGCTCTGCATATCCATAACATCGTTGAACAAAAATAATAAATCTTTTACCGGCGCTTTGTAATTGGGCATTAACTGGATCCTATGAAATTAAACCATCAAGATGGGCTTGATCGCCCTTCTCGTTGTACAGTGAAAATCGTTTTTTGCCCACGAGCTGCTTAGTGTAAAACAACACGCCCGAGGGCAAAAATAAAGGTCGATGAAAGTTAACATCAACCGAGTAGCCTGCGTCGGGAAGTTCGTCTTCCAGAGCTGCTAGGCACCGTGCCTTGCTCCACATACCGTGGGCAATGGCCTGCTTGAAACCAAATAATTTTGCGGTGATATCAGACAGATGAATCGGGTTGTAGTCGCCAGAGACCCGCGCATAACGACGACCAATATCCGCGCCAATAGCCCAGTTTTGCGGCTCTCCTTCACGGCTGATAACGGCTCTGCGTTTCTGCTTCACATCGGTTTTACAGCGGTGTAAGAACGTCGAGTTGCTCATCCATACGGTTTGATTATCAATTGCGGCACTAACATCAATATCCCATTCCAAGCCACGGCTGGTGAGTATCGATCCGCCGACTGCGGCGGTCATGCTCAGTGGACGTTGAATATCAAAAGACTCCAACACCGATATCTGATTGCGCAGATGTACCTGACCCATAGCTTTTATGGGGAAGTCTTGCTGGGTCAGTATCTGTAAGAACAGCGGGAACGCCAACATATGTAAGTAGGTCGCAGGCAGATCACCCTGAGCGTTAAAACCACAGAGTTTCTTATAGGCTGCCAGATGCTGGGCATTAATAATGAGGTCATTTACCTGAGTACTTAACCCAGGTAAGGCATCACCAATCTCATAGGTCCCAGACTTAAAAGCGGCCTTACCCAACAGGGTCGGCATGCTCGGAAGCTCAGGCATCACCATGGGTGGCCTAGAATGAGTTGGCGGTGTTTGCTTTGATGCAGCTTTATTCATAATGTTCATAGTGCTTACAGGCTCCTTGTTAGTCATTGGCACTAAAAATGAACGGTTTGTCATTTCGGCCAATTAGGTATAATGGCTATCCTTTTCTTGAGTCGTCAGTATGACAGGTCTAACCGATTCCGGTACTTTGGTACGCTTGGCCTATAAGGGCCTAGTCAATCTCGGCGTTGATGCCGATGAAGTACTGCGCCGTTCCGGGCTTGATCCCGCTGAGCTTTATCAGGCCAATCTGCGTACCAAATTCTCTGGCCAGCCCAGGTTTTGGAAGGCGGCTGTCGAACTCTCTGGTGATCCCTGTATCGGTCTGCATCTGGGCGAAGAGATGCCTGTCTACAAGGGTCAAATTCTAGAATATCTATTTTTGAGCAGCCAAACCTTTGGCGATGGTCTGCGCAGGGTTCTCAACTACCAGCGCCTAATCAGTGACGCTCTCCACGGTCAGATTACTGAAACACCCAGCCCCTGCTTAACCAGCTATTTCTCAGAGCACCAACATGCCACCTCTCATCTCGCCGAAGCCATGGTGCTGGGCCTAATTAAAGGCTTTCAGGCGGTGACCGATGGAACATTTAAACCTGAAAAAATTGTATTTAACCATCCTCCAAACACAGATATCGCTGAATATCAGCGCATTTTTCAATGCCCTGTGGCGTTTAATGCCAAGTCGTTTCAGTTGTTTTTCCCTGCCTCCATGCTTAGTTATAGATCACTTTACGCGGAACCTGAACTACTTAATTTACATATTCAAGCGGCAGATCAACATTTGGCCGTTCTGCAGCAACAGGATTTAATGTCCGAGGTTCGCAGCCAGCTTGGCGCCCTGCTCGAAAGCGGCGAAACTACCTTAGCAAATGTCGCCAACCGACTTGGGGTTACACCCAGACATCTGCGTCATCAGCTGGATTTAGCGGGCACCAGTTTTCAGCGCCTGCTCAATGATTATCGCCACCGCCTGGCGCGACGGCTGCTGTCACAAACCGATGAGGGCATTAGTGAGATTGTGTATCTGACCGGGTTTTCTGAGCCCAGCACTTTTTATCGTGCTTTTAGACGCTGGGAAGGTACAACCCCCATAGAGTATCGGCAACAGCATCGCGTATAGCGCGACCTTTTAGCCTCAACAATAAGTCCCCGTGACTGCCATTTCATCAGCCCGCCACATCAAGTAGAATGCAGCCTTCCTTTTCGCCAATATCCACAGAGCAATCGCCCCTTATGAGCAACCCTACCAATCCCGCCTTTGAGCTTTTACGTGAGCAAGATATCCCATCGTTGAAAGTGCGTTATCAGGAGTACCGTCATCGCGTAACTGGAGCTCAGCATATTCATTTGGCGGCAGACAATAAGGAAAATGTATTTTTGGTGGCGCTGCGCACTGTGCCTATGGATTCGACGGGCGTGGCCCATATCCTTGAGCATACTGCACTCTGTGGCAGTGAGAAGTATCCGGTTCGCGACCCATTCTTTATGATGATTCGTCGCTCGCTCAATACCTTTATGAATGCGTTTACCAGCTCAGACTGGACGGCCTATCCCTTTGCCAGCCAAAACAAAAAGGACTTCAACAACCTGCTTGGCGTGTATCTGGATTCGGTGTTTTTTGCTCGTCTAGACCCTTTGGATTTTGCACAGGAGGGCCATCGGTTAGAGTTTGCCGAGCCTGCAGATACCAGCTCAGAGTTAACCTATAAAGGCGTGGTGTTCAACGAAATGAAAGGTGCCATGAGTTCGATTAATTCGACACTCTGGCAAACCATGAGTAAGCACCTCTACCCCACCAGCACCTACCATTACAACAGTGGCGGAGAGCCGGCAGATATTCCCGATCTTAGCTACAACCAGTTTAAGGCGTTTTACAAAACTCATTACCATCCCAGCAATGCCATTTTTGTCACCTTTGGTGATATTCCTGCCGCAGAGCATCAGGCAAGTTTTGAGCAGAATGCCCTGAGTCGTTTTGATAAACTGGATTGCCATATTGCCGTTAACAACGAACAGCGTTATACCGAGCCACAGTATTTTGAAGAGAGCTACGCTGCCGATGATCAGGAGCCCACTGAAAACAACACCCATATTATTCTGTCTTGGCTGCTTGGCGACTCAACGGATTTAGAAGCAACAATGCAGGCGCGCCTACTCTCAAGTGTACTGCTAGACAATAGTGGTTCTCCCTTACAAAAAGCCTTGGAAACCACCGATCTGGGCACTTCACCTTCGCCCATGTGCGGCCTTGAAGACTCTCAGAAAGAATTGGCCTTTGCCTGTGGTATTGAAGGTTCTAACCCTGAACAGGCGGATGCCGCTGAAGCGATGATTTTAGATGTATTGCGCGATGTTGCAGAAAACGGCCTGCCATTGGAGCAGGTAGCAGCCAGCCTACATCAGTTAGAACTTTCTCAGCGTGAAGTGTCCGGTGGTGGCTATCCCTATGGCCTCAATTTGATACTCACCTCTTTAACCAGCGCGACACATCGCGGCGATCCAGTCGCCCTGTTAAATCTGGACCCAGTATTAGAGAAGCTACAGCAGCAAATCCAAGATCCAGAGTTTATTAAGACGCTGGTTAAAGAATTACTGCTCAATAATCAGCACCGTATTCGCTTGGTGATGAAGCCAGATACCAAGTTAGCCCGACACAATGAACAGCTGGAAAAAGATCGCCTAGCAACGATTAAAGCCGGTCTTAGTGACGACGAAAAGCAAGCCATCGTCGACAGTGCCGCAGCACTCAAAGAACGCCAGGAAATGGAAGAAGACCTAGAGCTGCTGCCCAAGGTGGGCATTGAAGATGTACCCACAGAGTTTGCCTACGCCGAAAAAACAGCGGTTGCCAGTAAACCACTGCCGCTCACTAGCTACAGTGCGGGCACCAATGGTCTGGCCTACCAGCAAATTATTATGCCTATGCCGACATTTACCGAAGCGCAGATGGATCTACTGCCCCTATACAGCACCTGCGTGACTGAAATGGGTGTGGGTAGTCGAGACTATCAGCAAACTCAGCTCTGGCATTCCAGTGTTGTTGGTGCCTATTCTGCCTCGGCCTCGGTACGCTCAGATAAAGAGCATCTCGATCAACTGCATGGCAATATGAGTTTTTCCAGCAAAGGTCTAGCGCGCAATCAGCAGGCCATGAGTGACCTAATGCAGGAATCTTTAGAGCACGCTCGCTTCGACGAACTGTCAAGACTGCGTGAGCTAGTGTCGCAAATTCGTACCTACCGTGAATCATCTATCACCGGTAATGGCCATGTACTGGCAATGACCGCTGCGGCTAGTGGCCTTTCGGCCAATGGTTATCTAAGCCAACGCTGGGGCGGCATGGCCGGTCTTGCCAGCTTAAAAACACTGGACCAAAGTCTTGAATCAAATGCAGGTTTGGAAGCTTTGGCGGCCCAACTAGCCGCTATTCACAAGCTAGTGTTGCAACAGCCACGTCAGTATCTGCTGGTGGCCGAAGGGGAACGACTCCATGGGTTTGCTGAGGTTATGCAAAACAGCTTCTCTGACACTGGTGCCGTGCCTGCCAGTAATCTAATTAGTTACCAACCAACATTGGCGCCGGTCAATCATTGCTGGACCACCAATACCCAGGTGAGTTTCTGCGCCAAAGCCTACCCCACAGTACCCACTGACCATGAGGATGCTGCGGCATTGACCGTGCTCGGCGGCGTGCTGCGCAATGGCTTTTTGCACCGCGCGGTGCGTGAGCAAGGTGGTGCCTATGGTGGCGGCGCTTCCCAAGACAACCAGTCCGGTGCCTTCCGTTTTTACTCCTACCGTGATCCCCGAATTGCGGGCACATTGGAAGACTTTGATAACTCCATTAGCTGGGCTCTTGAGAACCCACTGGGTTATGACAAAATTGAAGAATCCATACTCGGCGTTATCGGAGGCCTAGACAAACCAGGTTCCCCTGCGGGAGAAGCCATTCAGGCTTTCCACAGCGAGTTAAATGGTCGCGGTAAAGCCTGTACGGTGAAGTTTAGAAATCAGGTACTTGCTGTGACTGAAGCAGATCTGAAACGTGTTGCCAGTACTTATTTAACGGCAGACAAGGCGCAGACGGCTGTGATTACCAATGCCGATTTAGCCGCTTCTACTGGTCTGGATATTATCAGCGCCTAATGGGTAGGACTAATGTGAAGAGCTAATGTGAAGGGCTAATATGAAAGATCTAGACCCCAAACGGGACAACCTATTTGCCAACCCCCTGGGGGCTGTGCCTGGCTTTGTATTTGATCAGGCCGTGGTCGACGTTTTCCCAGATATGATTAGCCGCTCTGTGCCCGGTTACGAAACCATCGTCGCTCATACCGGCGAATTGGCCGCACGCTTTGTGCAGCCGAGCACCAACTGCTACGACTTAGGCTGCTCTCTCGGGGCTTCAACACTAGCCATCAGCCAAAACATCGAAGGACGTGATGCGACGATTGTGGCCGTCGATAACGCCAGCGCCATGCTGGAAAAGTGCCAGATTATTTTAGATGCCAACAGCGCCACCACTGAAACTCAATTGGTTAATGGAGATATCTGTGATATCGACATTACCAATGCCTCGCTAGTGGTTATGAACTTCACATTGCAGTTTGTACCCCTGGAAAAGCGTCCTGCCCTGCTCGAAAAAATCTATCAGGGGCTTAACCCAGGTGGCTGTTTAATTATTTCAGAAAAACTAAGTTTTGAACCTGAATCACTCAATACCTTACTCAGCGATTTGCACCATGGTTTTAAGCGCGCTCAGGGTTACAGTGATTTGGAGATTAGTCAGAAGAGAGACTCGATTGAGAATGTGCTGGTACCTGAAACCCTAGATACCCATATCCAACGATTAAGGGCCTGCGGATTTCAGTCCGCAAGCCCTTGGTTTCAATGTTTTAACTTTTGTTCGCTGGTGGCTATTAAATACTAGCCACTCTTATTAAGAAACAAGCTTCATGGTTCTCTTAATCATATTCAGGACTTTCGGTGTATAAGGAGGATGCAGCATAGCGGCAGCACTGAACTTCTCAACCAGCACACTGCGCTCATGGGTAAAGGCTCTAAAGCCCCAGACTCCGCCCGACTTACCAATACCACTATTGTTCACGCCGCCAAATGGCAGGTTCTGATGTAAGAAATGCATCATGGTCTGGTTAACACAGGTATCACCGGCACTGGTTTCTTGTAGTACCTTATTAATCGCCTTCTTGTCCTGAGCATAGATATACAGCGCTAGAGGCTTGGGCTTGCTGTTCACATAGGCAACCGCTTCATCGAGATCCGAGAAAGTAATGATGGGCAGTACTGGCCCAAAAATTTCTTCCTGCATAATCGCCGAGTCTTCGCTCATGCCTTCAATCATAGTGGGTGCAATAAAACGTCCCGCCTTAGCCGTCTCGCCGCCCATCAATACCTTGCCGCCATTTGCCGTAGCATCTTTTATCAGCGCAGAAATACGTCCGTGGTGTGCAGTGTTGACCACCTGACAGTAATCGCCGTTATCACGAGCATCGTTACCCAGACCATACTGCTTTTCAACACAGGCAGTCATTGCGGCGATCACTTCGTCTTTAATTGATTCGTGCACATAGAGATAGTCTGGCGCGATACAGGTCTGGCCGTTGTTAGTGAACTTGCCCCAGGCTATAGAGCCAACTGTCTTTTTAATATTCGCTGACTTATCAATAATAACCGGACTCTTACCACCGAGCTCCAGGGTTACTGACGTAAGGTTGCGGGCTGCCGCAGCCATTACGTGTTTGCCAACAGCGGGGCTACCAGTAAAGAAGATATGGTCAAACGGTAAGCTTGTTAGGTAACTAGCAACATCTGCCTTACCTTCGAACAACGAGACTTCTTCAGGTCTAAAGGCTTCGCTAACAATCTCGCCAATAACCTTAGACATATTTGGCGTCATTTCAGACGGCTTGATAATTACCGTATTACCCGCAGCGATTGACCACATCATGGGGCCAAACGTCAGATTAAAGGGATAGTTCCAAGGTGAAACAACGAGTGTCACGCCTTTGGGCTCTTTAACAATTTTTGATTTGGTACCGAACGTGGTCAGAGTAGGTCTCACCGAATCTGGTTTCATCCAGCTTTTAAGACTTTTGCGAATATGCTTGAGCTCAGAGACAACCGGCATGATTTCAGACATGGCCACCTCAGCTTCAGGCTTGCCGAAGTCTGCAGCTGCCGACGCATAGATTTTGTCCAGTGCGTTGTTAAAGGCTTTTTCAAAACGCGCAAGCACGGCAAGGCGCTGGCGGTAATCGGTTTTTCTCAATTCTAGTGCATAGCATTTTTGTTCAGCAAATACGCTATCTATGGCAGTCTTGGCTGCCTTCTTTATCTCGGCCATCTTAATTCCCCTCAAAATATTTTTATTTAGCCCAAGTTTTCTCGGTGCTTTTTTGTTTGCCTACTATTCTCGGTAATTTTTTGTTTGCCGATTAAAAGTAGCTATTAATAATGTGGCGGTCTTTCACCTTGCTCTGAGCCACCTTCTCCTGTCGTATCCTGCAGAACCTCAACGCGTTCTAGCATTGTTCGATGGGCCTTAGTTAGCACATCTATCTCTTTCTGCTGACGAAATATTTCTTCGCCAAGTTCTGCGTTAGCCATTTCAAGGTAGGCTAACTTTTCTTCAAGTTGTTCAAATCTGTCTTCACTCATGGTCTTACAGGCCCTAACCGAAACTTAATTCACTGGCGGTTACAATAGCTGAAATACCCTATAATTGTCTCTCAAAATTTCAGGTAAAAGCATGATTCCCTCAACCCTCGATTACGGACCCTTTTTTTGCTGGCTCGAAGAGCATCCTCTCAGCGACTGGGGCCAAACATTGCCCGACCTAATAGCCCACCAACTGCGTCCGGGCCGCTGGGGTGATATGCCTGAATGGGAAGAGACTTTAAAGCGCCTCCCCGAAATTGACCCACTGCATGTAAACCTTAAAGACAGCGTAGAAATTGGCGATATCAGTCTTATGGACAAGGGCCGCAGACTGGCGTTGCAAGCCACCTTAATGGGCCTGCATCCCTGGCGCAAAGGCCCGTTCAATCTATTCGGCATGCCTCTAAATACTGAGTGGCGCTCCGACTGGAAATGGGGTCGCGTACTGCCTCATTTGCAGCCCTTACAGGACCGTCTTATTCTCGATGTCGGCTGCGGCAATGGTTACCACTGCTTGCGCATGCTCGGTGCCGGTGCCAAACGAGTCATTGGTATAGACCCATCGCCAAAATTTGTTTTTCAGTTTCAGGCAATTAAAAACTTTGCGGGCAAAGAGCTTCCTGTCGACGTATTGCCCATCGGTATCGAAGATATGCCAAATAAACTGGAGGCTTTCGATACCGTCTTTTCGATGGGTATCTTATATCATCGACGCTCGCCGATGGATCATTTGCGCGAATTACGGGAATTACTGCGACCGGGCGGTCAGCTGGTTTTGGAAACCTTAGTGGTTGAAGGCCCAGAGGGAACGGCGCTAGTACCAGAGGGTCGTTACGCCAAAATGCCCAATGTCTGGTACCTGCCTTCGCCGGATACCCTACTGAGTTGGATGCGTAAAAATGGTTTTAAAAATCCACGCATGGTCGATATCAGCACCACCAGCATTGAAGAACAGCGCTCAACCGACTGGATGACGTTTGAATCCTTGGAAGATTTTTTAGATCCCAATGATCACAGCAAAACTATTGAGGGACATCCAGCCCCAACCCGGGCAGTATTTTTAGCCGAAGCGCCCTAGCCGCTTTAGTCTAGGCACTTTAGTCTAGCCCTTTAATCTAAGGCCTTTAACCAATTATTATTAAGAGCAAGCAGAACCCATTATGCAGTCAGTCGTTATAAAACAGCGTTTTTGTGGGCCACCCAATTCAGGCAATGGCGGCTATAGCTGTGGCCTGCTTGCCGAACATATCAGTGTCCCAGCACAGGTAAGGCTGCATAGCCCGCCGCCATTAGATACACCCCTAACCATCAGTGAAGACAAGGGTGACTGGTTACTGAAACATCAGAACGAACTGGTTGGCACCGCCAAACCAGCTCAGTTAGATTTGGTTCCCCCGTCACCGCCTACCCTAGAACAGGCACGTCAGGCGAGGCACACCTTTGCCGGCCACAGTGAGCTCAATGTATTCAAAAGCAGCTTTGTCTGTGGCCCAGCCCGCAATGAAAGCGACGGACTACAGCTGTTTACCGGCAATATTGATGGTACAGAACTCGTTGCCTGTGACTGGCAACCCAATGCTGACTTATTAGATGAACAGGGAAATACCAAAACCGAATTTGTCTGGTCAGCCCTTGATTGCCCCGGCTACTTTGCCCTTCGAATTCCCTTAGATAGCGGCAAGCTGTTTCTACTCGGGCAGATGACGGGATCCATAGACAAACCTGTACCCGGTGATCAACCACTGATTATTTATGCTTGGACCCAATTTATTGAGGGCCGTAAACATTATTCCGCTTCAGCCATTGCCACCGCCGAAGGCGAGGTGCTGGCAAGAGCCGAGCACCTGTGGATAGAGCTGAAGTAAAGAGTACTCAAATAAAGAGCACTGAAGTAACTAGCACCTAAGCTTTTAGCGCTTCGTCTGCTGGCACATAGGGGTAGCCTAGCGCATCGGCAACGGCCTTATAGGTCAGCTTACCCTTGTGTACATTCAGACCATTTTGTAGATTTTTATCTCTAAACAACGTATTGATCGGGTCGTCAGCTAGGGCCAACGCATAAGGCAAGGTGGCATTATTGAGTGCCATCGTTGCCGTTCTCGCCACACCGCCGGGCATGTTAGCGACACAGTAATGAACCACATCGTCGACTACGTAGGTAGGCTTCTCATGCGTGGTGGCCGCCGATGTTTCAAAGCAACCGCCCTGATCAATCGCCACATCGACCAACACCGCACCTTTTTTCATACGACCAATAAGCTCACGACTCAACAGCCGAGGTGCCGCCGCACCGGGAATCAAAACCGCGCCAATCACCAGATCGGCTTCAAGGGCATATTCTTCAACCGCAGCATTCGTAGAATAGACACAGCGCGCCCTACCCTCATACTTGGCATCAAGCTCGCGTAATCTTGAGATAGAGCGATCCAGAATAGTCACATCAGCACCCATACCCACCGCCATGGCCGCCGCATTGTCACCCACTACCCCGCCACCAATAACCAATACCTTGGCTGGCGCAACACCGGGTACACCGCCGAGCAAAACACCGCGACCTCCCTGAGCTTTCTCCAAATGATGGGCGCCGGCCTGAACCGACATACGACCGGCAACCTCAGACATGGGCGCCAATAGAGGTAGGCCGCCCTGATTATCTGTCACTGTTTCGTAGGCCACGCAGGTCGCGCCAGATTTCACCAACAGCTCCGTTTGGGCTGGGTCTGGGGCTAGGTGTAAATAGGTATAGAGAATCTGGCCTTCCCGAAGCATCTTGCACTCCTGCTCCTGAGGTTCCTTGACCTTAACTATCATGTCAGCGCGGCTGAAAATCTCTGCCGCTGCAATCACAATCTCAGCCCCTGCAGCAATATATTCCCCGTCGGTAAAATCGATCGCCGCACCCGCATTGGCTTCAACCAACACCTGATGCCCGCGCTTCACTAGTTCATTGACCGACGAAGGGGTTAAACCCACACGGTATTCATGATTCTTAATCTCTTTAGGAACGCCTACCAACATAGTCATAGCCTCATTTTTAAACAATCCAACCATTGGATTTATTACTGCAGTCTACAGCTCCAAGCTAATATTTCTTCGCTGATTTTGTTAAGATGCAGGAGATTTTTACAGTAATAGACCATAAACAGGATAATTTATAATGGCAGGACTAAAGGCAGACACCGAAAAGCTCGGTAAAATCGATCGCAATATACTGCGCGTCATGCAAAAAGATGGCCGCATTAGCTACACCGACCTAGCCCGAGAAGTCGGCCTCTCCGTCACGCCCTGCATCGAGCGCGTAAAGCGCCTGGAGCGCAATGGCTATATTCTGGGCTACACAGCCATCGTTAGCCCTGAACAGCTGGATGTCAGCCTAGTGGTGTTTGTACAGATTCGACTCAATCACACCTCACAGAAAAACTTCGAAGAATTTCGCACCTCAGTGATGGACCTAGAAAACATCCAAAGCTGCTTCTTGGTATCCGGCAACTACGACTATCTACTCAAAGCCAGAGTCAGAGATATGGCCGCCTATCGAGAACTACTTGGCCATCGAATATTGAAGCTACCCGCCGTCCAAGAATCCACCAGTTACGTCGTAATGGAAGAACTAAAAGAGACCCTGGAAGTACCCGTGCCCTACAGCAAATAAACCGCACAAAAACAGCCACAAAACCCATAGGAATTGTTGACTCAACCCCAACCCTCACCTATAGTACGCGGCCTCTGAAAGGAGACAGTAAAGCACTCGTAGCTCAGCTGGATAGAGTACCCGGCTACGAACCGGGCGGTCGGTGGTTCGAATCCACCCGAGTGCACCATATACATAAAACCTCACTGCGTGCAGTGGGGTTTTTTTGTATATGGGGAACGACGGTGGTGAGAACCACTGTTCGACAAGGTTGCTCTAGCAAGCTTGGACCGAGCCGCAACGCGGGGAGCCCGTAGGGTAAAAATACCCCCTAGGGTATTTTCTAGTCAATCCACCCGAGTGCACCAAATACAAAAAACCTCACTGCATGCAGTGGGGTTTTTTTGTATCTGGGGAGCGACGGTGGTGAGAACCACTGTTCGACTAACTTGCTCCAGCAAGTTTGGCCCGAGCCGCAAAGCGGTGAGCCCGCAGGGTAGAAATACCCCCCAAGGGTATTTCTAGTCAATCCACCCGAGTGCACCATATACACAAAACCTCCTGCGTGCAGTGGGGTTTTTTTGTATATGGGGAACGACGGTGGTGAGAACCACTGTTCGACAAGGTTGCTCTAGCAAGCTTGGACCGAGCCGCAACGCGAGGAGCCCAACGGGTAAAAATACTCCCCAAGGGTATTTCTAGTCACTAACTTGCTCCAGCAAGTTTGGCCCGAGTCGCAAAGCGGCGAGCCCGCAGGGTAGAAATACTCCCCAAGGGTATTTCTAGTCAATCCACCCGAGTGCACCTCCCCCCAAAACCCCCTAACCTCGACGAACAACTTAAAATCTGTCATCCTAAAATAAAGCGGGCCGCGAAGATAAGAAAGCACGCATAGGGAGAGCATCAAAATGACCAAAGAAATCTACCATCATCAGGGCGAGAACCTTCCGCCTGAAACACAGCATGATCAGCAATCTATCTCAGAAGAAAATCTAAATAACTATTGGCGGGCAAACCTAGGCTTGCTGGCTAAGCTACTCAGCGTCTGGTTTGTTGTTTCCTTTGGCTGCGGTATTTTATTGGTGGACTGGCTTGATCAGTTCTCCTTTTTTGGTTTTAAGCTTGGCTTCTGGTTTGCTCAGCAAGGGGCCATCTATGTGTTTGTCGCCCTTATCTTTATCTACTCCTGGCGCATGAAGGTTCTCGAACGCCGGTTCGGGGTGGATGATGACGAGGAACATTCATCATGACGACACAGATGCTGACTTACCTGTTTGTGGGTGCCTCTTTCATACTCTATATAGGGATCGCTATCTGGTCTCGCGCCGATTCAACCAAAGATTTTTATGTGGCCGGTGGTGGCGTGCATCCAGTGTTAAACGGTATGGCCACTGCAGCAGACTGGATGAGTGCTGCCTCGTTTATTTCGATGGCGGGTATTATTTCTTTTATGGGCCGAGACGGCGCGGTCTATCTGATGGGTTGGACGGGTGGCTATGTATTGCTCGCCCTGTTACTGGCACCCTATCTGCGTAAGTTTGGGCGCTTTACAGTGCCAGACTTTATTGGCGAACGCTATTACTCCAAGACCGCTCGTATTGTTGCGGTGGTCTGTTTGATCTTTATTTCTTTTACCTATGTGGCCGGACAGATGCGCGGCGTAGGCATAGTTTTCTCAAGATATCTTGAGGTGGATGTTAGCACTGGCGTGATTATCGGCATGGCCGTGGTATTTATGTACGCGGTACTCGGCGGCATGAAAGGCATCACCTACACCCAGGTAGCCCAATACTGCGTGCTGATTTTTGCCTATATGGTCCCGGCCATATTTATCTCAATTATGATCACCGACAACCCTATTCCACAGTTGGGTTTTGGCTCTGAGGTTAATGACGGATCTGGTTTGTCGGTATTACAAAAGCTCGATGGTGTATTAATGGATCTGGGTTTTAACGCCTATACAGAGGGGACCAAATCCACCATTGATGTCTTTGCGATTACCGCCGCCCTGATGTTCGGTACCGCTGGCCTGCCCCATGTGCTGGTGCGTTTTTTCACGGTGCCTAAGGTTTCAGATGCGCGCCTATCTGCAGGTTACGCATTAGTATTTATCGCTATTTTGTACACCACAGCACCAGCCGTTGCCTCCTTTGCACGACTTAACCTAGTTGATACTGTGCACAACAGCAGTTACGAACAGGCACCTGAATGGTTTAGTAATTGGGAACAAACCGGCCTAGTTGGCTGGGAAGATAAGAACGATGACGGAATCATGCAGTACAGTGCTGGCAGCAAAAACGAAGTCAGTATTGATCGCGACATTATGGTGCTGGCCAATCCGGAAATTGCCAACTTGCCCGGTTGGGTTATCGCCCTTGTCGCTGCGGGTGGCGTAGCTGCGGCACTTTCCACTGCAGCAGGATTACTCTTAGTGATATCCAGTGCGATCTCTCACGATGTTTTAAAGCAGACATTGATGCCCAATATCAGCGAGAAACAAGAGCTATTTTATGCGCGACTGGCGGCGGCCGTGGCCGTCTGTATTGCCGGATTATTTGGTATCTACCCACCGGCCTTTGTGGCTCAGGTGGTGGCTTTTGCCTTTGGCTTGGCCGCGGCCTCGTTATTCCCTGCACTGTTAATGGGAATATTTTACAAGCCTATGAATAAAGAAGGCGCTATTACTGGCATGCTGGTTGGCCTAATATTTACCTTTACCTATATTGTGTACTTCAAGTTCGTATCGCCAGAATTTAACAGTGCGGAATACTGGCTATTCGGTATCTCGCCAGAGGGAATCGGCTTTATTGGGATGCTGCTTAATATAATAAGCGCCTATGGGGTTAGCCGGGTCACCAGCCCACCGCCATTAAACGTGCAAAATCTCGTCGACGATATTCGCATACCTGCAGGCGCAGGGGTTGCTCACAAACACTAACATCTATAATTATAATAAGAGACCGACATGAATCTATCATTTAAGAAATGGATGACTCGTCTAGTTAAACTCACTGCGATAACCGGTGTTTTGGTGATAGCAGTGCTGGTTTATCTAAGCCCAGAAAAACCTCCTGCCAGCCAAGCCTTTATCAATGGCAACGTTATTACCATGGATGCTGACAGCAGCATTGCCCAGGCGGTGTTTGTACAGCAGGATCGAATTATTGCCGTGGGCGACAACGATCAAATCGCAGCGCTTATTACAGACAGCAGCATAGTTCATGATTTACAGGGTAAAACATTACTACCCGGCTTAATTGACTCTCACAGCCACTTTCCCGGGTCTGGCATCTCATTGTTTGTGGCCGATCTGCGCAGCC